>Ga0100393_10005237_pt1 | contig 11735 bp, 9 predicted proteins | sample CryGeymeta201517_FD_81546 | JGI IMG/M metagenome (GOLD analysis project Ga0100393, IMG submission 81546) | Groundwater microbial communities from Crystal Geyser aquifers in Utah, USA - Crystal Geyser metaG 2015-17 | ecosystem: Environmental > Aquatic > Deep subsurface > Groundwater | place: USA... | reverse complement strand
TGATTTTGAACATTTCATGCTAAAAGAAATTTACGAACAACCAGAACTAATCAGATCCCTTACGCAATTCTATTTTCAAGGAGAAGGGAAAGAAAGTCTTGAGGCAGCGACTAAGCTTCCAAGAAAATCTCTACATATTACTGCGTGTGGAACAGCTTATTACGCTGGTCTTGTCATTCGTGACTTTTTTGAAAAAATTAATCGAATTCCATGTATGCCTGAGCTTGCAAGTGAATTTAGATATCGCGATCCTCTCTTAAATCAAGATGAGTTAGCTGTATTTATTTCTCAATCTGGTGAAACAGCTGACACTTTAGCAGCACAAGGACTTTGTAATGAAAATAATTTAAAAACACTTTCAATCGTCAACGTTGAAGGTTCGACTCTGTATCGTGACTGTGATGTAAATCTTCTCATTCGCGCAGGTGTAGAAATTGGTGTTGCTTCAACAAAAGCATTTACTCAACAAGTTCTAACAGGAAGAACTCTTTCTGCTGTTATTGCTAACGGTGGAGTTGATGATAAATTTAGAAATGAGCTCTCTGCAAAATATACTCTTCTTGCGAGTCGAATTGATGAACTACTCGATAATGCAGATGTGATAAAGCAAGTTGCTAGCGATATTTATAAGTATAAAGGATTCTTCTACACTGGTAGAGGAGTGTACTATCCAATCGCGCTAGAAGGGGCATTGAAACTTAAAGAAATTGCTTACGTCCATGCTGAAGGTTACGCCGCTGGAGAATTAAAGCACGGACCAATTGCACTTATTGACGAAGAAAAAGTTAACGTTGCATTAGTTGGACCAGAATTGTTTGAAAAAACTATTTCTAATATTCAAGAAATTAAAGCGAGAAAAGGTGTCATAGTTTCAATTGGACCAAAAGGTAATAAAGAACTTGAAGAGTTATCTGATCACTTTATACCTCTAAACTTTGATGGCCTAGAAGAATTAAGTCCTCTTTACATCAACGTTGTAAATCAACTCCTTGCTTACTATATTGCAAAGAACCTCGGTACAGATATCGATAAGCCAAGAAACTTAGCGAAGTCTGTGACGGTAGAATAGAGAGAAATGAATTTAAATCACTTAAACTTACAACAACGAGAAGCGGTTCAAAATATTAATGGGCCAATGATGATTCTTGCCGGAGCTGGCTCTGGTAAGACTCGTACACTAGTTTCTAGAATTTCTTATCTTCTTGAAGAGAAGAATATAAGTCCCTTTCAGCTTCTTGCTCTAACATTCTCTAATAAGGCCGCCAAAGAAATGCGTGATCGTATTGGCCGGGAAGTTAGTTGTGATGTTGGAGCCTTGCAAATTACAACTTTCCACGCTTTTTGCGCGAAGATGCTAAGAACTGAGGCTCAATATCTAGGCTTAAGTAAGAGTTTCACAATTTATGATGGCTCTGAATCAAAAGCAGTTGTTAAAACAATTTTACAAAGAAGAGGAATATCTCAAAAAGACGTTTCACCATTTGAAGTTTTATATTTCATCGAAGATCTTAAAAATCACGGACATTATCCTGATCGTAATATGGAAGGTAAGGACTATACTGTTGACACTGCTGACATGTTCTTCGATATGTATCTTGATTATGAACGTGAACTTCATAAGGCCAACGCACTTGATTTTGGTGGACTGATAACAGCAGTTATTCAACTCTTTGAAAAATTTCCTGATGTACTTTTGAGATATCAAGAAAGGTTTCACTACTTACTTGTTGATGAGTACCAGGATACAAACAGGGCTCAATTTGATTTGGTCACGAAGCTTGCTCAAATAAAGAGAAATATTTGTGTCGTTGGTGATGAGGATCAATCAATTTATTCTTGGCGTGGTGCAGATATAAGAAATATTCTCGATTTTGAGGAAGTTTATAATGATGCAAGAATTTTAAAATTAGAACAAAACTATCGCTCCTCAAAAAATATAATTGAAGCCGCTGGAGCCGTGATTTCTCGTAATACGCAGAGAAAGGGCAAGGATATGTGGACTGACAACCCGGAAGGTGAGTCAATCGAAATTGTTGAATGCCACTCAGATAAAGAAGAAGCTGAATTTGTCGCAACTCAGATAAGAGAATTATCAAAAGACAAACATCCTTACGATGAGATGGCGGTATTTTACAGAACAAATTCTCAGTCACGTTTGATAGAAGATGCACTTCGTAAGGCAAATATTCCATACCGAGTTGTTGGTGGAATAAAATTCTATGAGAGAAAAGAAATCAAGGACCTCCTTGCATATGTAAGAATCGTAGTAAACGATAAAGACTCGTTGGCCATTAGTCGAATTATCAATGTTCCGGCGAGAGGAATTGGTGCAACATCTCTAAGAAAAATTGAAGATGAAGCAGTTAAGACAGAATCAACAATGTGGGAAGTCTTACAAAATATTGTTGATAACCCTGAAGAATATAAGCACATTCGCCTTACCACACGTGTGAAATCTTCTCTCTCTCATTTCGTACAGTTCATTCATGATGCAAAAGTTGCGATGAACAAAGGGGATAGCCCATCAGATATTTATGAAAAATTACTTCATGAATCTGGTTACTATGAGATGTTAAGAGCAAGTAAAGACTATGAGTCGATGGCGAGGATAGAAAACCTTGAAGAGTTAGGTAACGCTATTTCTCAATTTGAAGAAGCAAACCCAAAGCTTGGACTTTTAGAGTTTATGGAGACAATAACTCTCGATACAAGTGTAAAAGGGGAAGAGGGCGAAGAAGATTCAGGGGAAGTTTCCTTGATGACAATTCATGGAGCAAAAGGACTCGAGTTCTTCTATGTTTTTGTGACAGGAACAGAAGAAAACGTATTTCCGAGTTACCGAAGTCTTGAGTCCGGGGAAGAAGCAATTGAGGAAGAGCGAAGACTTTTCTATGTTGCAATGACTCGAGCAATGAAAATACTTTATATAACCTTTTCACAAGGAAGAATGTTATTTGGTCAGCTTAAATTTAATGGACCAAGTCGCTTTATCTCAGAAATACCAAATAAGTACTATCGTTGGAAAAAGATTGGTGGTGGTTATCAAGATCGTTCGTCTAATTTTGATAGTGATGATGATTCTAAATGGGATAACTTCTCTGATCCAATATATGATGAGCCAGTCTATCGTGTCGAAAGCTCACCCTCAAAAAAACCCGAGTCTAAATATCAAAAAGGACTACGTATCGTTCACGGACTATACGGAGAAGGAAAAATTTTAGATTGTGAGGGACCCAAGGGTGATGAGCGAGTTACAATTCAATTCAAAGATGGCGCTAAAAAGAAATTTATGGCTAAGTTTGCACCATTAACAGTACTCTAGAGACTAGTAGATACTGGATGCCCTCTAGTAATAAAAACACATTTAAATGATAATACTAAGTAATTATATATATAATGATCGACCTTTATGGTCAGATAATCGGAGTTCGTGTGAAAACTAAGTCACCGCTTAAGATAATATTTATCGCCTTTTTAGCATTTACAATAGTTTTGTCTGGAGCAATTTTCTATGCATCAAAAAAACTTAAGCCAGATGAATTAAAGCAAATTATGGTAACTCAATTAGAGGCCGCTTTTCCAAATTCAATTGTAAAAACGAGTTCTGTAGATTTCTCACTCGGACTTACGTCTGTTCTAAATATTCATGGTGTTGATATCACCTTGAAGAAACCTCGAGCGTTTCCTTTACTCAAGCTAGATAATTTAAGATTAGAAATTCCTTTTTGGGCAATATTATTTGGTGGAGGTAAAATCGAGCTTGTCGCCAATAGTCCGAAGGTAAACTATATCGAATTTGATAAGACATCAAATTGGGTATTTGCAATGAGTGGGAAAAAAGAAAATATTGATGTCAAAACACAAACAAAGAGTGATACCGCTGTAAAGAAAGCAGATGAAGAAGACAATTTAGTAATCCCTGGATTTATTGCGGCCTCAGAGCTAAACATAAAAGTTCAAAACCTTGAGCTTGAATATAAATTAGCTGATAAGTCATCGGGACAAGTTAATGTGGAAAAGCTTTTGTTAAAAGACGTTGGTGTAAAATCAACGACTGCATTTGAATTGAAATCAGCGCTTGACCTCTTAAAAGGAACTACAAATCATACAAAGTTAGAACTATTAGTTATTGGAGAGTCCCATCTCTTTAATTATATTAAAAACAAAGAACTCGAAATAAAATCACAAGTGATTTTGTCTAATATCGAAAACTCACACGCCTTGAGACCAATTAAAAATTTATCGATGAATTCAACTCTACACTTAAAAAAAGATAAGAGTATTCAAGTTGATTTTGTCTCTTCATTAGAAGAGAAGCAGATACTAAAAGGTAGGTTTGAGAACAAGCAGGGGATATCTAAGATTAAAGACATTGAGTTAAGCTTTATTATTAAGGATCTTCTCGAGCTCGTTGTCGCTCTCGATCAGATTCCTGTTTTATTTTCAGGTAATGAGCAGTTTGAGTTAAATGGGGACGTTGTCTTAGGAGAGAATATCCAACCTAATTTTGACTTTAAAACAACGAAACAATTAAAAGTTAAGCAAAATTCTATCAGTGTGGATATAGGCTTATCTGGAAGTGTTAGAAAAAATGGTCTCACTGCAAATGTCGATATTGATGCTTTTTCAGGAAAGGTTAATGCGAAAGCTTTTTTAAATACAAATTGGAAGCCTGAGAGTTTTTCTAATTTGTCTCCTGTCGATATAAGTGTCATTGCACGTGACATGAAAATTGATCCGAGTAAGTTGATGGTTTCTGATTCAGCAGCAAAAAATAATGAGAATACTGAGACTAAAGAAAGAGACAAGACGAAGAAGGAAAAAAATGTTGCTATAAAACCGACTATAATCCCTGTTCCTATGAAAGTGAAAGTACAACTTGAAAATATTCTACTAGGAGAAGCAAAACTCTCTGGTGATCTTGATATCGTGGGAGCACAGAAAGGGATTAAGGTTACGTCTAATAATATTAAACTTGATGATGGAAAAATTGATATGGGAGCAACCATTTCAGTTGTTGGTAAGGATCTTAAAAATAGCTTTGATTTAAAGTTGGTAAAGTTAAATTTAAGTTCACTAGCTTCTTTGTTACCAAAAGGTCTTCTCGAGGCAATTTCGGGGGAAGCGAATGGGGAAGTTAAAGGACATACCATCGGTGATAAATATTTTGCAAATATCTCAATGAAGCTTTTCAATGGGCGATTAGACAAGGTTAATGTTGGACAGTTTGTTGAGGGATTAATTGATAAACTTGGACCTCTTAAAGATAAAGTAGATCCAAATAAGTTGAAAATTAATGGTGAGTTTAGCTCTTTCGTCTTCAAGGGAGCATTTGATAATTCTCGTCATCAAATTACAAGTTCAGAGTTTATTGATAAGGGACATAAAGTAAACCTGCAGTCGAGTGGGAATATATATTTACTCGGTGGAAAACAGAGTGCTCTCGATTTAAATCTAAAAATTACGGATGCAAAAATTTCAAAGGATCTCAAGAATTCAATAGGAACGGATACCTTTCCAATTTCATTGAATGGTGTTGGTTATGCCTTGAGTCCAGATTATAGTAGGACAATTAAAACGATTGGGAAATCAGCCCTAAAAGAGCAAGGTACTCAACAGTTAAAGAAATTGTTAAAGGGAAAGGATCCCAAAAAACTTTTAAAAGGATTATTTAAATAATGAAGTACGAAAAAAAAGCACCACTCGTCTGGAATGGTAAATCATTAGAGTTATTAGATCAGCGCTTCTTACCTCATCAGCAGATCATTGTAGAGGTAACAAATGTTAAAGAGTGTTACAACGCTATTAGAGATATGGTCGTTCGTGGAGCACCATTAATAGGCTTTACTGGGATTTGGGGTGCTGTTTTGAGCTGCCTTAATGATGGAGACTTTGAAAAAGATATTACATATTTAAAAGAAGCTCGACCAACGGCCGTCAATTTAGTTTATGAATTAAATCGTTGTCTTGAAATTTTTAGATCATTTGGAAATGAAGGTCTAAAAGATAGAATTATCGATTTTGCAAATCAGCAAATGGAGAAGCTAGGAAAAGATAACCAAAAAATGGCAGATCTGGCCCTTGATTATATGGACAATAACCATAAGAGTGAGAAGTATACCTTTCTAACAATATGTAATACTGGCTATCTCGCATGTGGACCAATGGGGACAGCCCTTGGTGTAATTTCAAATGCAAATAGCAAGAATCGTTTAATCAAGGCTTATGCTACTGAAACGCGACCTTACTTACAAGGATCACGCCTTACTGCTTACGAAATGATGACTGAGGAAATTCCATTTGAAATTATTGTTGAAGGTGCATTTTCTTACTTACTAAAAAATAGAAAAATTGATGCTATTTTTGCCGGAGCTGATCGAATTGCTCGCAATGGAGATACCGCTAACAAAATAGGAACTTCAACCTTGGCTATCGTAGCAAAAGAATATGGAATCCCATTTTTTATTGTAGCTCCTACAAGCTCTTTTGATCTTCAGATAGATCATGGTGACCAAATTCCAATAGAGTTAAGAGATGAAAAAGAAATTACACATATCTTTGAAAAACCTATTGCTCCTACTGGTGCGCGCGCTCTTAACCCAAGCTTTGATGTGACTTCCTCAAAGCATATTACAGGTATTTTTTGTGAAAATGGAGTGATTACAGATTTTGATCCAGATAATGTTAGAAGGATTGTTAAAGGTGATTAAAGTCAGAGCATCAATAGATATCGGGTCAAATAGTACACTACTTTTAATTATGAATATTGAGAGTAAGGAGATTCTAGCTGAAGAATCAAGAATAACCGCTCTTGGAAAGAATCTTGATCAGACAAAGATTTTTATGACTGAATCAATGGAAGCTACCTATGATGCGCTAAGTGTTTATCGTGACATCGCGGAAAGCTATAATATCTTACCACAAGAAATAATTGTCACTGCGACTGAAGCTTCAAGAGTTGCCGAAAATGCTAAAGAGTTTTTCAAAAGAATTTCTGATGGACTCAATATTGAAATAAAAACAATTTCAGGCGAGGGCGAAGCCTATTACACAGCACTTGGTATATGCTCCATGGCTACATCTCTTGGGGGTGAAGTCATTATTCTTGACGTTGGTGGCGCTTCCTCTGAATTCATTAAAGTACAAACATCCCCGTTTAAGATACTTGACACAATCTCACTCCCAATTGGTTCTGTAAGAAGTAGTGATTGGATTGAGAAAGGGACATTTGAAAAAGAGCTTGACCAAATTTTTTCACAAAATAATATTAACGAATATTTGAATACACCAATATTGGGTGTCGCAGGAACTTTAACTTCTTTAGCGTTAATGAATGCCAACACTCTTGAGTATGATGCCGATGAAATTAATAGTCTTAGTTTAACAATCGAAAACTTTGAAGAATTTGTTAAAGAAAAACTTATGAAGTTCAGTGAAGATGACCTAGAAAAGTTTACTTACTTAGGAAAAAGAGCTGCCACAATTAAAGGTGGTGGGATTTGTTGTTTGGAACTTCTCAGTCGGGTCTCTTGTCCGAGTTTGATGTTTTCTACTTTCGGATTACGATATGGAACATTGCTTAGTGGAGGAATAGATGAGTTATACCTTTTATAAAGAAACACGAATTGAAAGTGGAACAATTCTTATGAAAGAAAACGATTCTGCTAGTTGTATTTTTCTTTTGAAATCTGGAGTTGCTATTGGTGCAAAAGAAAATTCGGGGAGATTGATTAAGGTCGGCAGCTTTTTGGCCGGCGATTTTGTTGGGGCTGTCGACTCGATTTGGTCAAAAAAATATAAAGAATCTGTTTTTGCAGAATCGGACCTCATTGTAATTCCGTTGCCAATAAATGATGTGTCTAAAGTTATCGAAACGTGCCCAGAGTGGATTAGAAAGTTACTTAAGACACTTGTTACTCGATTAGATCACAGTTTGGAGTTAGTTACAGAACATAAAATAAATGATGAAACCGTTGTGCCTTTTGATAATGAAACAGAGGCCAGGTTTAGAATGCTCTTAAAAGGATAGTGAATGAAGTACTTTTTTATAGTTTTGATTTTTGTTGTTTCTTGCGCAAAAAATGAACCATCTTGGCATGGTGGTAAAGATTCAAATAGTGACGGAGTGAGAGACGATATTGGCGTTTGGATTAAGACGCAGTTCAGTGGCAATGCACGATTAGAAATGGCGATGATGAAATTAGCATCAATTGATCCAGCTTCTTGTGATTATAAATATCATATAAAATGCTTAGGACAAGTTAGTGAAGACGCTCTTTTGTTGCAACTAAGTCTATTTGAGAAAATCTTAGATACTGATGATAGAAGAGAAGCCTTTAATAACCGAATTAGTCATTGTCCTGACATCGATGATCGTAATTTAAATTTTAAATGTGACTTCTAAATTTAGAGCGTGATTCTTCCACGATTGTTCAGAGCTGCAATCGTGTCACTTACTCTTTTTTTCGCACGTTCGACATCTCTATTTTCTGTAGAACCTAATTCCTTCATAAGATATGAATAAGCTTCTTCAGCATATGCTCTTGGAGCAAGACTTAATAACGTTTTTTGGAACTCTTTTGGTGATCTCTTAAGTGCAACTCCGAAAATTGGGGCCTTCACAAATTGAATCAAATGAGTAAGGTCAACATCATCAAGAGCATAGACAGTATCAAATGTAATACTTTCAGCATAAAGCTCTTTAGCAAGTGCAGGATTTCTAAGTTGAATATTTTTTAATAGGGTAGAGCGTTCATCTGCATTCATGAACTTTAGCATTTCAATGATCTGACCTTTACCATTAATAAAAATTCCATTTTGGCTATTCGCTTCCATTACTTAGATCCTTTGAGATTAAACATCCCACTTCATTTTTTCTTTCATGTATTTTTCACGAGCATTCTCTAGAGTGTGCTTATGAGAGGCAACAATATTACTTATTTCACTGTCTTGAGATTTCTTTAATTCGTCAACTTGATCTTCATGAGTTGTTTTAAGATTATCAATAACACTTGTTAAACGCGACTTCTCGTCTTTGAGAATCATCTCATTCTTTTGTCGTACTTGTGTTAGTTTTTGCTCAGTTTCATTCTTTGTAGAATTAACCTCAACTTCGAAATCTTTTTTCATTCTTTCAATTTGAGATTCATGTTCTTTTTGGGCAAGTTCAAACTCACGACGGTGCTCAGCCTTCATTTTTTGTAGGTCCAGAAAGTGCCTTTTATTTTCGGCTTCTGTATACCTCTGAGCTTTAAGTTGGGCGATTTCTGACATATTGTCCTCTACTCTTTGACGTGCTCTTAGTTACGTCATAATATATTGTAGCGATTAACTACTGCTTCACTCAAGGGGAGGAAAATATGTCCTTAAATAAAGGCTCTCGCGTATTTTTAGTATCTGGAAAAAGAACTCCATTTGGAAAATTTGGAGGCTCTCTTCAAGATATTACCCCTGTAGATTTAGCAGTTTATGCCGCTAAGGCGATGATTGAAGAAACGGGCATAAAACCAGAGCAGATTGATCAGGTAATTCTTGGTAATGTTGTTCCATCTTCTACAGATGCTCTTTATGGTGGAAGACACCTGGCCCTTAAGGTCGGCTGCCCACAAGAGGTTCCTGGTATTGTAATTAATCGACTTTGCGGCTCAGGTATTCAGGCCATTTTGGATGCTACGAGATTAATTAAGCTTGGTGAAGCTAATCTCGTTTTAGCAGGTGGAACAGAGAATATGTCGATGGTTCCTCATCTTACTTATGGTGCAAGATTTGGAACCAAGTATGGATCACTGAAAAATGTTGATATGCTTCTTGATGCTCTAACTGATCAGTATGCAGGAATTCCAATGGGAATCACAGCTGAGAATCTTGGAGATAAATTTTCAATCACACGTGATGAAAGTGATGATTTTTCTGTTAATTCTCACCGAAAAGCACAAAAAGCTTATGCTGACGGACTACTTCAAGGTGAGATTTGTGAAATCCCACTGCGCAAAGGAAGTTGTGCTAAAGATGAGCATTTAAGAGAAGATGCAACTCTAGAAGGGATGCAGTCACTTCGTTCGTCATTTAAAAAAGATGGGCTCGTGACTCCTGGTTCAGCTTCTGGGATCGTTGATGGAGCTGCTGTTTGCTTTGTAGCAAGTGAAGAATTTGTAAACGCAAACAAACTTACTCCTCTTGCTGAGATATTAGATGGTGAAGTTGTTGGTGTTGATCCGACGATAATGGGAATTGGTCCTTCTCCAGCAATTAAAAATATATTAAAGAGAAATAACCTTTCATTTGATGATATTGACCTTGTTGAAATAAATGAGGCGTTTTCTGCTCAAACACTTTCTTGTTTGAAAGATATGAACCTTCCTGCCGATAAGTTGAATGTATGGGGAGGAGCGGTAGCTCTTGGTCACCCTTTAGCGGCGTCAGGAACTAGAATTGCTGTAACGCTAGCGAGACAATTAAATCACTTCCAAAAAGATATGGGGATTGCCTCTGCTTGTATTGGTGGTGGGCAAGGTATTGCGTTACTAATAAAACGAGTAAAATAATCAATGAGTGAAAAAATTACTTTTACAGAAAGAGATTTCTTATACTTTAGGCAATGGCTTTGCTTAGATATAAAAAGTGTTACCTGGCAGGGTAAGTACTCTGCAGACTTTGAAAAGTTTTGGAATATCTTTTTTAAAGATAGTTCATCTTTAAATGAGATGTCGAAGCGATTCATCTACGCTATTGAGCGATCGAAAGTTGGACCAATTAGTTCTTGGTTTACTTGGCTACGTGATAAGTTTATCTGTTATGTTTTTATTGAAAAAAGAATTAGCTTGTCTTTACTCTCTGATGAATTAAATATTCCTTTCCCTGTTATCGCTAGAATTTTAAGAAATTTTCTTTCAGAAGTTTTTCCACATCATGATGAATATCTTAATGAAGTTTTTCTCGTTACAAATAGGGTTTCAAAAAATATTGATATCAATATTGAGAGAGTTGTTAAAGAGCTTGGTGAAGAGTTAAATTTTTCAGGAAGTCACGATGAAGAAGTGATGACTTCAATGGAAGTTACTTTATATGAAGATTGGTCGATATTCTTAAAGAAAATGGAAAAAGATTTTGGTGTAAAGTCACTAAATCTCAACCAGGTTAATACATCTGAACAGATAAGAAGTTACTTGCAGACTTTTTCAAATGTGCTCGCAATTGTTGGGGTTACAATTTTCTTAGTTTGGTTAGTTGAATTCGCCAATAGGAATTATGAAAAATATCTTTCAGATAAAATTAGTATCTATGAGCCTCAATTTCGTTGGGAAGACAAGGGATTGAAGTTCACAGAGGATCAGCCTGGTATAAATGAATTAGCAAACTTTGAACTAGATGTGGGTGATATTGAGAATGTTGATGATTCAGAAAGCTTACTCGGTGAGTCTCTGGAGGATCAGGAAAGAGTTGGTGTTGAAACAGACGTTGTTCTTACGTCACTTGACTCTCTCCCAAAAGATTTTGATGTCGCCGATTCGGAGCAATCTCTTTACGAAGAAGAAAAGACCTCTGGTTATCGCGATTCAAGGTATGGAAATACTAAAGTGTATCGAGTGATGATGAGATCAAGTGACACCGGAAGAGCGAATACTATTTTAAAAAATTTATTAAAAAAGTATGAAGTTTCTCAAGTTGATAATGTTGCTCCCGGACGATCGGTTCCTGGCGGTTATTCTTATAATTTATATGTTCCAAGAACCTAT
>Ga0100393_10005212_pt1 | contig 11775 bp, 6 predicted proteins | sample CryGeymeta201517_FD_81546 | JGI IMG/M metagenome (GOLD analysis project Ga0100393, IMG submission 81546) | Groundwater microbial communities from Crystal Geyser aquifers in Utah, USA - Crystal Geyser metaG 2015-17 | ecosystem: Environmental > Aquatic > Deep subsurface > Groundwater | place: USA... | reverse complement strand
CGTCAGGACGATCGTTGGCACAGAACTCAACTATCACAACAAAGAAAGATGCATTTGGAGAATCTAGCTGTACAGGTGCGGGTGGCAGCAGACCACATCTTCAGCAAATTGTGGATACCACTCTTTTGAATACGCCTTTACCTGGTTTACCACCAATCATAACGCAGGACTATGATATTCCTTTTGAAGATGAAAGGATACCAGAGCATCTTCCACGCGACAATGCCTACTTTGACGACGCTCAACACTCTTTACCTGTGCTGAGTCCTCCCGAAACTCTTCGGAGCAATTCGGAAACGAATAGAGAAATTACACACCCAAGTTTCAAAGGGAAGAACAAACAACGCGACAGTATTCATCATCCGGTTTCCACTCGAACGACTCAATATCCAAGTCCAAACGCAAACGAACTGACCTATTCTGTGACACAAAATGAGGAAAACACGTTTACATATTCCGTGACACAGGTCGACGACACTAGTATCAGCGGTGGAGTGAGATCCAGATCTAGTGAACGATCTGCATCTCGTTTCGCGTCCATTCAGAGCCAGCAATCTAAAAGTAGCGGCTCCTTGGCAGATGTAATCCGTCAGAAGATGAAAGACGATTTTGAGCAATTACAATTAAATGAAAGTAGGAAATACTCCGACAAGAAGAATTCACGGCGAGCTTCTAAAAGTCGCCCAAAAGAGCCGCTTGATCTGGCAGTGATCGAGGGAAGAGAAGAGTACGAGGAGCCAAGCAGCGTCAGCAATTATTCAGAGGAAAAACCCGAAGAAAGGTACAACCATGACCACCTGGAGCAATCTGCTGCCGAATACTACGACATTCACACTCTGCCTAGTCGCACAGCAGACGAGTACAGACGGCCTGATTCGAGGACACGAAAAAAATATGCTCACAATCGAGCCGAGATTTTCGACGAGGATTACGAAGATTTGGGTATTGATAGCGACTCTCATGGCCATTCCTATCCTGATGAAAATCATTATCAGTACGACTTCGTCGATGAAGATAAAGATGAAGGGAACGAATGCCCTGAATTCGTCGACCGAGAAGAGGAAGAAGAATTCTATAAGGTCAACGACCGTCACACTTTACTCATTACTGAGATCAGAAAGCTGTACGAAGTGGGCACTCGAGTCGCTGTGCTGGAGCAGATGTTTGACGCGGCCATCGTTGCAGAGGCCATCGGCTCAGATGATTTCAGATCCGAGAAGTCACCAAGCGAAAGCGACTCCTCTGGTTTGCTTGACCATATTTCGTCAGCCTATCAGCGTGAGCACCAAGCTCGGTACCAGCACAAGTCGCAAGCACCAAAGAAGCCTACTAAAACGACAGCCACGACAAAGCAATATAGGACGTCGAAAAGGCAACGTCATGTTCCTGTGGGGAATTTCCACAACAGAAAGAGTAATCGAGGATATATCCTCGAAGAGGGCCGCGACGAAGACACGAGTCAAGATGAATTGGATCAGTGGCTGGAAAACGCCATGGCCAGTAATAGCCAGTCCATGGACAGATCTTTCGTGGGTAGACGTGGACCTAGCTACCATGAAAGTTACAATCATGATCGAATATTAGGGGACAGAGGGGACGAAGCTGAATTAGACGCTTGGCTTGAGGAAGTTATTCGTCGATAAGCAGACCATACAAATAATTTTTCAAAAACTAAAGGTTATAAATCACTAATATTATCAGAGACCGCTTACCAGCGGTAGCCTCCTTTTTTTTGGCACCCGCAGGATTGTTCAAAATGCATCACTATGATTGATTCATGACTACTAGTTTTTTTGATTCCACGCCCGATGACTTTGCTTTTCTTTCGTGATTGTCGTTGATCTTTTTCTTGTTTGCTGATTGGGACGTCGGCAAAAAGGTGCGTCGATAAATACTCAGTGCGACAATGGAATCGGCATGTGCCATAGTTCGAGCCAAGTGCCGTGTTTGTCGACTCAATATAGATGACGTCGAGGCTAAAATACAGGCTTGTGTGTCGTTTTGCACATTTGGCGAGATCGTCTCTTGAGCTTTCAAGACGCTCTGTACGACTCGTCGTTGGTCTTCGAACAGGCCTGGAAAAATATACTTTTCCAACCCCCGGACCGGTGCTGTTGCCAGAGGAAGACAGACTAAATCGCTGGCTAATATTCTAGAAACCAATTCTTCTTCATTATCTTTGCCAGGAGTCTGAGTATGATACATGTTCATAAAGGTACGAAGATACAATCGCTGACTCTCGTCGTCTTCGGACAGTTGTGCCATCTTCCTCGCCTCTTGTTTGAAGGTCTTGAATTCTTGTTTCGTATAGTACATGCATGTCATTTCTTCCTGGGAAAGTTCTGTCCGCAAAGGTGCGTAGCTGCATTTGGGTTTTGCACAAAGGACTGCATCATGATCATGATCATCATCATGATCATGATCATCATCGGACGAGGAAGAAGAATCTAACTGAAAGAAAACTTGTCGCTCAGACTTTCGAGGGGCTGATTTATAGATAACTTCCAAATCTGAAAATCCAGAGACTCCTCTGGGAGAGCGGGGTAGGCTCCGGTCCTCCTCCATTCTGTTTGTTATCAGGATCCTATCCCTCGACACAAATCCTTACAATAGCTCGCCGGCTTCTTTTGAGCAAGAATGGATTGTGGATAACAAAATCAATATTTAGATAAGTACGCATATGCTCATGGTTGTTTAGAAACGATGGCTTTTTAAATTAATGATGTTCCAGACAGTACATAACATAATAAAATATCATAACGTCGTGGTCAGCATTGTCTACAGCAGGCGGTTATTATTATTAGTAACCTTTCAGAGAATTCAGCTGCGTCTTTTCTTAATTTTGGCCAGCAGCTTTTAAGAGTCATTGAAAGCGTGAATGGTGAATGGTGAATGGTATTCAATTCATATGCATTCTTCGCATTCAACTCTCTCATCATGTGCATCCATTATTTAAAAAAAAACGATACCGGTAGTGTGCTTTCGAACTTTGAGATCAGATGTGCCTCTAAAAGTTCCTTTCTGTGACCTTGAACACCACCACGAAAACAGTGAGTGAGATGATGGATGGATCAATTTCAATCCTCGGTCTCTCCCACTGCTGGAAACGCCAACAAAACATTTGCATTGAGAATTGAGACCACCATTATTACCAACCACCTGATATCATGCGGCAACCAATACCATGGTTCATAGCGCTTGCTTGCGTAACACCATGCCAATGCTGGCTGCAAAGGCCCCTCTTCCTTCGCACCTCTATCGACATGCGAACTCCCATACACAAAATTACTGTTGTTGCTTCCGATGGAAAGACATGCTCCAATAATAATAATAATAATAATAATGATACCAACAGAATCAGTCGACTTTACAGCAGTAGCAGTACACCTACTAATCAACCATCGTCTATCAGTACGAGTCTCGGAACAGACGAGGCAGCATGGAAAAAGGAAGGAGAGCGTATCATTATGAAAGCAGCTGCTGAGGCAGGTGCCAATCCCGAAATGATTTCCGTGGAGTGGAAATCGGGTCGATTGATTGTCACCGTTGATCAATCAGGCTACATACCTGGAGAAGAAACGGAATCAAATGATGACGATGATGATGATGATGATGATGATGATGATGACGACGACGACGACAACGACAACGATGATAATTTGATAGTAAAAGAGGAATTTGACGACCAAGATACGATGATGGAAGACTTTGTTGACGAAGACATGATGATGGAATACTTTGAGGACGTGGGCAATGATGATTTGTTTGCTGAAGAGGATGAGGGTTTTATTCCGGAAGGCTTTATAGAAGAGGCGAGCAATGGTGGTGTAGATGTCATGTCCAATGGTGGCGTGGACGTCGTGTCCATTGCTAGAGCAGTCAATGCAGCTTTTGACGAAGCGGGCGAAGGCTCTGTCGGATACAACATTGCCGTTCATCATTCTATCGAAGTCACGACTCCAGGAGCTACTGATGAGCTCTCGGGAATCATGTTTGATGCTTACAGGGGATTTGATGTCATTTTGGAATTTAAGGACTCCAAGACGAACAAAACCAAAAAGACGGAAGGAAAGTTAGTGGCACGAGACGATGAGTGGACCCGGATAAACGAACGAGGACGAATTCGAAAATTTCAGAATGGTCTGGTGGTTAGGGTTACCCTGCCCAAAGCAAAGATCGAAAAGGGCGTCAATTCGAAAAACAAGTCCAATAATAAGAAGGGGGCGCGAAAAAAGAGAAAGTAAAGGACCTGTTCTTTCAACCTGCTAGCTAGCAGTCTACTCCAAAATAAAAAATACTGCATACGAGTACACTACTACTCCGGAGTTGCTACTAATAATCTATTATTCCTTTTACAACAAGAAACACTCTGTTATGATGGTACCAGTAAAGGGAACGAGAGCTGGACGCACACTGTCGTTTTAGATATCCTCCGGACGCGCATTTGTCACAAAGCAACTGATACAACTCCCAATCAATTTTGTTCGGCAAGCGGAAGCTCTGAGAGCTGACAAAATATTCTATTCGTCTCTTCTCTCATCTAGAGACGACCAATAGTTATTAATAAGCTGTTTTGCGATTGAAGAATCAGAAATAAATAATAATGTTGTCAAGAATCACCAATAGTTGTTAAGCTATCTTGCGATTGGAGAATCTGAAACAAATAATATGCTGTCAAGAAGTTCTTTTTCAGTGGCTTCTTGGAGAGCGTTCGAGTTGCTCAGAAAGATCTTTCGCTGAACAAGTAACTCTCAAATGACTTCACAATAGTTTTTACTTCCATATTATAAAACCCGCATTTGCTTTCCACCATGAAAATTTCCATCGTTTTTCTTGTTCTTTTCGGACTCTACAGTCCTGTTGGAGCATTCGCTCCAAAACTCTCAGCTCTGGCCCAGACAACACACATGCCTCTTTTTGCCAAAAGCGGAAACACCGGAGACCCAGATTCGGTTTCGGAAGACGTACAGAGGAAAGTTAATGCAGGAAAAGCTCGTGCTGAAATGGATTTGTCAAAGGTCCAAGAGAGCGCGAAAGATAATGCGGCGGATGCGGGAAACGACGCCGAGCACAAAAAGAATGCAGTCGCTGGACGAGCAGCCATGGATGCTCGAAAGACAGCGTCCAAGATCGATGAGGCTATAGAAGACATTCAGACCAAGAGGAGTGCTGTCCAATCGCGTGCCGAAATGGATGGGAGAAAGGTCCGCGAAAATCTCGAAGAGACGGTCGATGATATCAAGACCAAGGCCGAAGCTGCAGAAAGTCGCGCTGAAATGGATATCAAAAAGGTCAAGGAAGGAACAAATTTTAACAGTTGAATATTTAAGGACAGCTTGATGTATGTAGTTATAACTTACTAAAATTCTAGATTTAGTGCAGTGTGATTGATATAAGAAAAAAAATCTTATAACACTTAGGTTCATGTACAGTTAAAGGTCGAGTGCAACGGCAAAAAACATTTTTGCTCACTGTCTCTGTGTAGAGCTTAGAGTTCAGTAGTTTTGATTTTCGATGACAATTTCCAAGTTAATGAAGAATGCTCTTGTATTTTGATGTGTACTCTTGCGAGGTACTCGGATCCACATGAATAGCAGATACCTAGGGCGAGGTTTTCTATGCGAGATCTGACTACACAGACGAAAAGCATTCGAGCTCAGACGCTTGACATGAATCTCCGCATTTAACTTGGGGAAATAGGAGTCTCATAAGAGTTAGGGTATCTGATCTTGTCCGAACGAGACCTCTACACTTTCTTCAAGCACTTCCGACAAGATATCCTTGAAACACCTTCCCCTCGAGGATGCAGAAGAACTACTCGGTATTATTATTTGATTTTGAAATTGACAGCTTCTGTCGATCGCCGATCGTCGTATATCAGCTTGGGATGACTGAGTACTGACGCGAAGGAGCCACATTATTGACGTAGTCTGATAATTTCCGCCGGTAATTTTGGCGGCCGTGTCGGTGCTGAGGTACGGATTATCACTGAATTCAAAAGCAGTGGACTTCATGGTAAAATGTTTTGCTTGTCGCAATTCTGAGCACTAAAGGTGTATGATTTTAGTTGTTGTCCGTAGTCAAAGAAGCCGATGCAGGATGCAGATTGCAGATTAATAATAATATTATATCTTTCGTATTGTGCTACTTGAAGATTGTATTTCCGAGGACTTGTACACTGCGAGTTTGTATGAAAAGCTTAGTTCACGACTTGCTCTCTATTTTTACCACTGCAAGGCTGTTGTTTAGAATTTTTGTTTTCTTTTTTAGCAGAACATGCCACCTATCAAAGCCATGTCTAATAGTTTTCGGCGAAAGGATTCCGGATTTGCTGCCTCCACTACAGACCAGATCTTGGCGAAGTGAAACAATGTGAGGGGCATTCAATTCCTTCGGCATGAGGATAACATTGATGCTTGTATCCCTAATCTTACTGTACTTTAGAAAGTATTTTGGTCTGTCATCGCCAGGACGAAATCCTGAGTTGAGTGACGAGAATCAGAGGTAAAGCAACAAGACGGATAAGCATCACAAGCATACTAAATAATACTAAATAATACAATTCATCCTGCACGTGCTACTATAAACTTTGATGAACTTATAAGAACAAGATGCACCGAACACTAGCACTGCAAAAAGGAGGTCGGTCGATATCAACTCGCCATGGGCAAAGGCGTATCTTGAAGTATATTCCTCCCGTCAAGGAATACATTGAAAGAGCTGTTGAGACGGGTGTGTATCGCACCGGTGATGAAATTGATGCCGCCATGGAAGCTTTGAAACGAGGCCATGCTGGTGATCTGAACTTTGTGGAACCCCGTGTCGCGGTCAATCGCTTTCGTAGAGATCTTATCCGAGGCACGCAAGTTCAAGATTATCCACACGAGTATCACATTCTCGCTCAGCACCCTCCGATTCCTCGGCCTCCCAGGACGCCCAAAAAACTGCTGCGACAAATGGAGGCAGCTCAACCCAAACACCCGACTAAGAAATTGGCACAAAAGTACTTGAAACGACAAACTGAATCGCGGTCGTCAAAAGAAGACTACTACCAAAAGCTGTTGGGTGTCCAGCCTCCCGCCGAAAATTATGCCATGGGACAAAAGAGTGCGGTCTTGAGCAAAGCATATGCCTATGCTGTCAAACAGTACGAAGTGATGAGAACCCAAGACGTGAGCGAGCAAGAAGCTCTGAATATTGTTGACCAGTTGTTGGCCAAGGAAGACAAGAAAGAAGGACATCAGAGTCGAGCCATTTCCCAAGAAATGAAGAAGTGGGCAGATTTAGGAGATGACTCTGCTGGGTCCGATGCGGCTACCTCGGAAGGCCACGAGTCGGAAGGCAGCATTAGGAATGCTGATCTACCCTCCATTCTTCACAATAAGCCACGTGTAGTGGAGGGCATGATGCAGTGGAGCCGTATGCTACAGGAATCTGGTATTCCTTACAATGAATGGACAGTCGGAGCTTCTACTGCCCTGGACCACTGGATCGCCAGGAATATTCTGCAACTATCAGAAGCTACTTGGCAATCTTTGCTAGAAGGAAACGACCCTAGTTGCTTGAGCAGAGGACAGGATATTGTGGCTGTTCGAGAAACACTGTTTCCAGAAACCAAACTAGAGCTCAGTGAAAACGAGATGCTACAAGCTCAAGAACAGCAAGCCCAATTGGAAGCCGAGGAGCAGGCGTCGAAGGAATTATCCAGTGACGAACCTGCGTCTGTAGATGAATTGCTTAAGACTTTGCGTGGTTTTGATGGAGCAGCTTCGGAAGAACGAAGTTTTGGAAAAGACACTTGGGATTGGTCGGACAACCGTAGCAGTAAGGACGACCAAGCCAGAGAAAAGGACATCATTTCTACTCTAACGGAAGAACTACAGCAATGGAGGACCCAAAACGTCAAAACACCCTATTTACAGTGGCCGGAAAGCGAAAAGCAGCGCTTTGATGTAAGGTCGTTCCTGGAATTTTCTTGTGTCCATTGATTTCGTGTGCGCTTATCTGTGTTCTCTTCCGCGCATATTTTATTCTCCTTTTGCTTAGAATTGGATGACTAAGTATCTCAATACTTTGGCTTCAGATGTCGAAAAGTCTATGATCGACCGAGATTCAACAAGAGAAGCTCTCTTGTCGGCCCCACCACGGACCGAGGAGGAATCCAACAGCTTCTGGAACGGACTACAGGACGAAACTAAGGCAGATGTATTCTTGCAGAATTTGTTGAAAAAGGGCCCACCCGACGGCTTGACGGATACCGAAAAAGTCTTTTGGACCTTGTCATATGATCAGCAGCTAGAAAAACTTATCAATCTGGGTGCCGTGCGACCTCTCTTTGATGAGTACATGTCAGATGATGATCGTCGAGATTTTTTCCGACGTTATGGAGATTATCTTTTAGATGGAGTCGAATTAGATCACTTGGTCGCTGATCCACACGGAGCCATTACAGGTATGGATCTTGGTATCGAGGCCATCCGAGCTTGGGGCATTCGAAAGGAAGACCGCTTCAAGCTGGTCAAACTACCTTACCGATCAGGACTTGATGATGCCGATGACTCGGTGGATGGCAGTGATGCTGCATTTGAGCGATCTCGAGACCTTTATCGGGCTTGGAACCAACAAAAGGCCGGAAGAGCTCGTTACGAAGAGACTTTGTTCGTGCGTGGCGATTTGGGTCTCTCGTATGGCTCCAAGACGGCCAATGAAATGGCGCGAGAAAAGGAAGAAGAGGAATGGAACAATTAGAAAGGAGAATTAAAAAACTTAACTTTTTTTTCTCTACACTCTACAGCTACTGCAGCAGTTAGCTTTTGAAGAAAATTAATATGCTACTGAATTTTATGTTTCAATTCATTTGTAAAATCGTCGTTTCTACTCAACTACTTTGCTTGTCTTTTGGTTCGCCATTGCCTTCAACTGCTGCTTCGTCATCGTCGTCGTCTTCTTGTAATTCCATATCTTCTAGGTCTTCTTCCATATCATCCATATCACCAACTTCTTCAAATACTCGAAGATTCTGAAAGTTTATCTCCTCTTTTATTACTCCTGGTTGATAGGATCCAGGCACCGCATAATCTGTCAATCCAAAGTGGTAGTTTCCGGACCTCTTGCGCGGATGCTTTGGCAGGGACTCCGTTCCTTCCGGCAGTTGCGCCAAGTGAGGGTGTTCCGATCCAGCATAAATCTTTAGGCGGGGTTTCATGTAGCTCTGCCTCAGATTATTTCGGTACAGCATACCGAGGATGGCTTTGCGCAAAATCTTGGTAGGGTTGCGTTCGAGCATGGCTTTTGCGGGTCGCTCCTTGAGACCGCCGGGATATCCCGTGTGCCAACGATACAGTTTATCGTCCCACTTCTTGCCAGAAAACTTAACCTTGTCCGCATTCACAATCACGACGACGTCCCCAACGTCTTTATTTGGCAGAAATGTTGGCTTGTGCTTTCCTTTCAATAGTGGAGCTACTTGCGCTGCCAATCGTCCTACTGTTTGCTCGGAGGCATCTACAAGATGCCAACATCTTTGGACAGCTCTTCCTGGAAAAGACATTGCTCCTTCAAATGTATGGCTGCTTGGCGAAGAGAAGAGAATCGGAGTAGTGTGATTGTTGTCTGTTGTTGCTGATGCTCTTATTGTTGATGTACAACCACTACAAAGTATCGTTGAAGGTTGGCTAGCTAGTAGCTAGCTACTACTCTACTAGAGTAGTCTACTAGAAGCTAGTAGACTAGTTTACGAATACTTCGTCCAGAGGTGAGAGGAGCTATGATGAGTGTCAGTCAGAACTCAATCTCACGATTGCGCAGTGTGCGCGATATTTAGCGATGGAGTTCGCCTAGTACTACTAGAGAAAGCAAACAACCCGGCGATGTGGTTGTTGTCTACTACCACTCCTACTTGTAGTAGCTACGGAGTGCTTCTACTAGCTAGCTACTACTACTACTACTACTAGCTACTAGTAGAGCTAGCTACTACCCCCAGTAGTAGTATTGGTAGTAGTCTCTCTAGTAGCTACTAGCTAGTAGTGTAAACGATCAAAAGGCATTTGCTCGAACATGGGTCATCTGATGATGACCAGTCATCTCCATTACTCTAGACTCTACTACCAGGTAGCTCTAGTACCTTAGCTAGGATTGTAGTACCAAAATAGACAGCAAAAGATATGACTGCTAATAAACTATCAACTTGCTGGTTGCTGCAGAAAACAAGATTCTCCTTTTACTTTTACTTCCTTGTGGTCATCAATCATACACAAGTCGTGAGATATCAGCGTAGTAATAAGCATTTTGGAAAAGAAAAGAAAAAACAGAATATCAGCTCGCATTGCCTAACTTGTGTATGCTGTTGGAAATCCTTTTCTGTCGATCGGGTTAGTTCAGCACATACAGCACATAGTATCATTATTTTATAACCGCGCAGGATACGTTGTTACTTTCGCCAACAACAACCACAAAATCATTTATACAGAGAGAAGAGTAACTGCGATTCATGTTTTGCCATATCAATGCCGCCCTATTGTTGGTCCTTTCGTCTTTGGTGACGGTTTCGGGACAAACAATCCTGGACGTGATTAAAGTGGATCCACAACTGAGCAAATTTTTCACAGCTATAGAACTGGCTGGTTTGTCCGAACTTCTGGACAACAACGACCGAAAATTTACCGTCTTTGCGCCGTCAAACGATGCCATTGATGCTGATGAAGCCTTCACTACCTACATGACCAGGGATGGCTGGGTGAAGCATCTGAAAGCCAACTGTCAACTCTTCATTGTACCAAATCAAGTCTTAACCGACCCGGACATCTTTGATGGCGTAACCACCGAGTTGGTCTCGTTGAATCAAACCCTGGCAGTGAGTCAACCCTTTGCGTCCATCAACCTTGTCAAGGTGTCGACGAGCGTGCCGAATCCCAGCCAAACTGCTTCCAACGGAATTGTTCACACAATGGAAGGAGTCATGAAACCTTATTGGCGAGAAATCGATCTTTGGAATATGGAAGTGCACGATGAATTGGTGAATTTGCAAAAGATTACGAGTCGAATCGGGTTCGATGAACCACTGCTAGAATTTAATCCATCGGGAACCAGTTGGGTGGCTTCTCGAAACAGAGGTTACGGAAATGATTCCATTGCTCTGGGTTTCTATCCTATTGTGCTGGAATTGACAGATCCTAATAATACTGAGTTTCAGAATCTGACGTACAACTACAACCTGATCGACTTCAATATTTACGAGGAGGATATTCCATGGGATTCTCAGATTAAAGTTCGGGCAAGGAATGGCGTTGCCGACATGTGGATTACGAAAGATGCTGAAGGGATTCTCCGTTTCAATGACGCGGAATTGGATCGCCAAGCTTTTGCCAACAATGGGTAAGCAAAAGGATATTATTTTTGTGTTTGTGTTTGCTTGTGTTGACGTGGAAAATAAAATGTGACAACTTGAGAAAAGATGCTTGCAACTTCAATTCATCTTATACCGTTTCTTCTTGCGCACGCGTTCCTGTTTCCACAGTGTTACGCAAATTGTTAAAAAGCCATTGGTTCCCCCAGGTATTGCTATGCTCATGAAGTTCTGCGCTGATTTTACCACTATCAATCTTAAGGATATGGCCCAGTACTACATCTCCTCCGGATGGAACATTCGAAATTTGACCAAGTCTATTGGTACGGATCAGGGATCTTTCAACGTCTTTGCTCCCATCCAAGATGGATACGGAGAATTCAATATCGAAGTTGCTGTCCGTATTTCTACGCTAGAATGGCAGCGTCACT
>Ga0100393_10005205_pt1 | contig 11784 bp, 9 predicted proteins | sample CryGeymeta201517_FD_81546 | JGI IMG/M metagenome (GOLD analysis project Ga0100393, IMG submission 81546) | Groundwater microbial communities from Crystal Geyser aquifers in Utah, USA - Crystal Geyser metaG 2015-17 | ecosystem: Environmental > Aquatic > Deep subsurface > Groundwater | place: USA... | reverse complement strand
TCATTCGTGATTTAAAAGCCCAAGACGAAGGCTACATCTTAGAAGGAACCCAGACCAGTTATTCAGCCAAGCTCATTATTGTTGCTGCAGGGAGCACTTCGAGTATTCCGCAGAAACTAGGAATGCCTAAACCGGAGAATAAACATTTTGCCCTTGGCATCCGCGCCTATTTTAAAGGAGTACACTGCGAAAGCGACCAACCCGAACTCTATTTTGATAAGTCGGTATTTCCTGGAGGGGTATATATTACCCCGCTCAGTAAGGGTTTATATAATGTCAATCTTGTTATCAAGAAAGATGCAGCCATAAGGTACAATATTACCTTAGAAGAACGTTTTTACGCTCTATTAGAGTGCAATTCTGTACTCAAAGAAAAATTCAAAGACGCTACGCTGGTGCATCCTTTTAGAGGAGCTGGATTATATCTTGGAACCAAGAACCGAACGGTTTGCGGAAAAGGCTTTATGCTTGTTGGTGATTCTGCTGGACTCATTGACTTACTGTCTGCCAACGGTATACCACAGGCAAGTATGAGTGCGAAGTTAGCCGCTCTTAAAGCCAAAGAATGTTTCGAACAAAATAACTTTTCTGCAGACTTCATGCACGACTATCAAGAGAAGCTGCATAAACGAGTAAAAGGATACCTGGCTTTAGGTAAATTGATAAATCCCATTGCCTCTAGCAGACTCTTCCAATTTGCCTTCCTCCATTTTATTCGCTTAATTTCTGGCAAACCACGCATTAATACGCTGCTGCAAGCTCTGGCCTATAAGAAGAATCCAGTGATAGCATTGGTGAATCCTTTCTTTTATTTTTCGTTAAGAAAGCAATAATTCAATTCGACTATCAATCGATTTCGAAGGTGTCAAAAATCAAATCAGTCACCTGCTTTTGCTTTCTAAACTGGCCCATAAGTGCTGCAGTAGAGAGTTTGTAGGTTTTTCCATCTTTCACAAACACCACCGATTTCCATTCCATAGGCAGTTGGGATAAGGTTGCCGAACAATGGTATTCTGTAGCTACCATGCCATGAAAGTCAACCGTTTTTTTTGTTACCACATAAAAATTTAGAAATACTTCACTCTCCGCTAAACGACTTTCATAATCTGTGCAGAAACTATCAAGATTAGAAAACGTCGAATCAATTTCTACGTCAAAAGTTGTGAGCACTGACAGTTCTGGCTTAGCCTGTTCACTGACTAAAATATAATAAGGAGGGATATCCTGCACTACCCATGAACTAGGCATTTCAAAGCGGATATTATCCTTACTAAAAGACTGCGTATCTTGGGCAAACAAGAGTATACTTGTTGAATAGAGCAAAAACGATAAAATTAACTTTCGAAGCATCTATTCGGAAAATTAGGCAATACAATTGGAGATTCCATGCAAATGCTCAACGTGTAATAAGTAGTCTTTATTCTGTAACCTTTATCCTAATTTGGACGTCATAATACCTCAATGAAACCAAGCTTACTCTTTCTATTCCTATTCATTAGTAGCTGGGCACATGCTTGGAAAGTTGAGGGGCTCATTACCGACGAAACGCAAGAACCTTTGGCCTTTGTTAATATCTTCATTCAAGGAACGAGTATCGGTACAGTAAGCAATGATGAAGGATATTTCCAACTCGAAATCTCTACTGCCCAAGCAAGTGTAGCCTTCCGCTTTGTAGGGTATGAAAGTCATTTCGCCACTATAAATCAAAACGACAGCAGCCACTTATTGCGTATCCAACTAAAACAAAGAGATGCCCTATTGAAGGAAACTGTCATCAACGCTTTAGTGAATCCGGCAGATGCCATCATGCGCGAGGTAATTAAACATAGAACAGCATGGGATATTGAGGCTAAAGATTATGCCTGTGATGTCTATATCAAGGGGATGCAGAAGGCTGAAGATGTTCCGGATCGCTTTTTAGGTCAGGAAATTGAATACGAAGAATTTGGGCTTGACTCAAGTGGTTCGGGCATCATTTATCTCTTTGAATCCATCAATGAACTGCATTTTTCAGCTCCCAAAACCTACCAAGAACAAATTCGGTCTACTCGGGTGAGTGGCCAAAACAATGCTTTTTCATTAACACGAGCGAGCAATCTAGTATTGGATTTTAACCGCACTATAGTTCCTTGTTTCGATATGGAAAGAGGAGTTGCCTCGCCCATTGGCAGTCAGGGATTCTTTTATTATTCATATCACTTAGAAGGCAGCTATTATGAAGGCGATGAAAAATATTACCGCATCCACTTTGAACCAAAGCGAAAAAATGATCCAGCCGGCACGGGAATTTTAATCATTCGCGACAGCCTTTTCTTTACCCAAAGCATTCAGTTAACGCTTTACCGCAGAAATCAATTAAGCCTTTTAGACAGCCTACAACTAAACACAGAATACCAGGTATTCGATGCCCATTATTTACCGGTAAGCACGCGAATGCAGTTTGGTCTCAATGTATTCAATATTGGGGTTACTGGATATTATTTTACCCAATACCTCTCCTATGATTTTGACACCAAAAAAGCAGTTGAAAAAAGGCCAAAATTGGAGGTTTTGTATATAGAGAATGAAGCGAATAAAAGGGATTCCAGCTACTGGGCTAATATTCGCCCGATTCCCCTTACGCCAACTGAGCAGAACGATTATTTAAAAAAGGATAGCCTACAATTCGCCCAAAAAGCAAAACAAGATAGCGCTAAAGAAAAAGGCTTCGGTTGGAGTTCGCTTTGGGCACGAACTGTTTTTAGAAGCGCCGACCGAAACACGCGGTATGAGATAAGAGGACTCGCTCGATCACTTCAGTTTAATACGGTTGAAGGAGTTGTTTTTGAACCCCAACTTGAAATTCAGGAGTATTTCCCGCAGAGCAAAGACCTCAAAGGCATTGCAACTTATTCTTTGCGTTATGGATTTTCGAATACGAGGCTCGGAGGGCGGATTTATTCTGAAAGGTATTACCGCACAAAAATCCCACTTACGCTGTGGACGGAAGCGGCTTTTAGTAGCAACCCTGTAGATGGTAATTTGGGTATGACAGAAACCTGGAACAGCATCTATAGTCTGCTTTTGGCTCAAAACAACCTGAAATTTTACCAACGAACCAGACTCGGGTTTGGGCTGCGCGCAAAAGTGGCTAACGGTTTAGAGTTATCAAGCGGATTGGCAACTGAAGTTCGTCGTCCGTTAAAGAACAGCACCGATTTTAGCATTCGAAAAGACCGAAGCACGTATACCCCAAATGTGCTCGTCAATTCTGAGCAGCCTAATTTACCAGCCCATTCATTGAACTTAGTTGATTTTGGATTTCGCTATACTCCCTATAACCGGTACATCACCACACCTAACGGAAAAAGAGATCTGGGATCTTCTTGGCCAACATTTTCAGGAAAATATACCCTTGGGTTTTCGGATGATAAAACGTCTACCATCCATTTTCAAAAGCTTGAGTTGCGTATGGACTGGGATACCCGTTTGGGGATTTTAGGAAATTTGCAGATCAGTGCAAAGTCAGGAACCTTTCTTGACCGCAAGAAAGTGTATGCTCCCGACTTCTTTCATTTCGCGACGAATCCAAGCTTCTTTCAACGTGGTGAAGGAAGAATGCTCCGTTTTCAAACCCTGACCCCTTATGCATACAGTACCGCAAAGACCTATGGCCAGGTCCATATTCAACATAACTTTGATGGATTTCTTTTGAATAAAATTCCAGGAGTGAGAAAGCTAAGAGCAAGGGAATTTGTTTCCATGCACGTTTTGGCCGTTCAAGGAAGAAAACCGTATTACGAATTCTCCTTCGGACTAGAGCAATTGGCGCTAAATAAAAAGGATCCTGGACTTCTGCGTTTGGAGTTCATTCTTGGAACTTCTGGGAATTCAATCAACCCAGCCTTTCGGATTGGCTATGCTTTTTAGTCGACTTATAGCAGGTTAGAATTTAAAAAAATCAGTGCCTGTAAGAATCAGAAATACGGGTCATTCTTTCTTTAAAACCAGTCGCTTCGTGGACTGGGAAGAAATACTCCCGCTGCCAAACTTGTGTGCGCTCTGCCGTTTTGTTTAGGTTTTTGTTTGGCTCCGGATAAACGCGAAAGGCCCGTTTTCCTTCCTTAGAATCCGTGGAGATTATGCCCTTTTGAACTAAGATTGATTTCGGAAAAACAAACAGACCGAATCCGGCATCTGTTCTGATATTCACGATAAAAAAATCAAATGAATCTGCTTCATGAAACGGCTCGATGGGCCCATTATCCTTTCTCTTCCAGAAGGTCACAAATTGTCCCGCTTTTTTCGGAGTGCGTTTCGCTGTTCTGGAGATGATTTTCAGTCCATTTAATTCAAATTGGCACGCATCATATTCTTGGCTCTCTTTTTCGGTTTGAAGATTCGTGATTTTAAATCCACTGGACTGGTATACCCGCTTATTGATTTCGCTTAGCGCTTCATTCATATCATTGTCGTTTATGTGCAGGCCATTAGAGAAAAATTCTACTCAATAATTTATTCAGCTATGGATTGAATAGCTGCCAAAAATTGTTTTTGCTTCTCAGTTTGAAGACAACGAATTGGGATAAAAAATCCCTCTCTTCCACTGGTGAAAAGGATAATAAACTTTTTGGTGGTTTTAATGCGCATGAGATTTGCCCAGTCGTATTCCTTGGCAAAGCTCCGACCTACCAATTCAAAATGATCTTCATCAAACGTAAAGTTTACTACCTCATGTAATTGTGAATTCGAGCGGTACTGCTTGCGCGTTTGAATAAATACCATAGTAGGAAATAAAAATACACCCGCTATACCCAAAATAAGGAGAAACAAGTTTTCTTCCAGTTCCTCTAAATCATATCCAGCAACTTCAATCAATGCGGTTAGTGCAAATACCGAAAACACAAAGACAAATGCGTTGGAATAAATCAAGGTATAGCTTAAGCGGATAAACTCAAATTCCTTGATGTCTACGCGCACTTCTACAATGCCTGCCAGCTCCTCACTTTCTCCCTTTTTGTTTTTTCTACGAAGCCGTTTTCCATAGACCAAGAGGCGAATACCAAAATAAGCAAAAGCGAATCCGCCCGCTAAATCTGGAAAATGCATGATTGGCAAATCATCCATGAATATAGAAGCAATCAAGGCTATGGCGATGATAGATAGGAAGATGCTTGACACAATGATGAGTAAGGTTCCTAAAAGCCTTTTTCGTTTGTTTTGATTTTCCACTTTCAATCTCCCAGTTTGACTATTAAATTCTTATTAATACAGATTTTTTCGCTTTTTGAAGGTCAATTATTTTCCCTTCCAAATAACGGGCTCCTTTATATACATTCGATTATCGATATAAGGAATTTCAAGAAACTTAGCGATGCTGTTACCTAGTCGGGAGGTGGCATCCACTTCAAATCCAGAAGCTATTGCTAGAATAAAAAGCGTGTTATTATTCATTTTTAAACCCAATGAATAATCATTCTCTCCATCCATGTCTAGCTTCGATAGGTTCCATTCCATTCGGACAATATCTTGTAAATCGAGTTTTGCTATTCCATTTTCATACAACGTGTTCTGCTTCTTATCAAATTGAAGATCTCTATCTGTTAAAACGCGATTGAGGCGGAACATGATAAGTGCAAAAAGAAGCATCGGAATGAGCCAAATCAATCCAGACAACGGCACTTTTCCGAACCCAGAATGAAAGAACGCGGAACAGACAATTAGACTAAACACACAAAACAAAGCCGGAACCCACAAACGACTTATCCGCATCGGCCAGCGAAAGACAATGCGTAGGGATTCGTTGGTTTCTTCTATTTTGTAAAGAGCCAAAAAAGAGGTCGTTTTTTCAAACAATGATTTCAAAAATTAATTGGAACCTTAATTAACTTCCCTCCCTGATATGCATAAAACACATAGTCAATATCTAATAAATCTCCTTTAAAAGAAATTTCCGGTAGATAAATTAGCTCTTTCCCCTCAATCTGATAAACCCTTGGCGAAACCTTCAACATTTGTTCATTGAGTTCCAGTCGCTTGATGTCTAAATTCCGTTCTTCCACAGCTTTGCAGCTGGTGTTTTGAGCATGGACTGGACGCATGGTTTTCTCAATCAACGCATGACCAAGTAATCCTATCATAATAAGAAATGAAGAAAAAAGTAGGACTGAATTTTTTATCATAGCAGTTTATTAATGGAACAAATTGATGCATATGAGACTTTAAATAGCAGCAACATGAATCATAGGCAAGTTAATACAACAAGGTTTTATTCCATTTCAAATGAAGGAATTTCACCTTCCTTACGCAGGTATTTCTTTCCAAGCTCTGCTTCTCCATATTCAATCAGGAATTTTCCATAGAAATAATGAAGGTAGTCTACCCTGCTTTTCTTAGCATAGGCTTTTTTAAAATATTCAAGTGAAGTTGTTAAATCACCCAAGCGTTGATGATACACCGCCATATTTCTAAAAGAATAAGCCATATCATTTCCTTCTGTATTCATGGCTTGTTCAATGTATTCATTTCCTTTTTCTAATTCTCCCATCAAAATATAGGAAAAGCCCACGTTATCATAGGCATAGGCATTTGCTGGATCAAACTTTATTGCTTCAAGAAAATCAGGAATGGAGCCTGCAATATCTCCACTTGAAAATCGGTCATAGCCCAAATTATTATAGGCGAGCCCCTTTGTATACTTATCTTGGATCTGAGGAATTAGTTGAACCAGAATTGAAATTGCTTTATCTCGCTTGCCTTGTGAAGATAATAGCGCAGCTTCCTCAATTTTATTCCAAATTTTGGGATCTGAAGAGGCTTGGACCATAGGTATCTCGGCTGGCCAGGAGTTGGAAAGGAATTTCATTACTCGAGAAAACTCAATTTGAATTTCGCGGTTAAAGTGTGGGAGCCACTTTACTTCGGTGTCATTTGTCAGATATGCAAAAATCCCAAGTGTATATGCCAACCATTCAGCAGGAATTAGTTGCTCATAATAGTGTGTGGTTTTCACCCATGCTTGGACCCTCGTATCTATAATATTCTGTGTTTCATTAATAAATAGACCAAGTCCATATATAACCATTGCCACTCGAATGAACAAATTGTCTGAATACGTTTGTTCCTCTGCTGCTGCTTCTATTGAAAAGCCTAAGAGTATCCGAATATATTCCTGACACAGAATAGCACGAAGTCGAAATTCATTTTCAAAAGCCCTTTCAGAAACATGAATCCTATAGACTTTATCCAACTCAATATGCTCAGTATAGAACTCCATTCCGAAAGTACTTGTCGCATGAGGGATGATATTTATTTTTGACTCATCCTTGAATATGTCAACCGAGATATCAAATCTTCTTGGGGAATACATATTTTGAAGATCATTGATAAACACATTCGAATCAAACTTCTCACGTTCATGTGTTTGCGGAAAGAATCGAGCATTAAATTCAACTTGAGCAGGAAAAAGAATCTCCGGTACTTGCATTAGGATGGCTACACTCTCATCTATCCAAGCCCGATCTGCATCGGTAATTGCAAGAATTGCTGATTCAGAATATTCACTCTTATTTTTCCCAAAGAACTTCATTTCAAATCATTGATGTCAGTGGTATTTTGCTTATGCTTGGTCGTTCTGGAGGACAATATCTCATCTTTTCACTACGACACCAGCCCTCTTCCCTCGGCTACGCTCGGGATGACGGGCATACAGGCGCTCCCATTCTCATCACTCCTCATTCATCACTCCTCATCTCAATAATCCTCACTCCTCATTCGCAGCAACTAACCACCATGGTCCATGGACTATGGTCTATCATCTACTCAACGAACTGCTTTTCCAAACCGGGCGACCATTCTTCCTTGAAAGACCCATCCTCTCCTGCATAGATGAAATAATATTCAACATTTTGAAGTTGAGCCAAAAACTGCTTTGCTCCTACTCTTCCTAAGACCATACAGGTTGTAGCCAAGGCATCTGCGGTGCTTGCGTCTGGCGCTAAGATAGTTACGCTTAATAAATCATGTTGAACAGGGTATCCACTACGTGGGTCGATCGTATGGGAATAGCGCTTGCCATCCATCTCATAGAACTTACGGTAATTGCCTGATGTAGCCAAACCTTGATTGATCACCCGAATATAACGCATGGCCTGATTTTGCCCTCCTGGATTATCGATCGGCTTTTCAATTCCAATGAGCCAATGGGCCGAGTCTTGATTTACTCCTGAACATTTGATTTCTCCTCCCACATTAATGTAAAAGTTGTTTATCCCTTTAGTGCTAAGCAGCTCAACTAGCATATCTGCCGCAAAACCCGGTGCTATCGCATTATAATCAATGCGTACTTCAGGGTAATGTTTGCTGAGCATGAAATTATTCACCGTAAACACCCCGTAACCTACATAACGACGAACCGAATCAACCTGAAGAGAGTCCACATGCTGTGGTTTATTCTTTCCAAAGCCCCATAAGTCAACCAAAGGCCCAACGGCAAGGTCGAATGCACCTCCGCTGAATTTGGTCCACCACATGCCTTGCTCGAGCACTTTAAAATTTAAAGAATCAAGCATAGACTCCTGATTACTATTGATCCGACTAATTCTTGAATTTGGGTCGTAAGTCGATAAGGAGGCATTAAAATTTTCGACAAAATTTTGAACAGCAAGGTCCAGCCCCTTCATTTCTTCACCGGTATAGGTGATATCCAAATTCGACCCAAAAGCATCCATCGCATATTTATGTACTTCAACTTTTGAGGAATTGTTCGTACAGGCCGAGAGCCCTAAAGCCAAACTACAAATAAGAAACAATTGCTTCATCCTCCAAAAATAGAAAAAGCGGGCCAATGTGTTCCTATAAATCGACTTTACGACGCTTCGACATTGCGACAGTGAGACGAAAAGACAAAGAGACAAAGAGACAATTAGATTCTTAGACAAAAGGAAAGGTTAAAACTCGAAGCCTCGACCTAGCCTTATTAGTCAGTAAAATTGTTTAATTTAGCTTTGTTTAAACACGGGCTCATTCAGTACAGCCTTTAAGAGCCCGTAATTCTGAAGTATTTGCTTCATAATATGTATGCCATGACAAAAAAAACCTTTTTTAAAGCACTCTCCTTCGTATTCATCCTGCTTGTTTTTGGCTACTCTGTATATGGACAAGAGGTGCCAATCATCGACTATTCTACGGATTCCAATGGACAGGTGCAATTGAAAGTAAATACGACATCGCAGCATTATTATGTTTTAAAAGTGAGACATCATACGGATAGTCTTTTTGAAATCGCTACCTCCATGACCTTAGGGAAGGCTGATTCAACCTTAATTACAGAAGCATTAGGTCATTATCCTTTAGACCATTATAAAGTTCTAGAATTCCCTATTGCCTCACCTTTTGATACGGATGATGATGGTATTGATGATATCACTGAATATCAAAATACTCCCTCACAAAATCCACTTAATCCAGCAAAGTCAATCCCGACGCAGGACGGATCCATTCGGATTGATAACATGGCTGCATTTGAAAGTTTATCTGTTACGAAAGATTTTGTGAAATGGTCTGATTTTCTGAACGGAAAGGAATTTGTAAAATTTATCATCGTAGATTTTAATACAAAGCCTCAAGTATATTTCATCAATAGCAGCAACCATGATCTTCATAATGATTTCGCCATTGCACTTGGTCTGGACTATCTCGGTGATCATGTAAAAAAAGGACAAGTCATCTATCACCCTAAAAGTGTTTCTAATAACGGTACGTTAGGAACCTTTGCTTTCAATTACAGCAATGGACATGCTCAAGACTTCGAAGTGGTGCAAAAAACACATGAATTGCTCGGGGCAAATATGCCTTTTATTCAAAACAACTTAGCGTACTTTATTACTGAAAACAATGAAGAAAAGTACAATGAAGACACCTTATTATACCAAAATTCTAGGATCCCTGTTCTTTTAGAATCCGAAATTTATTCCGGACTTGATTACTGGGGACTAAATGTAGCAGAAGGTTATGGATTTTTTCGTCAGGTCACTTTAGAAGAAATACCAGGCGCTAAAGAGATTGTTCTCTATGAATCCTTACCCAATACACTTCCTCGTGTTGCAGGCATTATGACATCTGTGGTTCAAACACCTTTATCTCACGTGAATCTGAGAGCCATTCAAAATGATATTCCCAATGCTTTCATCCGCAATCCGCTCGACAATGATACAATAGCCAATTTATTGGATGATTATATCTATTACAGGGTAGAACGTGATCATTTTATCATCCGAAAAGCGACGCTGGAAGAAGTAAATAAGTGGTATGAAAACATTAGGCCCAAGGAAGATCAAGACCCTCCATTGAATTTGTCGTACACTAAAATTCTGCCTTTATCTGAAATTGAATTTACCATGTCGGATGGATATGGTGCGAAATGTACCAATGTAGCTACGATGCTAAGCTTTGGTTTCCCTGATAAAACGATACCCGACGGATTTGGTGTTCCCTTTTATTATTATCAGGAATTCATGAAGTTCAATAATTTTTTTGAAAATATTAAGGCCATGGTCAGTCATCCTGATTTTATTGCTGACCGAAGCGTTAGAAATGATATGCTCAAGGCTTTTCGGAAAAAAATTGAAAACGCAGCCATGCCCGATTGGATGTTAGATGAACTAGCCGCCATGCAAGCATCCTTCCCACCTGGCACATCCATACGCTGTCGTTCGAGCTCAAACAATGAAGATTTATCCGGCTTTAATGGTGCCGGTTTGTATGATTCAAAAACACAAAAACCTTCTGAAGGTCATATTTCTAAATCCATAAAAGAAGTCTATGCCAGTTTATGGAATCTCAGAGCTTTTGAAGAACGAGAGTTTTATCGATTAAACCAATTTATGACCTCCATGGGCGTGCTTTGTCACCCGAACTACAAAGATGAAAAAGCCAATGGTGTAGGAGTGAGCGCAGATCCGGTATATCAAACCAAAAACACCTTTTACCTGAACACACAACTTGGTGAAGACCTCATCACAAACCCAAACGCCCTCTCTGTCCCTGAGGAAATCTTATTGGATAGAGAAACAGTGAATGGCTTTATTGTCATTGAGCATTCCAACCTTATACCCAAGGACTCTGCTATTATGAGTGAATTCTATTTGAATCAAATGCGCATTTATCTCACGAAAATCCACTCTGAATTTGAACGCTTATATGCCGCGGAGAATGATACGACTTTCGCGATGGACATTGAATACAAGATAACAAGCGATGACCAACTCATCATCAAGCAGGCAAGGCCATGGGTTTCTTATTCTCCAGTAGAAGAAAGCATAACAGATGATGGAGTATTGGATTTGCATGTCTATCCCAACCCTGCTCAAAATCAAATTACCGTGCAATGCAGGAGCTGTAAGCTATCCAAAGTAATCATTACAAATGCATTGGGACAGCAGTTTCAGGAAAAACCGATAGCCAAATCCAATGGGGTAAATCATGTCATTTCTATAGAAGATTTATCAGCTGGAGTTTATTTCATCACTGGTTTCACAGCGAATAATGCCCGAACGAAATCGAGCATTTTCATAAAAATCGGCGAATAATTTCTGAGGCACCTATCGACTTAGCAACTAGTCGATAGTGGTACCAAAGTATAGTTATTTTACCAAATAATGAAAGTCGACAGAGTCTGCTACGAAGTCCTTATCGTGGTTGGTATAGACTTTAATAAATGCCTGTATGTAATATTCTTCGTCGCCTGGATTCACCAATTTATGTTCAAAGGTGATTGATGTTCCGTGAGCATGACCGTGTTCATGA
>Ga0100393_10005165_pt1 | contig 11832 bp, 10 predicted proteins | sample CryGeymeta201517_FD_81546 | JGI IMG/M metagenome (GOLD analysis project Ga0100393, IMG submission 81546) | Groundwater microbial communities from Crystal Geyser aquifers in Utah, USA - Crystal Geyser metaG 2015-17 | ecosystem: Environmental > Aquatic > Deep subsurface > Groundwater | place... | reverse complement strand
GTTTTTTAGCACTAACGCAACAACGCTAAGGCGGTTTTGCGTTAGTCCAATTTTTAAAGGAGTTTGACATGACGGATTCAATCGTGATCGTGGGTGCCGCCCGTACCCCGCTGGGCAGTTTTCAAGGCGACTTTGCCGGGCTGGCCGCGCATGACTTGGGCGGTGTGGCCATCAAGGAAGCCTTGGCGCGCGCCATGCAGGGCTCCAAATTGACCGCCGAAATGGTCGATGAGTTGATCTTTGGCAACTGTCTGATGGCCGGCCAGGGCCAGGCGCCAGCGCGACAGGCCGGTTTCAAGGGCGGCCTGCCCAAGAGCACCGGTGCCGTGACGATGAGCAAAATGTGCGGCTCCGCCATGCGCGCCACCATGTTTGCCAACGACATGCTGCTTGCAGGCAGTGCCGACGTGCTGATGGCTGGCGGCATGGAGAGCATGACCAACGCGCCCTACCTGCTGCCCAAGGCGCGCGCTGGTTACCGCATTGGCCACGACCGCATCTTTGACCACATGATGCTCGACGGCCTGGAAGACGCCTATGAAGCCGGCCGATCCATGGGCACCTTTGGCGAAGATTGCGCTGCTAAATATGGCTTTACCCGCGCCCAGCAAGACGCCTTTGCCACCACCAGCGTGCAGCGTGCGCAAAACGCCACCGCGTCGGGCGCGTTTGCGCCAGAGATTGCGCCAGTGACGGTCAAGGGCCGCGCGGGCGACACCGTGATCAGCATCGACCAGGGGCCGGGCAAGGTCAAGCTCGACAAGATTACCAGCCTCAAACCCGCGTTCAAAAAAGACGGCACCATCACGGCGGCCAGCAGTTCCAGCATCAACGACGGCGCCGCCGCGCTGGTGCTGATGCGCGCCTCCACTGCCGCCAAGCTGGGCTGCACGCCGCTGGCGCGCATCGTCAGCCACGCCGTGCATGCGCAAGAGCCCGAATGGTTCTCGACCGCACCGATTGGCGCCAGCCAGAAGGTGCTGGCCAAAGCGGGTTGGGCGGTGAAAGACGTGGACCTGTGGGAGGTGAATGAAGCTTTTGCCGTAGTGCCGATGGCGCTGATGCACGATCTCAAGGTCAGCCACGACATCATGAATGTCAACGGCGGCGCTTGCGCGCTGGGCCACCCGATCGGTTGCAGCGGTGCGCGCATCATCGTTACGCTGCTTTATGCGCTGCAAGCCCGCGGCCTTAAAAAAGGCGTGGCCAGCCTGTGCATTGGCGGTGGCGAAGCGACCGCTGTGGCGCTGGAAATGCTCTGATCGAAAGCCCGCCCCATGCTGCTGACCCAAGACCAGAAAATGATTCGCGACGCGGTGCGCGACTTTGCGCAGGCCGAGCTCTGGCCCAACGCCGCCCAATGGGACAAGGCGCACACCTTTCCCAAGGCGGCGCATCAGGGTCTGGCGGCGCTCGGGGCTTACGGCATTTGCGTGCCGGAAGAACTCGGCGGGGTGGGGCAGGACTACCTGACGCTGGCGCTGGTGCTCGAAGAAATCGCCGCCGGTGACGGCGGCACCAGCACCGTGATCAGCGTCACCAACTGCCCGGTCAACGCCATCCTGATGCGCTATGGCAACGCGGCGCAGCAAAAGCAGTGGCTCACGCCCTTGGCGCAGGGCCAGATGCTGGGCGCCTTTTGCCTGACCGAGCCGCATGTCGGCAGCGACGCGTCGGGCCTGCGCACCACGGCGGTCAAGGAGGGCGATGGCTATGTGATCAACGGCGTGAAGCAGTTCATCACCAGCGGCCAAAACGGCGACGTGGCCATTGTGATTGCGGTCACTGACAAAGGTGCGGGTAAAAAAGGCATGAGCGCCTTTTTGGTGTCGACTGCCACGCCGGGCTACACCGTGGCGCGGCTGGAAGACAAAATCGGCCAGCATTCCAGCGACACCGCGCAGATCAATTTTGACAACTGCTGCATTCCCGCAGAGAACCTGATCGGTGCTGAAGGCCAGGGTTACGGTATCGCTCTGGGCGGTCTGGAGGGAGGGCGCATCGGCATTGCCGCGCAAAGCGTGGGCATGGCGCGCAGTGCCTTCGAGTTTGCCGTGCAATACGCCAAAGAGCGCCAAAGCTTCGGCACCGCCATCTTCAACCACCAGGCGGTGGGCTTTCGGTTGGCCGACTGCGCCACTCAACTGGAAGCGGCAAGGCAACTCATCTGGCATGCGGCCGCCTTACGTGACGCCGGTAAGCCCTGCCTGAAAGAAGCCGCCATGGCCAAACTCTTTGCCAGCGAAATGGCCGAACAAGTGTGCAGCGCCGCCATCCAGACGCTGGGCGGATACGGTGTGGTGAGCGACTTCCCTGTAGAGCGCATTTACCGCGACGTGCGCGTCTGCCAGATTTACGAAGGCACCTCCGACGTGCAGAAAATCATTATTCAGAGAACGCTTTAACGTTTTTAATAGACATACCTAGTATTTTTACTAGGTATGTCTAGTATTCTGTAATAAACTGTTCAAATGAGCCAATCCTTTGAACGCGCTTTTGTTGCGCAACTTGAACAGCGCTTGACCGAGGTATCACCCCTGATGCAAGTTTTGGTGGGGCCGCGGCAGGTGGGCAAGACCACCGGTATCCGGCAACTGTTGGCACGCACACCAGGCCCCAGCCACTATGCCAATGCCGATGATGTGCTTGTGACCGACCGCACCTGGCTGCTGGAGCAATGGCAAAAAGCGCTGTTGTTGGGCGATGGCGCGCTGCTGGTGGTTGATGAGGTGCAGAAAATTCCCAATTGGTCGGAGGTCATCAAATCGCTATGGGACCAGCAAACGCATCGCCTGCGAGTGGTGCTTTTGGGGTCGAGTTCGCTACAAATTCAGACCGGTTTGACCGAGAGCCTGGTCGGGCGCTTTGAATTAACGCGTGTTTACCATTGGACCTTCAGTGAACTCAAGACCGCTTTTGGCTACGACCTGGAACGTTATCTTTTATATGGAGGCTACCCCGGTGCAGTGCCTTTTGAGGGCGATGCTGACCGCTGGTATGCCTACATGAAAGACGCTATTGTGGAGTCGGTCATCGGCAAGGATATTTTGCAAAACCGCAAGGTGGCCAACCCGGCGCTGTTTCGTCAGGCTTTTGAAATTCTGTGTCGCTACCCGGCGCAGGAAATCAGCTACACCAAATTGCTCGGACAGTTGCAAGACAAAGGCAATACCGATTTGATCAAGTACTACCTTGAGCTTTATGCCGGCGCATTTCTGATTTATTCGTTGGAAAAATACTCGGCCAAGGCCTGGCTGACGCGCAGTTCCAGTCCCAAGATTCTTGCCGCTTGTCCGGCGCTCTACACCATGACGGCCGGGCCGCAAGCTTTGAGCGACCCGGAGTTGCGCGGGCGCGTGTTTGAATTGGCAGTGGGCGCCGAATTGTTGCAATTGCAAGGCGCGCTTTTCTACTGGCGAGAAAAAAACGCTGAGGTTGATTTTGTGTACGTTCATCAGGGACGTGTTCATGCCATCGAAGTGAAATCCGGCCGCAAAAAGTCGGCCAAAGGTCTTGAAACATTTTTAGGATATTTCCCCGCGGCAAGGCCGGTGATTCTGACGCCTGACAACTTTGCCCAGTTATCGGAAAACCCGAAAAAGTTTTTGGCCGCCCTTTGAATCGCTGCGGCTGGCAGATCGCCTGCTCGCTTGCCTGGAATGAATATTGCGTCAGTGCGTTGCCGCACAGTCTTTTGACCGCACTGCCGCCTAAACTCGTCGAACGTGGGCTGTATCCCGGCGCATTCACCTTTCATTTGGAGCACCTCTTGATTAACCCGAACAACTTGGCCGCTGAATTCCCGCAAACAACCCTTGATGCCCGGCTGCGTATGCGCGTGGGCTTCGAGATGGAATACGAATGCCCTGGCCCGACGCCGATGCTTTTGTCGCTCAATATTCATCACTCTCGGGCAAGCGATCTGGTGCGCCCGGACATTCTGGTGACCAGCCCGGCGGTGCCCATCACCGCCTACCGCGACCTGTTTGGCAACTGGTGCAGCCGCATCGTCGCCCCGGCGGGCAGATTGGTGTTGCGCACCGACGCGCTGATCAATGACAGCGGCCAGCCCGATGTGGTGGCTCCGTGGGTCATGCAAACGCCGGTTGAATACCTGCCCGAATCGGTGCTGGTCTATCTGCTGGGCAGCCGCTATTGTGAGACCGACCTGCTGTCGAACATCGCCTGGCAGCAGTTTGGTGCCGGCCCCACCGGTTGGGGACGGGTGCAGGCCATCTGTGATTTTGTGCACCAACATATTGAATTTGGCTACCACCATGCCCGGCGCACGCGCACGGCCTGGGAGGCATTTAACGAAGGGCAGGGCGTGTGCCGCGATTACGCCCACCTGGCGATTACCCTGTGCCGCTGCATGAACATACCGGCGCGGTATTGCACCGGCTACCTCGGAGACATCCGCATTCCGCCGATTCCGGGTCCGATGGATTTCGCCGGCTGGTTCGAGGCCTTTCTGGGTGACCGCTGGTACACCTTCGATGCGCGCAACAACACGCCGCGCATTGGCCGGGTGCTGATGGCTCGCGGTCGCGACGCCTGCGACGTGGCCCTGACCAGCACCTTTGGCCCCAACACGCTACAGCGCTTTACGGTCTGGGCTGACGAAGTGGCCATGGACTGATTTTTAACCACCAAAATCTGCGCAGGCACATCAAACACATTTGATCCGTGGACTGCAGGGCTCCGTCCCCCCTCGATGAAATACAGCGTGTGTCCGGGCTTTTTCTGCCCATCAAGGCCGCTGTGGACTGAAACCGCCAGCCGGGCCGTTTTCTGTTGACGGGGTCAGCCGATGTGATGATGTTGCCCGGAATGGCAGAGTCGCTGGCGGGGCGCATGGAGGTTTTGTCTTTATCGGGCCGATGCCCTGTTTGCGGGCGAGTGGTCTGCTTTGAATATGCCGCCCTGCGAAAGGCAAACCTTGGTAGCGCACTTGCTCCCAGGTGGTTTCCCCGGACGCCGTGACGCGCGCGACCTTGCCAACATGGGCAAATGACAGAAGTCCCCAATTTGCTGCGCTTGCTGGCCACACACAGTGTCACTTTGCTCAATTTTGCCGAGCTGTCGCGGACTGCAGGCATTGCGCAAAGCACCCTCAAGCGCTACTTTGCCTTGCTCGAAATGCTGTTTTTGGTGGTGCGGCTGCCATCCTGGGAACGTAACCCGGGCAAACGACTGGTTAAAGCGCCCAAGGTGTTTCTGCCCGACAGCGGCATGTTGTGTCATTTTCTGGCCGCTACGGCCGAGAGTCTGACGGCCAGGCCCGGTTTACCTGGTCCAGCCGTGGAAACATGGGTTTTGAGCGAACTGCTCAAGCACGTGGCGTTTTCATCGCTGCGCCTGTCACTGTGGCATTACCGAACACAAACCAACATCGAGGTCGACTTTGTGTTGGAAAACCGTTTGGGCCAAATCACCGGCATCGAAGTGAAAGCCAGTGCCACCGTGGATGGCAAAGACTTCAAGGGCCTGCGCCATTTGCAAGAAACAGAAAGCACGCGGTTTCAGCGTGGCATCGTGATGTATGCCGGGCGCGAGGCGGTGCCGTTTGGGGACAATTTGTGGGCGCTGCCGCTGTCGCTTTGGTGGACACCGCAGCGTCAGAAAGCAGCCAGCCGAGCTCCGTTATGATGCCCCTAAAACAAGGCCACCTTTATGCGTATCATCATTCTGGGAGCTGGGCGGGTTGGCGAAAGTGTCGCCGAGAGCCTGGCTTCCGAGCAAAACGACATCACCCTGATCGACCCCGACCCTGAGTTGCTACGCGACCTTGAAGACCGGCTTGACGTGCGGGGCGTGCCCGGCAATGGCATCCAACCGACGGTGCTGCGCCGTGCCGGCGCTGAAGACGCCGATTTGTTTGTGGCTTGCGCAGCTTTGGATGAGACCAATCTGACCGCCTGCAAGGTGGCGCACGACGTGTTTGGCATTTCCATCACCGTGGCCAGAATTCGGTCGCCAGAGTTTGAAGAGGGTGGTACCTTGCTGGGCAAGACCGGTTTTGGTGTGACTCACGTCATCTGCCCGGAAGAGTCGGTAAAGCAATACATTCACCAACTCATTGACTACCCCGAGGCCTTGCAGGTGCTGGAGTTTTCGCGCCAGCGCGCGCACCTGATCGCCATGCGCGCCGCGCAAGGGAGCACCCTGGTCAACCACACCATTGGTGAATTTCGCGAGCTGTTTCCCTGGGCCGAAATGCGTGTGGTGGCGGTCTATCGGCAAGACAACGAGGTGCCCATCAAGGCAGATACCCGGGTGCTCGCCGGCGACGAAGTGTTCGTGGTGGCCGACAAGCAAAAAATCCGTGACGTGCTGCGCGCCATCCACAATAACGACCAACCGGTGCGTCGCGTGCTGATTGCGGGGGGCGGCAAGGTGGCTCTGCGGTTGGCGCGCAGTCTGATTGGCCAGTGCGAGGTCAAGATCATCGAGCGCGACCACAAGCGCTGCAAATACCTCGCCGGTGAGTTGCCTGCCAGCATGCTGGTGCTCGAGGGCGACTCGGCCGATGAAAATCTGCTGATCGAAGAAGGCGTGGGGCAGATGGATTTGTTCGTTTCGCTGACCAACGACGATGAGGACAACATTTTGTCGGCGATGCTGGCCAAACGCTTGGGCGCCAAGCGGGTGATTGCACTGATCAACCGGCGCGCTTATGCCGAGATGATGCAGGGTAGCACCATTGACATTGCCATCTCGCCGGCCCAAACCGTGATCGGTGAGCTCTTGATTCATGTGCGCCGTGGTGCGCTGGCGGCGGTGCACAGCCTGCGCCGCGGTGAGGCCGAAGCGCTCGAGGGCGTGGCGCGGGGCGACCTCAAGTCGTCGCAACTGGTGGGGCGCCGCATCGAGCAGATCAAGCTGCCCGATGGTGCGCGCTTTGGTGTCATCGTACGTGGCGAGGGACGCCAGTGTGAGGTGTTGATGCCGCACCACGACCTGGTGATCAAGGAAGATGATCACATCATCATCTTCATTCCCAGCAAGCGCCTGCTCAAGCAGGTGGAAAAATTATTCCAGGTCAACGTCGGTTTCTTCTAGATATGTCAAGCCTGGCACCGGTTTTCAATATCCTCTCCCGCATTTTGGTGGGCTATGCCTTCCTGTTTTTGGTGCCCATGGCCTGGGCCTGGCAAATGGACGCAATGGCGCTGCTCGCGGTCTGGGTGCAAAGCATGGCTGTCACGCTGGTCTTTGGGCTGACGTTGTGGCTGCTTACCTCACGGTTCCAGCGTGAGTTGATGCCGAGAGATGGCTTTTTACTGGTCAATCTGGTCTGGACAGTGCTACCCGCCTTTTCTGCTGTGCCGCTGGTGCTGGCGATCGATGGCCTGAGCTGGACCGATGCCTATTTTGAAGCCATGAGCGGCCTGACCGCCACCGGGGCTACGGCATTTTCAGGGCTGGATGGCTTGCCGGTGTCGGTGAATGTGTGGCGCTGTTTTTTGCAGCTCATTGGCGGTCTGGGCGTGATGTTGCTGGTGGTGGCAGTGCTGCCGCTGCTAGGCCTGGGGGGTGTGCAGCTTTACAAGGCTGAAACGCCAGGCCCCATGAAAGATGCTCGCCTGACGCCGCGTATTGCCGAAACCGCGCGCGGCTTGTGGGGCGTGTACTTTGTTTTCTCCACGGCCTGCATGCTGGCCTACCACCAGGCCGGCATGAGCTGGGCTGATGCCTTCATGCACATGTGCAGCACCATGGGGCTGGGCGGATTCTCGTCGCATGATGCCAGTTTTGCATTCTGGAATTCGCGTGACATCGAACTGGTGGCCATTGTTTTCATGGCGCTGGCGGGTATCAGTTTTGCGCGCTATTTCATCGTCTGGCGGAGCAAATCGTTGCGCTCCATGCGGCGCGATCCTGAGGTGCGCGCCTACCTGATGGCGTTGATTGCTTCCGTGCTGGGCTTGGCCCTGTTGCTGCTGGTCCACGACACCTATGCCCAGCCGCTCGATGCCTTGCGTACAGCGGCTTTCCACGTGGTGTCATTGGCCACAACCACCGGCTATGCCTCTGCTGATTACAGCTTGTGGCCAGTATTCGCCCCAGTCTGGTTGATGTTTCTGGGCACCTTTGTGTCTTGCGCGGGTTCCACCGGGGGTGGCATCAAAATGGTGCGCATGGTGTTGCTCGTCAAGCAATCGCGCCGCGAACTGGTGCGAGCCATCCACCCGCGCGTGGTGAATCCTGTCACTATGGGGCGCACCACCATTCCCGCAACAGTCATTGCGGCGGTGATGGCGTTCATGTTGATTTACGGCGCCAGCACCATCGGCCTGACCATGTTGATGCTGCTCTCGGGGCTGGACATCGTCACTGCGTTTTCAGCTGTGGTGGCCACCATCAACAACATTGGTCCAGGCCTGGGGCTGGTCGGCCCAAGCTCCAATTTTGGTGTGCTCAGTGATTTTCAGACCTGGGTTTGCACCGTGGCCATGCTGCTGGGTCGACTCGAGTTGCTGGCCGTGATCGTACTGTTCGTGCCGCATTTCTGGCGCAAGTAAAGTAGGCACTGTTTTTACACAACAGGAGACCAATCATGCCAATCACCAAAGGTTATCAACAACTCGTGAGCGAGGCCATGGCCCAGGTCAAAACCTACGCTGTGACCGAGGTTCGGGGCCGCTTGGCCGACCCCCAGGTGCAAATCGTTGACATTCGCGATGTGCGTGAGCTGGAGCGCGAGGGCACGGTGCCAGGGTGCTTCAACGCCCCGCGCGGCATGCTCGAATTCTGGGTCGATCCGGCCTCGCCCTATTACAAGCCGGTGTTTGGCGACGATGCCAAGGAGTTCATCCTGTTTTGCGGTGCCGGCTGGCGCAGCGCGCTGGCCACCCAGGCGCTGCAAGCCATGGGCATGCGCAACGTGGCGCACATCGACGGCGGTTTTACCGAGTGGGTCAAACAGGGCGCGCCGGTGGAAACCTACGAGCAGCACAAGGCAAGGCGTCACGCCAAGGCTTGACGTTCAACATTTGTGACGGGTCTGCGTGTCACTCACGCCTTGACGGCCAGTATCGGGCAGGGCACCGTGAGCAGGATTTCCTGGGCCACGCTGCCCATGATCAGCTTGCCCACGGGTGAACGTTTTCTCAGGCCAATCACGAGCACAGAAACATGGAGCGATTCAACCAGTGACTCGATTTCTTCGACGGCACTTTTGCCGCGAACAAACTGCTTCAATTCGGCATTCAGGCCGGAGTTTTTCAATAGCCGCTCGACCCGTTCAACGTCGACCACGTCAATGGCTGACGGATCAATTTTCGTCCCGCCAGGGGAGGCATTGACGACGACCAGCGGCTCATTGCGGCGCGTGGCAATTTCGATCCCCTTGTCCAGTGCGGCTTGACCTTCGGGCCGTGGAACATACGCTACAAGTATTGTCAAGATGTCTCTCCTGTGGAATTAAAACTCAATGTTGACGAAGCAAATTATCTGGCGAAAAACATGGCGGTGCGGCATCACATCCCCGCGTCATTCGGCCCGCCGCCGCCCTCGGGCGTGACCTCTAAGCCCTGACTGATTTGCGAAATTCTGCGGGTGACTGCCCGGTCCAACTCCGAAACGCGCGGATAAAGCTTTTCTCGTTTAAAAAACCGGCGGCTTGTGCCACTTGCTTGATGGGCCGCTGGGTGCGCAGCAGCAAATCCCTGGCACGGCCCTGTCGCACTTCGTCTTTCAAGGCTTGCAGTGATGCACCTTCGTCCTTGAGCTGGCGGTGCAGGGTGCGCGCAGACATCGCCAGCAGCGCGGCCAGGTCGCTGGCGTTGTGGCTGTCGGCACTCTGGGCGCTCAGGGCCTGGCGCACGCGCTGCACCAGCAGGCGGTCGCGCCGGTATTGCAGCACGGTCAGGGGCAGCGCGCGCTGGAGCATGTGGCGCAAGGCGGCCTCGTCACGTTGCAGTGGCAAGGCCAGGTAGCGGGCGTCAAAACGGATCGCCGCTGAGGCCGCATTGAACCGGGTGGGGCCGGAAAACAGCACGGCGTAAACGCCCTGATACGCTGGCGCCGCAAACGGGAACTGCGCGCCCTGCAAGGCAATGCGCGAGTCAATCAGCCAGCAGGCCAGGCCGTGAATATTGCGCAACACCGAGACCAGGCAGAACTCGCGCAGCGCGCCCAAATCGCGGTTTTCGGTGATCGACAAGGTTGCGTCAGGGCCGTTGACCGTCAAGCCCAGAGAGATGTCGTCGGCAATCAGGCCATGGTGGCGGCACCAGCGCTGCAAGGCCAGCCCAAGCGTGGGTGCGCTGATAGAGGCGCGCGCCAGCATGCCGTAACTGCCCCAGGGCAGGCGCCGGCTGAACCAGCCCAGAGCTTCGTCATCGAGCTCCTGCATGGCGGCGCCCGAGATGCGCTCCATTTGCAGGGCGCTGATGCGGTGCGCCGGGTTGAGCAAAAAATCTGGCTTGATTTGTGCTGAATCCAGCGCCTGGGCGGGGTCTTTTCCGTATTTCTCGTAGGCATGCACAATGGCCTGAACAAAGGCGATCGGGGTCACGGCCGATGATCTGTTATGGCTCGACGTGACGCTTTGGGCAGGGCGATGGGCGGTTGAACGGCTGGCATCTGGCATGGCGCACAGTATCAACAAATATGGCACGATTTGCAACCTGAACGACACCCATTGATCCGCTTGTCGTTCTATGCTCGGCAGACCACAATGGTTGGCCGATACCCTGCCAAATTGACCCACAGAAAGAATGCCATGTCCGTTCTGGAGACCAAACTCAACGCCCGCTCTGCCGATTTCCAGGCCAACGCTGCCGCCATGCGCGCACTGGTGGCCGACCTCAATGCCAAGGTCACGCAGGTGGAGATGGGCGGCGGTGACGCCGCACGCGCCAAGCACACCGCGCGCGGCAAACTGCTGCCGCGCGACCGCGTGCAGATGCTGCTCGATCCCGGCACGCCGTTTCTGGAGCTTTCGCCGCTCGCCGCTCTGGGCATGTACCCGGACCGCGACGGCACTGACAGCGCGCCCGGCGCCGGTCTGATTGCCGGCATTGGCCGTGTCAGCGGTGTCGATTGCATGATTGTCTGCAACGACGCCACCGTCAAAGGCGGCACCTATTACCCGATGACGGTCAAAAAGCATTTGCGGGCGCAAGAAGTGGCGCAGCAAAACCACTTGCCCTGCATTTACCTGGTCGATTCGGGTGGCGCCAATCTGCCCAATCAGGACGAGGTGTTCCCCGACCGTGACCATTTTGGCCGCATCTTTTTCAACCAGGCCACCATGAGTTCGCTGGGCTTGGCACAAATTGCGGTGGTGATGGGCAGCTGCACCGCAGGTGGCGCCTATGTGCCGGCCATGAGCGACGAGGCCATCATCGTGAAGAACCAGGGCACCATTTTTCTGGGGGGCCCGCCGCTGGTAAAGGCTGCCACCGGCGAGGTGGTCACCGCAGAAGACCTGGGCGGCGGCGACGTGCACACGCGCCTGAGTGGTGTTGCCGACCACCTGGCGCAAAACGACATGCACGCGCTGGCGCTGGCCAGGGTCGCCGTGAAAAACCTGAACAAGGGCAAGTCCGTGGTCGCCACCGACCATGCGCCGGCCGTGCCCAAATATGCCGCAGAAGAACTGTATGGCGTGATCCCGGTTGACACCCGCAAGCCATTCGATGTGCGCGAAATCATCGCCCGCATCGTCGATGACTCCGACTTTGACGAATTCAAGTCGCGCTTTGGCACCACGCTGATCTGCGGCTTTGCTCGCATCGAAGGCATGCCGGTGGGCATCATCGCCAACAACGGCATTCTGTTCAGCGAATCAGCGTTGAAAGGCACGCATTTCATCGAACTGTG
>Ga0100393_10005150_pt1 | contig 11855 bp, 10 predicted proteins | sample CryGeymeta201517_FD_81546 | JGI IMG/M metagenome (GOLD analysis project Ga0100393, IMG submission 81546) | Groundwater microbial communities from Crystal Geyser aquifers in Utah, USA - Crystal Geyser metaG 2015-17 | ecosystem: Environmental > Aquatic > Deep subsurface > Groundwater | place... | reverse complement strand
GGAGGAAACAAACGACCGTGATGCTATCCAAGATCTCGCCAGATGGCTTTTGCTGGGAACTGTTCGCGAAGGACAAGGTAGATTTCTGAAGAATGTTGACTGTAGGGACGTGACGGTGCTCTTGGAGCAATTGCTGCTGCCTGAAGCAGATACTACTAGTAAAGCAGTACTGTGACTGGGGCGGTCTCTAACCTTCGTACTCGTAGCTGGCTAGCTACAATAATAGATAAAAATAGAGAGCTAATTTCTTACCTGGTAGAGATAAGGACTTGTTCATTTGTGGACCCTAATAAACACTTCTCTCTACGCCTACTCGTACATAATTCGATCGCGTGGAGTCGAGTGATCTTTTTATTCCTCTGTAGGTGACCTTTTCACTAATGACTGACTGGTACAATTACGATATTACCTGGTACCATGTATTATTGATTAGTACGGTAGCGGAGGCAGAAGGGATAAATACAGCACATGTACGAGGGGAGCATTTGACTGACACTTTTGAGCGGATATACTATCATGTGATAGTAGTCCATTCGAATATGAAGAGTCGATTCTGAGATCATCTTATTTGTTCCGAATAAAAATAATTAATGACAATCTTGCCGAGAGACGCGATGACAGAATATGCTTGGTTGTCTCCGAGTCCTGCCTTTGATTCAAGTTTTTAATGATAGTACCAGTAAAATGTCCAATGAGCTTAGAAGAATGACAGCTGTTCACCTGTAATAATGGTGCCACTTGATCTTTCATTCATGTTGATCGATTGGCAGGTCCAAAAAATCTCTTGCATCGAGCCTCCATAATCTTCAAAATCTTCTAATTTTGGGCAGAAAAGGTAACTCGTTCCTCCACGAAAATGACCATGAAATTCATTTTGCTTACTCTTCTCGGCCACTGCCTCGCCGTTCCTGCTTTAGGTCAACTGGTCACTGGCTTTACGCTCGTTGATGCTGCCGCTGATACCGCCTTGGGACCCATTGCTGATGGCGGCACAATCGATCTAAGCCTGTTTAGTGCTCAGCTCTCAATGACGCTGGATGTTTCGGGATCCACTCCTATTGGCTCTGTTGTATTCACCGTGGATGGAGGGAATACGCAGACGGAGAACTTAGCTCCATATGCCTTGGGTGGCAACATTGGATCCGACTACAATCCAGTTCCAGCCTTGGCGTTGATAGGAAACCATGAAATCATTGCCACCTGCTACTCGGGTGGCAGTGGCTCCGGTTCTGTACTTGAAACAGCAAGTATTGCTATTCAGACTATTCAAGGTAACAATGGTGGTCCCACTCCTGTACCGGTTTCCCAACCAACTCTTTCTCCAGTAGCTCCCCCCACACTTCCCCCATTTGTTACCGATGTCCCTGCCTACCCAAGCAGTGTTCAGGGTACTGTGTCTGGTGAGCAACGCAAGTGGCATAAGATCACAATTGGCTTCCAAGGGCCACAGACAAGTGAGAATGCCAACCCCAACCCATTTACATACTATCGTCTGGATGTAACCTTTCGTCACGATGCATCGGGGGCGCAGTTTGTCGTTCCAGGTTACTTTGCTGCAGACGGAAACGCGGCAAACACAAAGGCGACTGCAGGCAATGTGTGGCTGGTCCACTTTGCTGCTGATCGGACTGGATCATGGACTTGGACTGCATCCTTCAAGGAAGGAAACAATGTGGCCCAGAATTGCGGTGGTTCTTCTGCTGGATTCTTCGATGGGATTTCGGGATCTCTCGATATTGGAAGTACCAACAAAACAGGACGAGACCATCGTGGCAAGGGACGCCTCCAGTATGTTGGCAAGCACCATCTGCAGTTTGCAGAAACAGGAGAATACTTTCTCAAGGCTGGCGCAGATGCGTAAGTTCTGGATAGATAATTTGTTGTTTCAACTCAACTGGAAATCGTTCTGACCCGAATTTTCATCTCCCCAGACCTGAGAATTTCCTCGCTTATGATGGGTTTGACAACACCCCTAACAATGGCGGACGTAGGAAGTCTTGGTCGCCTCATGCTGGCGACTACAACGCTGGCGACCCAACCTGGGCTGCCGGGACAGGATTCGAGATCATTGGCGGTGAGTGTTCTCTAGTTTTGTCTTTTTCTTGTACTGTACGTAGCACTGAATATGAAAGGAGTCCTCATTTCCTTTTCTGCCCGCAGCAATCAACTATCTTTCTGAGAGAGGTGCTAATGCGTTCAGCTTCCTTCCAATGAACATTGGCGGAGACGATAAGAATGTATTTCCGTATATTTCAGACAATGTCGGTGGAGACCGACAGCGCATTGATGTTTCCAAAACGGCGCAATGGGAAGTCCTCTTTGAACATGCTGATCACATTGGCATGTACTTACACTTCAAAACTCAAGAAACTGAAAACGACCAGTTGCTCGATGGCGGAAATTTAGGCAACGAGCGAAAGCTCTACTACCGCGAGCTGATTGCCCGATTTAGTCATCACTTGGCATTGCATTGGAACCTTGGTGAAGAAAACACCAATTCTATTGCTCAACTCGAGAGCTTTGCTAATTTCTTTAAGGAACTTGATCCGTACGATCATCCCATCGTTGTCCATACCTTCCCGGGACAGAAAGAAACGGTGTATGGGCCTCTTGTTGGTTTTTCTAATCTCGATGGCGCCTCGTTGCAAAGCAGCCCAAGCAATGTATTCTCGGATACTTTGGAGTGGAGGGACAGGTCTGCAGTTGGGGGTCATTCCTGGGTTGTGGCATGTGATGAACAAGGAAATGCCCAAACGGGAGTGGTTCCTGATAGTGTTGATCCCAACCATGATGTTATCCGAGAGAATGTGCTTTGGGGCAACATCATGGCAGGAGGAGCTGGAGTAGAATATTATTTTGGCTATGGCTATCCCAACAGTGATCTTACTTGCCAAGATTTTCGCAGTCGAGCCAACATGTGGGATCAATCCCGTTATGCTTTAGAATTCTTTAATCTGAATGCCATTCCATTCTGGAACATGGCGACTGGTAGCTGTGTTTCAACGGGTTGGTGTTTAGCCGAGTCGAGCGGTGACCACCTTGTTGTGTACTTAAAGGACGGAGGATCTGCCAATATCAACCTTCCCGGACCTGGCGGCGATACGTGGACGGTCAAGTGGTACGATCCACGGAATGGAGGAACACTTCAGAATGGTAGTGTTACCACTCTTGGATCTTCCAGTAGTCCACAAGCTTTGGGAAACGCTCCTAACAACGGAACCAAAGACTGGGTAATTCTGCTGCGTCGCAGCTCTACACCCACCACTCCACTGCCAACGCTTAACCCTGTTACACCCGAGCCAACTCCAGCACCCGTGGTCAAGCCTACTACTTCAAAGCCAACGTCTGCTCCTATCGAGCCATCCACTCCACAGCCGACGCATCAACCAGTGAGTGGTGGAATGGAAGAATGTGAATCAGACTGCGATTTGGACTCCGATTGTGCCTCGCAACTTCTTTGCGCAGATGCTCATAAGCCAGAGCTCAAAGCTGCTGGCTACGATGTACGAAAGGCCTACTGCGGCCCATCAGGAGACACGTTGGAGGTCTGTTATGATCCCACCAAGCTTTAATTTTCTTGACATTTTCCTTGGTGCCACACCAGCTCCTACCTTGTTCGAAAGACCAAAATAAATTTTACACCGTATCATTGCAAACTGCTGTGGCAAGCATTGTACCGTTACTATTCTTATTATTATTATTTGTGGGGTGTGCTTGTTCGCTCGAAACGCCTCTGTAGGGATAGAGTTAATTCAAATAACCAATAATATTGCAGTATCTTTCGTGTCAAACCAAGTTTGTTCTTTGTTTCGTGATCGATCGATAATGTTGGGGGATCATCAAGAACCCTCGCAGTTGGCAGGTTCGCTTTCCCTCTGTCATAAAACCACAAACACTGCCATACAAATAATAATGATGAAGTACACAATTTCTCTCCTCTTGCTTGCTACGGCTACTGAAGCTTTTGTGGTCTCTCCTCCCGGTCAGCACTCGACGTTGAAACGCTTCGTGCAAGGGAAGGTCTCGCTTGATGTCGAGACCGTACGAAAAGAATGGAAGGAACAAGCAGAGCATCTACGTGCCATGGAAAATTCGATCGATCAGGATCACGATCTCGATGGCTTGGTTGAGCACACAAAAAAAACCAACAAGATTGTTCTCGAGAAGGAGGCTCACGTCCATGACTCGTTGATTTCAGAAATTGAGCACGCTCTTGAAACAGATCCCGATCTCGCCAATATTGTAACCAAAAAGGAGAAAAAGCGTGTCAACAGAAATTTCATGGAGAAGGAGAAACACATGCATGATTCTCTGTTGACAGAAGTAGAACATGCCATCGATACGGATCCCGATTTAAGCATGTAGAGTGTAGAGGGCTGAATATTTGCTAGCAAATTTGAGGCATGCTAATTGATGATCCTGAGGAAGAAATAATGCATTCGATGCAAGACAATTGATGATTATGACCTATGCTGCCATCAATTGGTTACACTTTGCACTTTATCAAATATAAAGTACACTAGAAGTAATATAAAAATTATGTGCAAAATAAAAGCGTTCCTATTTCTTGAAACTGATTCCAATGCAAATAATCTTGTTAGATTTTCATCATCATGCAATTTCTACAAATCCTGAATGAACTTGACCAACAAATCATCCCAATATAGTCCAATGACCAAATCGACTATTTTCCCAGCATGTTTTGCCACCAGAGCAAGTTCCGGAGCAAAGGCACCGAAACCTCTTGCCCAAAATAATTTTTCCACGATATCTTTGGGCTCGGCAGTCAATGTTCCAGACTCATGATCATCTCTTGGTACGTTCCAAATGGCAAGTCCAGAGCGCATCTTCAATGGAGCAGCAGTATCGTTCTTTTTATGATGCAATCCTTGTGCAAGAATATCTCGAACTGCTATTCGAATGCGCTTGTTCAAAACTTCCAACACTGGATCTTTCCCTCGGAGGACAGCAATCGTGCGACTCCGGAGACTCTCAATGTCAAAAAATTCTGTTGTTGTAGAGCCCGCTAACATTGGTTTTGATGATCTACCTTTGGTAGCCAGCTCGACAACTGCATCAGCAACAGTTTTTTCGTAACTTTCTTGAGATCCACTGCGTTCTCGCATAGCCCGAATTAGATTATTCCGCGGATCGTAGGAGGAATCGTAACGACTGTTGTTGTCTTCCTTGATCTTTAACTCTTGCAGCGGAACACCTGCTGCATTACAGGCGTGTAAAAACAAGGCACATCCTGCAACAGCCAACCGTGTGATTTCCCGCAACGTTTGCAAGGCTTGTTGATCTCTGTGAAATATTTCTGGCATTAGAAATGACTGGGTATGATTTGAGGGAGGAGATCCTCGAAAGACGATATCTTCAATCCACGCCACCCGAATGATGTTCTTGTATTCTTCTGGAGATTTGTGGAGAGGAATATTTTCATCCAAAGTAGGTTCCGAACCTTGAGTAGACCGATGAGCTCGGACGAGAGATGCAATCCACTGTCGTGTAGCTGGAGATGACTTTGGATCTGTAAATATCCCGTGCTCTTTTTGATATAATTTCTTTAGGAATGCTGGACCTTCCTTATGAATACGTGGTGCCCAGACGTGAATCATGTAGAATTGTTCTTTATCCTTCTGGCAAAGTTCCGTTTTGTACATCAAATATAGGATGCAAGTGAACCAGAAAATGAGAAGGTGTTTGTCCTCCTTTCAACTTGATTGTGAATTGTTATTCAGATAGTTTTGAAGGAAAGCTCGTGTCGTTTCTGCTCGACTCTCTGATTCGAGTTGAAGTAGTGCTTTGGAAGCGTTTGCCACAAACGGTTGCATATCCTTTCTGTCTGACAGGTCCTTCCTCGCCTGGATATCACTTGACAAATAAGTCTCATGCAAGTCCTTGCGATTTGGGATCAGCAGTCGTATTTGTTGGTAGAGTTCCAGGAGCAGGTCTATTAATTCTGTTGGCGGCGGCTTCTGCTGCTGCTGCTGCTGTTGATTGGTAATGTTTTCCACAAAATAATCCCGTACTGATTTTTTCACCACCATGTCTGGATCCAAGCTACTTGGATCTGCTGCATCTAAGCTTTCCGTGAATTCTGGAAATGATAATGTGTATTCATCGTTGGAGGATACTAGCGATGAAAACTCCGATGGATCGGTGAGTAATACACGGTGGAGGAACGCGGGATCCATCCTGGAAAGGAAATCATCCGAGTCCGTGGTTAGGGTGGATTTGGTATTGGCGCCCAAGTCTGAGCATGGGTCATGGTTAGAAGACGCTAACATCTTCAACAATAAGTACTATTTACTTTTGAAGTAGGTCGAGTTACTCGTACTGTAGTTATATTTTGTGATCGTTTTTTTTTTTCGTGGACGGAAGATTTGGAAAGAGATAGAAGAGCACGGTGCAAATTTACACGAATGGAGCAGGTTTGAACTCAAGAAAAATTCCACCCGGGCACTATTATAGACACCATCTTTGCGTTCACCCGGGCGTTTGAACATAGACCAAAAAATTTGCCTGCACCCTTTAACACTCAAGTTTGGCCATGATGAGATCAAGATTGATGTGGTTTAAAAAATTAGCAAACCCGCTCTTTCAATCCCGGCGACGGCTCTCACCAATCCTCTTTCACTTTCACACAATCAACAATACAAACAACAACATTCGAAAATCGAAGACCCAAGATGACGTCTGAAATGTCTTCAGCGCCCAAGCCTCTTCTGCCGAAGGCTCCTCTTACTGTGGAAAGCATAGAGTATGATTTTGAAGACTACGCGTTAACTCACGGGATTCCCGAAACGGTAGATCCCTTACCATACCGGAAGGCTGGGTCTGTTTTTGCAACAGGCGAAGAAGGAGAGACGGTACTAACCAGTGCCAAGCACGATCCTAGGCTTCGAACCGTGGTTTGCCGCCATTGGCTTCGAGATTTATGCATGAAGGGAAATGCGTGCGAATTTTTGCACGAGTATGATTTGAAAAAGATGCCGCTATGTCGACATGTACGTAGGACTCTCTATGTTATATATATATATATATATATATGTATATATATATATATGGACTTGCTACTGAGACGTGTTGTTGCAATATCTCTCACACCGTGTGATTCAATTCCTCCTCTACACCACCACTACACATTATCACTATGCCATGATTTTGTACAGGGCGACCGATGCAAAATTAAAGATTGTCCCTTTCGACACATCAGTGAAGAAAACCGACTCGAATGCGTCTTTTATAGTCAGGGATTTTGTATCCATGGTCCCTTTTGTCGGTACAAGCACTTGCACAAGGATCGAATCGATCTTCCCCTGGTGGCAGATTTTACACTGGGGTTGAGTCAAATGCAAGCGGCAGGCAAAGACGGAGCAGCACAACGACGACCAGCACCCAAACCCAATGAATTTTATAAAATTAGTATGTGCAAACATTTTATGGCGGGAGAATGTCCTTTCGGAGAGGGTTGTCATTTTGCTCACGGAGAAGATGAGTTACGAAAATTTCCACGACAAGAACAAGTCAAACCAGCCGAGAATTTGGAGTTGGGAGACAATATGTTTGCCAATCAGGATAGTACGACAGTGGATTACTTCCAAGGTGGATCGGCTGGAGGTGGTAAGCTCAGTCCTATTGTGGAACCGGAGCAAGCCCATTTTTTTATCCTACTGGCACAAAAGCAAAGAGATTTGGCGATTAGTGCCGCACGGGGTGAATGGTATGTGAAAAAACGGCACGCAGAGCAATTAAATCACGCCTATCAAGGTGGTTCCAAGCAGGTTATGCTGTTCTTTACGACAAGCAGTTCCAAACACATTCAAGGAGCCGCATTGATGACGTCTGAAGCAACCTACCAAGAAGTAGCAGACCACAAGAATAATCCGGATGGATTTTGCTTTAAGTTGCAGGTCGAATGGTATCGAACTACCGAGCTACCAACACACACGGCAAAAAAGGCAGCACCTGAACTGGTACTTCCATCGAAGGATTCAAGCCAATGTCAGACCATGTCGCCTCAGACGGGAGAAAGTCTAATGAAAGCGGTTTGGAATTCACCGCTGGTGACTCTCTACGAGTCCTGGAAAGCGGACAAGGAACCACCGGCCCTTGATGCCTTTGTAACCGACTTTCGCGCCCCTGCAGAAGATGAAATCGCATGGCCAACCATGCCAGGTCCAGGTATGTTGTTGCTGCTGCTGCTGCTGTTTGGGTACTATTTAATTTGTAAACATTGTTTGCAACCTGAAAACATGCGGTTTGCTGCTAGCTACTTTTCGTGCTCTCACTTGCTTTTCTTCCTCTAGGTTTCATTTTTGGATGTAGTAGTGATACCATGGACGAATGTTTGGGGAGAGGCATTTTCGGCCTACCGGCGCATATGAAAGGCGCGGCCTCGTGCATCAAGCCAGGAGCGTCCATTTTTTTGTTCAACGTGACTGATCGGCTTTTGTTTGGGATCTTTGAAGCCTTGACACCTGCCATTATGAACATTGAACCAACGGCTTTTTCCAAAAACCCAAAGGCAACATCCTCACCATTCCCTGTGCAAATTCGTATTCGTGTGAGCCTAGAATGTCCTCCGTTAGAAGACGACGACCCTATCTTTAGTGGTATTTTACGAACGAGAGGTAGTGGTCGAATCGGACCGTTGACTCATGCTCAAACTGAAGCAATTGCAACCTTATTGGCGAATCAATGTGGTGCTCTTACATATATGATCGAATACGATCAAAGCAGAAAAGCCGGAATCAAGGTGAACGCACCTCCCATTGCTCTGCCTCCTCGGAAAATTGCCAAGAAGGAGTAGTTCGTACCCAGAAAACGTTTTTGAAGTAGAGGGCCTCCTTTCTTGTGCTTACACATATAAATTACAAGTAAATTTATATTCATTATTTCAATAATGCGGTTCAGATTGTATTATTTGTTGAACATTAAAAAAATAGATCAACCTTTGTCGGATGGAGAGTTAACAGCTAAGAACAAGCCACCAATTCTTTTTCCAATGATTCTTTATGTTGCCTGTTTAGATCCAAATCTTTTTGCTTGGGCAATAGCAAATTTTGCGGCAACTTGTATCCTAATTCTACCCACATGGCTTCGGTTTGTTGCATCATTTCTTTGGTCCCCACCGAAAGAAATCGTGCCTGATCAGGATTGGTAGGTTGAAAGACTTGTTTCAAGATATCTAGATCGATTCGTCCGTGTAAGCACCCCTCTCGTTTTTCTCGTGAATAGATGTGGTTCATCTCAAACTTGTCCAGATATTCTTGCTGCAATTGTTCAATATCGTCCTTCCAGAAAGTATCTTGTTCTGTCCGGGAGGCCCACAACAGGACGACCTTGGCAGTGTCCTCGTCATTGAGTTCTGCCCGCGCCACGGGAAGACCCTCGGTGATGCCAACCCCGTACGCGACAATGCCCACGTACAGTTCCCCCCCTCCAGATAGAGCATTGCGTACCCGATTGGCTGATTTTCCAAAGCTGCGCATCGTCTGACCAATTTCTAATCGATCCAGGGGAACGCTGGCCCGTCCATTGGGATAGACCTTGAAGGTAATATCGAATTCCGTGTCTCGCAAAGCGCTGACCGAATACGATTTTGGTTTGTAGTTGGGAATGACCATCTTGACGGTGTCGCCCAATCTCACATTTATTTCCGAATGATGCAAGGCTTTGCCGGAAAACCCATTTTTGTCAGGAATTGCAAACGTTAAGGTATGCACAGGCAAGGATATGTCAGTGGCGCGTACCAACGTTTTTTTGCGAAGTAGTTTGGTCGGAGCTCCCAACAACGATTTGTCTTGAGACGTGCCTTTTTTCTTCTTCTCGTTGGTTGCTGTCGCTGTCGCTGCAACGTTGTCCTTCTTATCTGTCACCTCGGCCATGGCAAGCTGTGAAATCTCCTTCTCCAACTGTTCGATTTTTCAAAGATATATATAGCTTGCACTGTAATCGCCGAGTGCTTCTATCCATCACTGCTCTTGTAGCTCTAGCTAGAGTAGTAGATAGCAGATTGATGCAGTCAGCGTTATTATGCGCTTTTAGTGAGTAGCTGCTTGTACTACTTGGTCTATTTGAATTGCCAATCTTGCGGGTCAGTTGGCATCGATCGGTTGCAAGAATCAAAAGTGGTAAATCCTGCACGTGCATTTCCAGGTTGGATTCGACATGCACGACTGAGTTCGAAAGATATTGGCTCATGACCTTTCAAGTCCTTAACCTTGAAATTTTTGATCGTCTGAAAGCGCCCCCAAAAAGTGCGTGATAATGATCGTGCTCATCGATCACTCAAACAATTATTGGGAGGAGTTACGAGTATCATTATTTCCTCTACTCGAGTACATACAACATTACAACATTCAACAGTAGTACTCCTTCGTTGAGTCGGTGTCACCCAATACACACAACTACGGCAACATGCCAGACTCCAAGGTTGAACTCGCAACAACAAAGCTGTCCGACCTGTTATCCGCATTGGAGGAGGACGATTACAAGGCAGCAGTGGAAGTTTGTGAAGCCTACTTGAACACAACCGCAACAACGACTACCAGTACGGATGATGGTGACAGTGCCTCTCAAAATGTAGTGTTGGAAATTTATCTAAAATCGTTGTTACAATGTGAGGATTACGAAAAAGTTATAATGACCAATCTTGATGGTAATGGTGATCAGAAGAAGAAGAGTAGTAGTCCTAGTTTCCAGGCACCCCAGTTAAAGCCACTCCAGATGTACGCTCTCTATCGTCTTGCACAGTACGACAGAGTCCTCGATGCCACGAAGAACAGCACTAGCAACAACAGCAACATGGAGCAATACTTGCGAGGACAAGCCTTTTTCAAATCCAATCGAACCAAAGAGGCTTTGAAAGTCTACCAAGATATGATTCAAAAACAACAAGCAAAGAATGACGATAATGAAGTGTTGGCTGAAGTCTACACCAATGCCATGGCGGTGTTAGTTGCCACGGCGACTCCCTACCAGGACATCAAGGACAATGATGCCACTAAGTTACTGCAACAAGCGCGAGAGTTTTACGAAAATCATTCGGAAGAGTCTCATGATTTGGCTTACAATGTGGCCACACTGTCATTGTTCCAGGCTAGGACGGCACGGGCCCGACGAGAGGCACTGGAACTGATGAACTCTGGAATAAAAAATGCTAAAGCACTGTTAGCGAGCGAAACATCATCCAAACAACTTCCGCAAGAACTGATTCCAATGGCAATCAATGCTCGTTGGGGACGGGCCCTGTGGGGAGAACATGGAGGGACTTTATTGAAATCTAGTGATGACAGTACCTCGATGAACGGAATGTTGGAACAAATTCATCCAGTACTGGTTCAGCCGTCCTCACAATCAACTAAAATGTTGGAGCGTGCCATTCAATTGATGCAACTCTTGTTAATGAACCACAATAGCAGCAAGAATAATGGAAGAGGACCTAGTAGGAGTCTCACGCCTCTTCAAGAATATCTTTGTCAGTACAACCAAGCCGTACTTTTGTTGCACATACGTCAATATAAGAAATGCCGACAAGTGCTTGCAACATTAGGACAATCCTTGGGAGCAGATGCCAAGAAGAAGAAAAACGTAACAACTACTAGTGCTATGGACATGAGTTGGTGGCAGATTCGAGTTGATGTCCTTTTGGCATATTCGTACTTTTGTGAAGTGCATGAAAAGCATACCGTTGACGACGACGATGATGAAATGGACGAGGGCAATGCCCCCCCTTGGTGCGGGGGGGGCTCCCTGAGTAAGGATTTAAACTGCACTCTGCCCTGCTGTTTGGCTAACAGCACAGGTACCAGCACCCAGCCTATTTTGCTCTACCACTGGATTCTGTT
>Ga0100393_10005144_pt1 | contig 11867 bp, 9 predicted proteins | sample CryGeymeta201517_FD_81546 | JGI IMG/M metagenome (GOLD analysis project Ga0100393, IMG submission 81546) | Groundwater microbial communities from Crystal Geyser aquifers in Utah, USA - Crystal Geyser metaG 2015-17 | ecosystem: Environmental > Aquatic > Deep subsurface > Groundwater | place: USA... | reverse complement strand
TAATAACTATACTACTATTGATTTGAGTGAAATTTTAGAAAGTAATCCTTCCATTACGGTTTCCTTAATTGATTTAACAGGTAAGGGATTATTTAAAACAACAACTACAGAACATCTTTTTAAATTATATAACCAAAACTATCCAAAAGGAATGCACTTTGTAATGCTAAAAAATAAGCAACAACATATTACCCATCAAAAAAATAATTATTAACTAAATCTAAAATTATTAAATACAAATTATTGACGAACACACTAAAAAATAATTATTGGGGGAGTAAAAAACAATTTTTTCTTTTTGCGTTTATACTGATAAGTGTAAGCATATCGGCTCATTTCCCTGAAAAACATCAAGAAATTGAGAATGAAATAGCAGTTTGGCGGGAAGTTTTTAATGAGGTGCTTTCTGATTCTATCGTGTTTAGTCCGAAATTACATAATAATCTTAATTTTATAAACTCAAAAAAAATAAAACCAGTGCTTTTATTTTGAATGAAAATGGAGATACATTATTAATTGTAAATCCTATTAAAGAGAAAAAGAATAGTATTGAAATAGATAAATTAAAAAAAGGAATTTATATTATTGAAATGTATGATATAAATGGTTTATTAATGAGAACAAAATTTGTAAAGAAATAATATCCATTCAATTATTTTTATTAGAAATCAACATGATAACATCCGCAACATATAAACAATATTTAAAAAGAATTGATGAACTTTTACAAACGGTAGGTAATGATACACCTATTAATCATCCTGATTTTATTGAGTTGAATCAACTATCAGATTTAGTAGCAGATTATGAAGAAGCTCATTTTCCTATTAACCCAGAAAATTAACTTCGTTGAACTCGCAAGCTCGGTTCATGAATTTTCTACGATATAAGTAATACCAACAAATTTAGCTATTTTCAATAACCCAAATTTGGGTATTACTATTCCGATAATTATCGGAAGGGATTACCCACTTTGCATCCCACAGCCCTTCGCACATTCATACAATTCGCTTCGCTTTTGCATGAATAAAGCAGGTTAACCACTAAACCGCCAATTTATTGTAGGTGCTGTTGGCGGTTTGATGTTCTTCATAGTTTGTTGTTGTTCTTGTCATTTCGTGTCTGTCTTTATGGGTTGGCTTGGTGGCTCTTTTGCTGTTTTTGCTTGGCATTGTGCGTTGGAAAAAAACTGCAAATGTGCCACCAATATCTTTGACTACAAATCGTTATAAATTGTTGCCAATTCCGTTTTAATTTGTCTAAAGTTCAAATCAAAGTTTAATTCTTGGCTTAGTCCCGTGTTTATGCAAAAAATTAAAGATTCTTTTCTGTAATAAAGTTCGTTTCTTTTTAGAGATTTTTCAATACTGTCAGATTTTGCAAGCAAACAAACAAGTTGATAGTCTGTATTTATTGAGTCAGTTTTGTTGTTCGGGTGTGCTTTTGTGTAATGTTGTGTTGCGGTTAGTTTGATTAAGTTTTCTAAGTAGTGAGCAAGTTGCGGAAATTTACTTTTAGGAAAAATATGATGTATTTGTGTTGCTTCGCAATTTGCCCATTGGTCTTTAACTTCACTTTCAGAATACATTTTTCTTATTTGGTTCATTGCTTTCTGAACTAAATAAGCGTTAAAAGCTGTTCCTTCTATTATATGTTGTTCACTTGAATTGTTTGCCTCTTGTCTTGAAATTGTTTTACTTATTCTTTTTTGCTGTTTTCCTGAATTTTCTTTACTTCTTTCAAAATCTTCTTTTCTTCACTTTCTAATCTACGCTCCACCTTTTTTACATCTTCAGATGCTGGGAGTTGTTCTGGTTTAACACCTCTGTCTTGTAGTATTTTTCTAACAGCCAAATTATTATCAATGTGTTCTTTGGTTATTTGGGCATCGCCTTTTAAATCTTTATCAACAACATTATGACTGGTCAACTCTGTTGCAAAGTCTTTGGCTTTTATTGTTAAAGTCGGAAGAAAATCTGCCAATGGACGGTTTGCAGGAACTTGTAATATACGTTTCATATCATTGGTTGTTCTTCCTCCAAATAATGCTTGGTCGCCTTTTGAACGAATTATTGCAAAACTTTTATTATCAACGCCTCTTTCAAAAATAATTCCAGATAGTTTCTTTTCAGATTGAGATAATTTTTCACGAGCAGTAACTCTTGCAACATCTAATAGTCGTTTTTCGATTATTTCCTGTTTTCTTGTTTGAACCGCAAAATAGGTTTGAGCAAAAGCGATTTCAGATTTTGTTGTTGCATCTCCATTTTGTGCAATTAAATAACAAGCATATCTTGTCAATGCAATATCTTCAACTGGTTTTTGAGCTCCGCTACCTATTTCTACCATTTTGCTGAATTCAGCAAAATGGTTTTTAGCTTCTTCACCTGCTTGTTCACACGACTTCTGAGCTTTATCAATTACATTTTTGAAATTTCTCCACTGCGAATAACTAAGAATATCTTGTAATTCTCTTGCACTCCAACATTCTACACCATCAAAATCATAACAAGCATCTTCAAACTTTTTAAAAAGTTCTGATATAAATTCTTTTTTCATTTTAAGCGTTTGTTTTTATTGTTTCGATAGTGTTAAAATCAAAATCGTTTTTCAATAGTATTTCTCCGTTGTCATTTTCGATTATGGAATTTTCACTTTGTCGATATGTATTTCTTAATCGTCATTTTTTCACTTGCACCTAACTTGTTTATATATGTAGTTTTATTACATATACATAACCAATATTGGGTGTATATATGTAGTTTTTGCTTACCTATATTTTTTGTAAATATACATTTTTTTACAACTCATCAAAAGGATTTTTACTAATGAAAAACCCATTCGTGTATTCGTGGCTTCACCTAAACTCCATTGGAGCGGTGGGGATATTTGGATCAGGAACAAAAATTAGTAAAGCAGCACAAGCTATATTGGAAGTAACAATTGAGAGTGTATGGTAATTTTTCACGTTGCAAAAGTTAAAAAATGTTAATCCAATACTTAATTTCATTATTCTTTCAAAAAATGCTAACTTAGCAAAAAAAAATCAACTAAATAAATGTTTCATATTATGAAATAAGCCATGAGCAAAAATACTCACCAACAGCAATGAATATTTCACATGGCGATTCTTTATGACCGATTTAACAAAAAAAATACAAATATGAAAAAAATAATTTTTCCAACAGTAATTATTACTTCTTTATTTCTAACTTCTTGTGGTGAGAACAACAAAGACAAAAATGATACAGCAATCAATAGTGAGCGAATCTGTTTTTATGAATACACCAAAGCATCTTCTGCTACTGTAAATTGGACAGCTTTTAAAACAACTGCAAAAGTTGGTGTTGGTGGAACTTTCAATCAGGTAATGGTAAAAGGTGGTGAGAAATCAACTAAAATTACAGATGTACTCAGTAACATAACTTTTACAATCGTAACTGGAAGTATTTTCTCTAAAAATGAAGAACGAGATCCTAAAATTGTTAATTCTTTCTTTGGAGCTATGGAAGCTACAGATTTAATTATTGGTCATACTAAGTCTGTTGAAGGAAATAATGAAAGCGGAACGTGTACTTTTTATTTAACCCTAAATAACATTGAGAAAGAAGTTACACTTGATTATAAAGTTAATGATAACAAAGTAAGTTTAACTGGAGAGATTGATTTAGCCAACTGGAATGGTGATGACGCTATTGCTTCATTAAACAAAGTTTGTGAAGACTTACATAAAGGAGAAGATGGTGTTAGCAAGCTTTGGAGTATTGTTGAATTAACCATAGAAGCTAATTTAGATAAGAATTGTAATTGATAATTCAAAATTCAACTACAATACATAAAAAAACACTTTGGAAATCCAAAGTGTTTTTTTATGTACTTCTTAACCCAGAGAATTAACCTAGAAAATTAACTTCGTTGAAATCGCAAGCTCGGTTCACAAATTTTCTACGATATAAGTATTAGCTATTTTCAATAACCCAAATTTGGGTATTACTATTCCGATAATTATCGGAAGGGATTACCCACTTTGCATCCCACTGCCCTTCGCACATTCATACAATTTGCTTCGCTTTTGCATGAATAAAGCGGGTTAATCTATCGAAGGAGCTGATTTTGATTTTTTGGTAGCTTTGTAGAAACGAATGCCTATCATTAATTCATGCGAACCACTAATGTGATTTTTAATGTTGGTAGTGGTAAAATCATACGCATAAGCAATAGTAAAACTATCGTTTATCAAATAACCAAGCGAAACAGCAATAGCGTCATGATGTCTATATGTTCCTGCTAACCATAATTTTTGTTGATACATTATTCTTAAACTTGCATCATACATTACTGGTGCTGGAGAAATATATTTAACAAAAAATGATGGCTCTAACATAAAATCATTAGAAATATCAAACTTATAACCCCCAGTAACAAAAAAGTGAGCTGGCAATTTTCCGTTAGGGTTTTTACCTTCATCAAAAAATTTAACTTTACTGTTGAGCAATTGAGGAGCTGAAAAACCGAGATAAAACTTTTTGTGGTATAAATAAGTACCAAAACCAGCGTCAGGTATTAAAACAGATTGAACTCCATTTGTAATTATTGCATCTCCTTCATCTCTCAAGGTAATTTTAGAACCGTCTATTGTAAATTGGAGCAACCCAGCAGAAAGCCCAAAAGCTAACTTTAAATTATCATTTAACTTTACATGATACGAATAAGCTAAATTAAATCCTGTTCTTCGAGTTGGTCCAACAACATCTGTAAATAAATAACCTCCCAGCCCCATTTTCTCGTTTTTTGTGGGTCCATTTACACTTAATGTGTAAGTTCTTGGAGCATCAGTAATTCCTTCCCATTGGTAACGATGTCCTGATTTTCCTTCAAAATAATTATTCACACCAGCAATTGCAGGATTTATTAAAAAATCATTCATATAATATTGACTGAAATGAGGTAATTGCTGAGCAAAAACAACACTTCCCAAAAACATCAAGAATACTATTAATAGGTATTTAATTTTCATGTGTTTATTTTTATTTGTTTTTTATCGGACACATGGAAGTCGCCTATAATCATCTTTCTGGGTGTTAACCTTTTTAACATGGCTCGTTTCATCTGTTTTCATATTTTTAAATTGTAAATCGTCAATCTAACATCATCCATCTTTAATTTTACACAAATTTTCTTTGCCGCCTATTGCCTATTACTTGTTTCTGTAATATGCCCAAATTATTCCCATTGCAATAAAGCCAACCCCCATTCCTAAAGCTCCTCCAACTTGGGTAGCATTTGCTAACATTCCAATTCCTGCTCCAACGAACAAACAACCAGCAAACACTACTCCACCAATAGCAGAAGCACTTTTATTTTTTTTATTTTCTTCCATTTTTTCTAAAATTTAAAAATCAATAACACACACATTATTTTTAATCCAATTACCTCAATATCGTTATAGGTCCTGTAAATGGTTTGGTAATTCCATCGTTCAGTTCAATAATATAATAATATGTTCCTATAGGTAAATCTTTTCCTTTATAGGTACCATTCCAATCCTGTTTGTATCCATCTGCATGAAAAAGTAGTTCTCCCCAGCGGTTATAAATCTCTACCATATTGTTTGGATATTCTTCAATGAAATCAATTATCCAAACATCATTCGATCCATCTCCATTAGGAGTAATACCATTAGGGAATACAATTTTTGGCAGAACAGTAACTACAACACTATCCGTAGCCACACAACCAAATGCTGAAGTAACTGTTACTGTATAAGTTGTTGTAACTATAGGTGTTGCCGTAGGATTTGAAATGGTGGTATCACTTAACCCTGTGCTTGGTGACCACAAATAAGACCCTCCACCTGAGGCATTCAATACTGTTGAATTTCCTTCAAATATTGTAACATCAATACCTGCATTCGCTATTGGTAAAGGCTCTGCATTCACACAAACCGTATCTCTATCAATACATCCTGCATTGGTTCCATTTACTTGATATATATAACAAATAGTGCCTGATGTTGTTGGGGTTACTGTTATTCCATTAGTTATTCCTATAGAAGACATGCTTGGCAATTGAAACCATTCTACGGATGCTACATTTCCTGTGGGTGTTCCTAAAAAATCAACTGGTGTTCCTACACAAACAGAAGTATCGTTGCTTGCAAGAGCAATAACCGTATCTATAGCTCCCACATTTAAAGTAAACGAATTGCTACATCCATTTTGATCTAAAATAACAAGGGTATTCGCTCCAAAACACAAACCGTTTTGTGTTGCTGGTTGTCCAACTGTAGTATTACCATTCCACTGATACGTATAATTTCCTGCTCCACCACTAGCAACTACAGTAATTTCTCCATCACAAACCGAAGAACAAGTTGCATCAGTGATAGTAGAAGTAATGGTAATTGGTGTAGGTTCAGTAATAACAACACTATCCACCACACTACAACCATTGTCATCAGTTACCGTTACAATGTGTGTTCCCGCAGGTAAATTAATTGCAGGATTAGTAATTTGATTAGATGGTGACCATGCAAAATCATAATTAGGAGTTCCTCCTGTTACGGTTACTGTTGCCGTTCCATCATTAGCTCCATTACAACTAATTGGTGTGCTAGTAATGTTAATTAGCATTGCATCAGGTTCTGATATAGTATCTACCTCAACCCCTATACATCCCACTGAATCTGTAACGGTAACGGTATATATTCCTGCACATAAATTCGTAATTGGATTAACAGCCCCTCCTGGGTTATATGAAATCGTATAAGGTGCTGTTCCTCCTGTGGGTGCTGCAACAATTTGCCCATCGCAAACGGAATTACAACTAATATCAGTAACTGTTGAATTTGGAATAGGAGCATTCGTATTGCTTAACGCAAAGGTAAATGAAGTTACACAGCCTGTTCCTTGGTCAGTAATATCAACCGTATAAGCCCCAGCACAAAGGTTGGTAATTATTGGTGTATTTGGATTTGGTGGGCTTGTTGGTGTTGTCCAGAAAAAGGTAAAAGGGCCAATTCCTCCCGTAGGATTAACAGTTATTGAACCATCACACACATTACAAGCTGGTGAAACCAATGTTTCATTGGCTAATACAGCTGTTGGTTCTGTCAGTGTAATAGTATCCATTACTGAACAACCATTATTATCAGTAATAGTAACTATATAAGTTCCTGCACATAAGTTGGTTGCTGTTTGAGTGGTTTGTGCAAGAGGGTCATCCCATAAATATGTATAATTAGGTGTTCCTCCAACTGCATTAGCTGTTAATTCCCCATCACAAACTCCATTACAACTTATTGGTGTAGTGATAGTAATAGAAGGGACAATTTGAGTTGGGCCTGTTACTGTTGCAGAAATTGAATCAGCACAATTTAAACTGTCTGTAACCACAGCAGTATAAGTTCCTACACATAAGTTGGTTGCTGTAGGTGTTGTTTGAACTGGGTTCGTAACATTCCATTGATAGGTATATGGAGTAGTTCCTGCTGACACACTTACAACTGCTATTCCATCACAAGCTCCAAAGCAAGATTCTGGAATAACATTGGTAATGGTTAAATTTAGTCCATTGGTATTAATAGTTACTGTATCTACTGTAATACAATTATTAGCATCTGTTATGGTAACTGTATAAAAGTTAGCACAAAGACCTACTGCCAAAGAATCAGTTCCTCCTGTTGGAGTCCAATTATAAGAATATGGGGCTGTTCCACCTGTAATAGAAGCTAGTGCTGTTCCATTACAAGCACTTGCACAAGTTTCATCTGTTGAAGTAATATTTACAGTTGCAGTACTATTACTATTAATAAGAACGGTGTAATTAAAAATACATCCTGTACCTAAATCAGTAATTTCCAAATTCACTGTTCCAGCACATAAACCATTTACTGTAGAACTCACTGCATTATTTGTTGTGGCTGGTAAAGAAGGATTACTACCTATTAATGCTGTCCAAACAAAATTATAAGGACCAACACCTCCAGAAGGAGTAGAAGTTACACTTCCGTTACATATACCACAAGTTGGTGGAGTTACTACTGAGCTATCTATAATTGGTAAAGGACTTGTAAGTGTTACGGTATCGTTTACTGTACAATTATTTGCATCAATAACGGTTACAAAATAAGTTCCTGCACATAAGTTAACAGCAGTTTGTGTAGTTTGACCATTACTCCATACATAACTATAAGGAGCTACTCCACCAACAGGTGTAGTTGTTGCTGTTCCATCACAAACATTGCTGCAATTTTGATTTGTAAAAGAAGTGGAAGTAGTTAAAACAGGGTTATTGCTAATGGTTACTGAAGCGGAATCCATACATCCATTATTATCGGAAACAACAATTGTGTATGTACCTGCACACAATCCAGTGGCTAATGAATTATTTTGAACAGGAGTGGTATTCCATGAATAGTTATAACTAGGTGTTCCTCCTGAAACAATAGCTAAAGCCGTTCCATCACAATCTCCAAAACAAGTTGGAGTGGTTGTGTTTGTTGAAATAGTAATAGCAGTAGGTTCGGTAATTACAATACTATCCATAATTGAACAACCATTATTATCCGTTATAGTAACAATATATGTTCCTGCACATAAGTTGGAAATTGTTGGGGTTGTTTGCCCTCCAGGCATCCACAAATAAGTATAAGGAGCAACACCGCCTGAAGGATTCGCTGTAATCGTGCCATCACACACCCCATTACAACTTGCATTGGTTGAAGTTAAATTAGCTAAAATTTGAGTAGGTGTTTCCACAGAAACGGTGTCCACAGTAATACAACCGTTAGCATCTTGAACTACAACAGCATACAGCCCTGCACATAAAGATGCTGCTGTGTCATTGGTTGTTAAAGCAGGATCGTTCCATTGGAAAATAAATGGGGAAGCTCCTGAAGATACATTTACATAAGCCAATCCATCACATGTTCCAAAACAAGTTACACTATCTGCTCCCATGGTTACAACTGGTCCATTCGGATTACTTATTAACACATTAAGGGTAGATGAACAACCATTTGCGTCTGTAATTTGAAGTGAATATGCTCCCGGACATAAATTATTAATGGTAGGAGTGGTTTGACCACCCGGCAACCATAAGTAAGTGTAAGGACTTGTTCCACCAGAAGGAGCTGAAGCACTTGCTGAACCATCACATACTCCACAAGTTGCATCTACTGTTGTTATGGTTGAATTAATAACACTTCCTTCACCTATCACTACACTGCCTGTTGCTGAACATCCATTGGCATCTGTTACTGTTACAGAATAGGTACCTGCAACCAACCCTATTGTTGTTTGAGTAGTAGCACCGTTACTCCATGAATAAGTATAAGGAATTGTTCCTCCTGAAGGAGTTGCAGTAGCCGAACCATTGGCTCCACCATTACATGAGGCATTGTTTCCCGTCACACTAACTGTTACCGTATTAGGTTGGCTGATGGTTACACTTTGTATAAAAGTACAACCCAATGCATCTGTAATGGTAACGGTATGATTTCCTGCACAAAGTCCTGCAACTGCATTAAGAGTAGGTGTAGATCCTGCACTCCAACTATATGAATAAGGTGGTATTCCTCCACTTGGAGTAACGATAGCTGATCCATCACAAACACCATTACAAGTAGCATTAGTAGTATTTAAAGAAGCACTTATAAGTGAATTTTCTGCAATGGTAACTACTTGCGTGGTAATACAACCATTTCCATCTGTAACTTGAATCGTATAAGCACCTGCACATAATCCATTGATGCTTGTTGTAGTCTGTCCTCCGGGCATCCATAAATAAGTATAATTAGGCGTTCCTGAAGTAACAGAGACAGAAGCACTTCCATTACAAACTCCATTACAATTAACATTCGTTGTAGCAACAGAAATAACAGGTCCATTAGGATTGCTAATAGTTACGGGAACAATTATGCTACAGCCATTATTATCCGTAATAGTAACCGAATAACTTCCTGCTGCTAGACCAGTTACACAAGGGGTAGTTATTGGTGCAAAATCCCACAGATAAGTATAACCTGGAGTTCCACCTGTTGGTGCAACACATGCTGTTCCGTCAGAAGCACCACAAGCAGCATTAGTAGTTGATAAATTAGGAATAATTACAGATGGTTCGTTAATTACAATTGTATCGTTACCCGAACAACCATTGGCATCGGTAACACGAACAATATATGTTCCTGCACATAAATTAGAGGCTGTTTGAGAAGTTTGAGAAGCAGGGTCATTCCATAAAAAGGTAAATGGAGCTGTTCCTCCAGATGGATTTGCAGTAGCACTTCCATCGCAAGAGCCGTTACACAATGCATCTATTGTGGTTGTAGTTATAGCTATAACTCCAGGTGCAGTAATAGTGAAGTTCACTATTTTTTGACAACCATTGGCATCCGTAATGGTTACACTTGCTGGCCCTGCACATAATCCTGAAGTGGAAGCCAATGTTGAACCATTGCTCCACAAGTAAGTATAAGTTGCTGTTCCACCTGAAGGATTTACGCTTGCTGTTCCATTACATAAACCATTACAAGAAGCATTAGTGGTAACTAAATTCGCTGTAATGCTATCGGCTTCTCCAACCAACACAGTAGTTGCCAAAACACAGTTATTAGCATCTGTTAAGGTTAAAAAATAAGTTCCCGCACATAAATTGGTTAATGTACTATCATTTGGATAAGGGCCTCCCGGAGGAACAGATGTCCAAGCATAAGAAAAAGGAGATAGCCCGCCAATAGGAATAGCATTTAACCCACCATCACAAGTTCCAAAGCAAGATGCATTGATAAAGGTTGTGGTTATTCCTGATGGGCCAGTGGGGTTACTTACTGCCATGGTAAAAATTCCTATACAACCATTATTATCTGTAATAGTATCGGTATAAAATCCTGGGCATAAATTGGTTATTATTGGAGTAGTTGCTCCATTAGACCAAGAATGCGTATAAGCACCACCACCTCCGCTTGGTAGTGTAGCAATAACACCATCACACACCCCACAATTTGCAGGAGTTATGGTTGGATTAGCACTAATACTTGCTGGTTCATTAATGGTTACGGAACCTATAAAGAAACATCCAAATGAGTCTGTTACCGTTACTGTATAATTTCCTGGACATAATCCTGTTATGGTTGGTATGTTATTGGGCACAGGATTACACGTTCCTACCCAAGAATAAGAATAAGGAGGTGTTCCTCCGATAGGCGTTGCTGTAGCAGTTCCATTAGATTGTCCATTACAAATAACATCCGTACTACTAAGTGTAACATTCAATGTTGTAGGAGAGTTTACAATAAACGAATCTAGCCCAGTACATCCATTAATGTCTGTTACCAAAATATAATACGTATCTTGACAAAGACCACTAATAGATTGATTAGTACTAAAATTAGGATTGGTTGATGTTGACCATTGGAATGTATATCCTGGTGTTCCTCCAGTAGGATTAGTAGTAGCTGTTCCAGTGCAAGGCGTACCACCACAAGCAATACCTGTTCCTGTTGCTGTAGGATTAATTTGGTTGGGTTGTGTAATGGTATAATTTTGTGTGGTAGTACAACCATTAGCATCAACAACTGTAACTGAATAAGACCCTGGTGCTAAAGGAGAAATGGTTGCTGTTGTATCACCAGGATTACCTGTTGACCAATTATAAGAATAAGGCAAAGTTCCTCCATTTACAATAATACCAGCCGAGCCATCATTAGCTCCAAAGCAAGTTACATTGGTTGATACTGGATTAGAAGATAATAAAACAGGTTGAGTTATCGTATATGTTTCATTTCGAGAACACCCATTGGTATCTGTAATTGTTACCGTATATGTTCCTGCGGGTTGATTGGTTATACAAGCATTTATACCTAATCC
>Ga0100393_10005131_pt1 | contig 11884 bp, 10 predicted proteins | sample CryGeymeta201517_FD_81546 | JGI IMG/M metagenome (GOLD analysis project Ga0100393, IMG submission 81546) | Groundwater microbial communities from Crystal Geyser aquifers in Utah, USA - Crystal Geyser metaG 2015-17 | ecosystem: Environmental > Aquatic > Deep subsurface > Groundwater | place... | reverse complement strand
TTATTATCACGTCTACTAGTGAAGTGTTTATCTGTAGCTTGCTTGTTTCGACGAGGAAGCATGGAATGATGTATTGGATGCAAGATCCAATCACCTGGAACTGCCAGGTGTCAAACACAACTGTATCCCTTGTCTGACGTCATCGAACGAAATCAAGCGTATGACGTCCAGACACATAATTCTATCCTGGAGAAATCAAAATAATAATAATATCGAAATTCCCAGATAATCCAGAAAAAGAAAACAGAGTAACATTTTTTCAACTTCTTATCACCATACCGGTACTACTAGAGACTAGAGTACTCTACAAGACTTTCGAGAGAACCAAACAGGCAAAATTGAATAAAAAATGAGACCACCAATCTTTGACGCGAATGATACTGACAGATCCAACGATGATTCTTCCCATTCAACTCAGTCGATAGATCCATCAGTAGCTGAAGCAACATCATCAACATCGTCCACCGAAAGTGGTACTAGTACTTCCTCAGATTCTACGGATATAATACGAGACAGTGTTGGTTCGGGCATGATCACCATCTCCGACATTATCAACAACAATTTGGTCGCTTTTCGGTACGGTACCGTGGCCACAGTGTCTCTCTTGACGGTGTACGGTCTCTCGCATACCCCTCTCTTTCATCGCTACAAGTCCGTGATAGAAATTCCTGCCACGCATTTCCAAGAGCGCAAAAAAATTACAGCACGGATGGTTGGCGTTGGTCAAAACGATCAAGCAGGACAACCAGTACGCCTTTTTGTCCGACATCTGTCACCGGCCGGTCGGTTTCTGAACAAGGACTTGTACGAAATGGCCATGAAGTGGGCACCCTCTGCGCAAGTTTCCAACAACAATGACGACAACAAGAGAAAGTCAAGTGCCATTGGTGATGTCCTCCAAGTCGAGATAGGTATGCATGTGCGTTACTGTGGTTTTGGTCAAACAATGCGAAGCGTATGTCATTGTCTCTAAAAACAAAATCTTCGTATAATGTTGTTGTCTTTCTTAGCTGGAATTGCGGCACCCCCGAATTATTCCTCCAACAAATACCAACGAGGTGATTGGTTGCATCGCTTAGCCGAAGAAAAAACGGTAGTAAAATTGCAGCTCTTGGGACGACGTGTCATAACATCCAACAACAGCAACAGCAACAGCAACAGTAATTACAGCAATAATAATTCCAAACGAGACGTAACAGCCGTCTTACCCGAATTGCAATACAGTTTGGACGAAGCCAAAGCCAAGTCGTCCAGTCAAGACCAAGAACAAATTGTCGTATGCAAAGCAACGTATCGACCCACATTGCTTCAACTGCTACCTAGTGATTTGGCTCGTACGTTGGTCCGATACGGTCATGCCAGTGTGGAATCTGAATTGTACATGAACAGCCAGAACAATCAACACGTTGAAGGTACCAAAGTGAAGGACGCCACGGATCGTTTGGACGAGTTGCGCAAGGATATTCAATATTTGAATCGTCTAGAAAAGGCAGAATTTCAAGCGGCTCAGGGACAATATGGAATGTGGTCGGATCCAGCCGTGAGAGATAAACGACGAGACATTTATGATGAAATTGAATTTCAAGCCAATGCTAATGTCTTTCAAAAGATTTGGCGATGGTTGCGAGGATAACTAATCACCTTACTATGTTAAAGCTATACACTTTTCCGAGTTGCATGGCATTAGTTTGTCATCGAAACGAATTCAAGAGGACCTCAAATAGTAGAATGGTACCACAACATGATCCTACATTGTCAAAATCGCACTACTACCAGCATTTCAATAGTCAACTTTGATCAAGCCGCACCACTAAATTACTTCTATTTACTGTGTTCTTATTGTTTGTGGCGGGATGAAATGCTGTTGCCCCTTGGCGGCTGTGCATTCAAAAATTGCATCCAAAAATATAAACCAATCCTTTTGCAAAGGAAAGCTTCATGAATATACGCTCCCATTCTCCAGCTGATAGCATCCATTCAACTCACACACTTGTTCGTCATCATCATCGTCATTATAAGCAAATTACATCAATAATCAAAGAATGAGACACCCTCCTTCCCCATGTTCGGCCAAGAGTCCTTCATCCTTTTCAATCTCTTTGAGTAACGTATGAAATACTTCGGCCACATTTTCACCCGTTTTGGCCGAACATTCAATATAGGGAACTCCTAAGCTATCTGCCAATTGTTGTGCAGCCTGTCGACTGACTTGTCGTTGTTCCGCTAAATCTTCCATACTGCCCACAAGAACGCGTGGGACATCGGGTGCATCGCCAAGGGTATTCAGCAAATTGTCGTTGACCGTTCGAATCGTTTCGAAGGATCTACGTGATATAATGGAAAATATCAAGACATAGCCGTGTACTCCCAGAGATGCATTGCGGGATAGTCTAGAGTATTCGTCCTGCACAAAAATAAAGTAAGGGAGAGAATAACGTTTTCTGGTGAGCAGAGCTGTGTACTAGTAGATAGACTGTTTCGGTATTCGCATGATGGAAAATGGAAACACTTTCGACTAAGACTCAATAATGACCCTCTAAAAGAAACGCACCATGCCCGCCGTATCGACAATGTTGGTAGCAAAATGGACCTTTCGAAATCGGATCGTCTTCTGGTGTGTGCTTTCAATGGTTGGGTCATAACTGTGATAAGAACGAAGAGTTCCACAAGTGAGATTCAAGATAAACATGCCTATACAGTAAAACAACATTGATGACAAAACGTACGCTTCCGAAAAGGATCCCGTAACAAAGGAATGCGTCAGTGATGATTTCCCAACGGCTCGGTATCCCAACAAAGCTACTTTTCTGTGGACCAGAGTCGGTTCCTTGGGTGCCATATTTACTTGTGGTATATCTTGTAAGACGAAAAAAAGATGCGCTTGCTTTCCTTCCAACGGAACGTATAATCCAAACCCTCCACTACAATTGGTTGTATGGCTGGTAAGATGGACTAGATAATGGCAAAAAGCAAGCCTATGACGGCAAAAAACTATCTGCTCAACCTAAATTACAGTTTGTCAAACTTTGAAGTCTCAAACCGTCCAAGAAAGAGCCAAAATCTAGAGAAGATGTGATGGACGATCGATGCTAGCTAGTAGTACTAGGTACCTGGTAGTAGTAGTAGAGTAGGGCAATAAGTAAAAGAGTAATAAATCTGTGCAAGATCCTTTCGTACGGTAGGATCAGCTAATCGAGTTAGTGTGCGCGCGCATCTTTTACTCGTCATTCAATTGAGTCGTGATCGAAGGGTTTAGTAGTACGTGTTTTCCTTTGTTCCCTTGCTTCAACTCACATCAACCCCCCAACCAACCGCAAAAAATCTGCAGGATGAAGAAGGCCAAGTGGAACGACTTCCAGAGGTGGCGCTTATTACACAAAAACATTAAAGATTAATCTTTGTTTTACTGTTGTAGTAAAAGTTTGAACGAAATACTTTTATACATATTTGAAGACGCAACAATTTACAATTAAGTATAGCATGACATTCCAACAAGTTTTTCTGGCGGCCCTCTTGGTAGTGATGATGGTGGCAGCCCCCACTGCTTCTGCCTTTGTAGTGCCTAGCAGCAGCAGCAGCAGCAGCAGCAGCAGTAGTAGTCCTCTTGCTCGTTTCGAATCGTCGTCGGCTTTGAATGCGGCAAAAAATCTTGTGGTAATTTCTCCTCCGGGTGGTGTGGGTGAAGTTACTGCCGTCAAGGCTGCGACTATGGGAAGTTCCGTGCGGTGGTTTGTCGTCAGCGAACAATTGGATCAAGCCCAAAACGTCGCTCTGTCGCAATCGGCCCTCGATGAAATCGAGGCTGCCGGAGGTAACGTCGAATTAGCAGGCGCCGATGCAGAATCTTTGCTGCTGGGACCAGAGGATCCCAAATCGGCCATTGCGGCCGTGAGCAAGTGGTGTGGTTCTGCCGATGGTCTGGCCTGTACGTTTGACGGAGTAGAAGCAGCCAAAACGGGAGAACTGGGCGACGAGGATCCCGTCAAAGTATGGAAAAATGCCATTATGTTGGCGGCCAAGCAAGTCGCTCCAGCCATCAAGGGATCAAAATTGGCCATTCTTTCCGCTTTCGAGGATGATGAAGATATGGATGAGTCCAACAACAGGGGTCGAGATATTAGTAGATTGGTAGGATCCGTCTTCGGAAAACCAAGCGTCGAGATTCCTTCTAGCATGGCTGAAGCACTGGGAACTAACCCCTCTCAGTTGGCTACTTTGCGCCACGGACAACTGTTCGGCACTCCTGAATCGTCTCCTGATTTTTCTCCACTGGTCGGAGGTCCCCAACGAAATCCTGAATTTTGCGAAGAATACCAAACACGATCGGTCCGAATTGATCCCACTCTTTCTGTGGCTGGCAATACCGTGATGAGAAAGTCGACTCGATCGTCCCGTCATTCAGTTGGAGAAGCAGCTGCTTTAATCTTGATGGGAAAAGTTCCCGGACCTGGTTTGGACTTGTGCTTGTCATCCCAATTAGGCACTGATACCATTCCGTTGAGTGTTTGGGAAGAAGAGTTTACACGTGCCGAGAAAATGCTAAAGTCTGGCCAAGGAGCCCAACTCTTTTCGGCATCCTTCACATCTGTTCCTGATACCGAGCGATTGGCCGATTGGTTGGCCACCAAATGGGCTCCCGCTGTTTTGCGGACCTACGATATTGCTGCCATTCGAACGGGAGCTAGACCCGTCTATGCCAACCGCGCAGGTGATGGAAAGGTAGAAATTACGTGGCAAGAATTGATCGATTTTAACAGTATTACGGTCGGTAAAATGATCATCGAAGTGTCGGATACGGGATTGGTCGCAACTCGTGGACCCGGAGATGCAAAGGCAGGATATGGTTCCATAAGCAAAAAGCCATTGAATGGAGAAAATGTCCTTGTGATGCGATTGGCCGATGCTGTTTCCCAGGCTATTGATAAGGGTCTTGCAAAAAAGGTGCGCAATGTGTTATCTGTCTGTTTCAAGCGATTATATTTTCTATTTTTTTCTGTTTTGCTCAACAAATTGTGCTTCGCTGATCAACCACGTCTACAACACCAAAACAACAAAAACATCCATTTGTAAATTATAATTATCAGACAACCCCCAAAAAGGTAGCAGCACCCAAGATGAAAGAACCTGTTGTGGCTGCTGCACCAGCACCCGTGACAACCTCAATAGCATCTTCTGGAAACGTTCCAGCACCCGCCAGCGACGAATCTGGACCCAGAACGGCCGGTTCTAGACGATCCACTGAACGTGCTCGTGGCACTAGAAAAAGAAAGACATCATCATCGTCTTCATCTGTCGAAGAGGAAGAAAAGTGAATAATTTCATGCAAAAGCCTACATCTATATTGAACAGATTATTCACCGTTATAACGCTATCAAATCGTCTAGGTAGCCCTCATCTAAGATCTTTTGGAGGCGGTCTTGCCACACACTCCCATGAGCTTGAATAGCCATGATTCGTACCGCATCATCTTCTCCTTCGTTACTATCATTGTTGTCACTTGCTGTACTTTGAATTCGAATGTTGACAGTCAACCGATCCTCGGGAATGCGAGTCGATCCTAATCGTTCTGGCCATTCAATGAGTGACACACAGTCCTGAAAGACGCGTGGCAAATTGAGGGGCGCCAAATCCTTCGGGTCTCCCGAAAGTCGATAAAGATCCATATGGTGGATTCTGCAAAGAGAATAATAAATAATGGGCGCGGGCTGTGAGAACACTCTCTCTATATTTTTTAATTTATACCTCGGTTTGCGCTACGTACTCTATGCGACCATTTAGTATAGGATAGACATTGACCAGCAGGTAGGTGGGAGATGTGACCCGTAAATTATCGACTCCTGTCGCCGCTCGTAAAAATCCTCGTGAAAAGGACGTTTTTCCCGCCCCCAAATCCCCGTCCAACAAAATAGTGCCATGCAGTGGTGGCAACGGCAGTACTGCCGCTACGTTTTGGTCGTCGTTGTCGTCGTAGTAGTAGTAGGGCTCGAGCAGGATCGAGGCTAGGACAGCTGCAACGTCTTCCGTATCTTCTGCTTTCGGTAGTTCTAACACTATGCTTTTCTTGATCGTGTCACTAGTTGAGGTAGAAAATAGAGCATGTCTTGTCGTTCTAGTAGGAAAATATCTTGTATTGTGGCGGTAGCTGTAGTGGGGGTGAAACGCCAGAGATCGTCGTATTCTGTTGACTGCAGCTGGACTACCTGCACATCGACCGAGCACTAAACCGTTCATGGTTGCAGTTATCATGAAAAGGTAGAGTGTCAACGAGCAGAAGGATAGCATGGTAGTGCCAAGTGCCAACGGTTTTGTGGTCGTCAAAAGACAAGAAACAGATGAACCGTAAACTACTACAACATCTTATTAATATCATTTTTTTCTACCAGTATGAAGTGAAATTGAATCGAGTCACGAATGACACCGTGCAATCACCAAACGAATATTTTTTTAGATCCACACATTTTTTACTAGAAAAACAAATTTATTTCATCAAATTTCTGGATGCTATCATCATAATTAATAAACGCACAACAAAAATATTATCCACCCATCCAATTTGTCAGGTAAACCTACCAACCAAACACAAGCAAATAGAATGAGATTGAATTTCAGAACAACTTCTCTGGCATATGTTCTTGTTTCCATATTGATCCGACCTAACACCGGCTTTCAAGCTCCTGTGTTACAGTTCCGCCGATCTTACACGTCCAAAAGAACTATGGCACTTCACATGGTTCAAAATCGAGGCTTGGAAGTCCGCCGAGAGGGGGCAACACCAACACGTAAGGATACTATATTATTTTTGAATTCTTGTTATTGAGTACTACGGTGCTACACAATGCAGTTCTGTAACTGACATTAAACTTTTTCATGTTTGTACAAACCAATGTCATATCCTGTCTACCATCATCATCATTCATCAATCGTTTCCAACACAACCAACAAACGAACGAACGGACGAAACAAAACAACAACAATAACAACCAAACGAATATAATTTTATTGAAATTTTAATAACAAATCAATACACAGCTGATGGTATGACATTATTTGTGAAAGCTGCAGAAGATGGAAAATCTACAGGAGATTGTCCTTTTGCACACTTTGTACGGATCGTATTGGAAGAAAAGGGTTTGGACTATACGTTGCAACCCAGTACGGACGATACCAAACCCAGTTGGCTGGTAGAGCACTATGGTGGCAAATTACCTGCACTGCGACACAAAAAAGAATGCTACGTAGAATCGGATGTGATTGCAGAATATTTGGATTTTTTCTTTCCAGAACCACCCCTCAAATTAAAGACCACAAAAAATAATAATAATAACAAGGATATGGATAATGCTGCCGAAAAAGCCGTGGAAGGCATCTTTCCTGCTATTGCCAAATATTTGAAACATACACCCGATGGAGATGAGGATGATTTGGAATTAAAAATGGTACTGGACGAAAAGCTGAAAACCTTGGAAGATCATTTGGGATCAAAAGGTCGAACAGGTCCTTATTTGGTAGGAAATGGTGAATCTTTTTCTTTACTGGATTGTTCGTTGGCACCGAAGCTATTTCATATGCAAACAGGTTTGGAAGGTTTCAAGAACCAATCCATTGATGTGGCGCAACAATATCCAAATGTACAAGCCTACATGAATGCTGTCTTTGCAAGACCGAGCTTTGAAAAAACATTGTACCCGAAAGAGACCGTCTTGTGGGGATGGGGCAATGCCAGAGCCTGAAAATGAATTGTCACTGCTAGTGAACGTGGTAGTGAAGAGTGGGTTTTTCTTTGTTCGGTACTTTTATTATCAGTAGGATTAGTATAATACTTATGAAATTCTATGTTTTGATTACCAGCATTACCTACTGGGAGTACTTCGAATACGTATTAGACTAGACTAGTCTAGTCTACTTTGTACTCCTAGCTACTGGTACCAGGTACTGGTACTAGCTAGTAGTAGACCGTTCTGATAAGTTCCTTTACAATCGCATCTCTCGCTATTTATTCTTCTCGCGTAACAAAACGCGCTTGGGTGGATGCCATTCTTCGCGCCATTTTTTGAATTGTTGTTGATCGCCCTGCTCATCACAAAGTCAACGAAGACAACAGAAGATGATAATACACAACGGCAAAGGTGCTGAAATAGCTACTCTTCGCTGTAAGGCATTCACATTTTTTACGTTGCACGCTAGTCTACTTGAGCTGGTAGTGAACAGCATAGACTATACTATTGTGCACCATGGCCAGTCTCAACAGAATGGAGCATGCGGCAGGAGAATGGCAACGGGGGCAACTTTCCAACGTTATCGTCGATGAAGATGACGAAAGGAACAACAATAAAAATAATAGTGATGATGATGCCAATCCTCCTCCTCCTCCATCCATTCAACCATACAGCAATTTGTCTCTCGCAACACCACAACAACTACCACTTCAAACTCAGACGCAAACTGCAAATATTTCCTTGGAAGATGGAAATTGGAAGGGTATCGTTGTGACGAATTTTCAACAAGAACAACAACCAATGATGATGGATCTTCCACGGGCCGTGAGTCAGGATGATTACAGTAGTGATATAGGATCTTCTCAACCACCCTCATCGGTGGGATACAACAGCAATAGCAGCAGCAGTCAGTTGATGAGTGGATCATCACCATTAGGATACACAAATACGTTGAGCAGTCCCATCACAACTACAAGTACTTCTAACAGTACTGCTGCTGCTGCTCGTGCCCTTCGAAGCCCACCGGCTACCAGTGTCAAACCCGAGCGATTGGGAGATGTTTCGGCTTTGACAGTCCACCAAGAAGATATGATGGAAATGGACCAAGAAGCAGGAGGAGAAGAAGTGGAACCTCCCATGGGACCGTATTTTCCCGAGCACATTTTAGAACACAACAGGAGCAGCTGCAGTATTGACGACGAGGGGGAACTAAATATTGATGCTACTGCCTATTACAGTGCAGGTAGTAGTGCACGTTCGACGTGTTCTCCTGTGCTTCTGAGCACCGAGGATGGTTTGAAATCACAGGTGAATGATCACCATGAGCAACAGCAACAAGGGATCATGACACCACCTCGCAAGTTTGCATTAAGTACATCATTGTATATTTCCCTGTCTCCATTCCCCCAAGTGGGAGATATTTACGATACGACCAGTTTGACACCAGGAAAATACGTGCAACCCAAAGACGGTGACAATGACAATACTGTGGAAAGTCGTGATCATGGCCAAGAAAGAGTCAACAATACATCAACGCTGCAAGCTCCCGTCGAACACATCGATACATCCACACCTCATCACATATTTACGGTGAATGTTTCATCCAAGGTCGTGCAGTCATCTTCGTCGGCTCACAAAGATCAATTCTTGTCTTGGCGAAGCAGCAGCATTCTTGACGATTCAGAAGAAGAGAGCAGTCAATTGGAGGAGCAGGCGGCTGAAGACAACGCAAAAAATGGCGAAGTTGAGTTTTCCTTAGCTTCCGGACTGGCAGTACCCAGTATGACCGACAAAAGTGAGAGGGACGAAGAACCACAGAATACTTCAGATCCATTGTACCAGTTGCAACAGGTATCGCAGTCTATGACTCGGGACTCGGTGCCTACCCAGCAGAAGAGCGAAGGCATCCTTTCACCTCTTGCGCATGCCATACAACAACGACAACAACAAAAACAACCGGCATTGCAAGCGGAGGTTGAACATGTCAACAAGAGCAGCTTGAGACAATATCTTTCATCGTCCAACTCGAACCGGTCATTACCAGAGCAGCAGGATATAGATGGCATGAATACTATGAAGGAACCACTTCAAGAGGATGATACTGCATTGTCGGACATTGATGTCTCCCGCTGGACCCAAGAAAGTCACGGTCACGACAAGTACGACCTAAAGGAGACCTTTCAGGAAGAAGAAAGCAAAAGTTCGGTTATATCTCCCGTGCCATCGATTGATGAATACCACGAAGAGGGGATTGCCGAAGAACCACCGAAAGGCACCACGACACCCCGCAAAAGGACGTTGAACTTGAATCCCAAAGAATTTTCCTCCCCGTCCACAACTGTGCGCAAGAACTCGCTGCAAATTTCGCTCGAAGAAAGTAAGTCCTATGTAGCTCGTATCGACGATCTCGAAGCACAATTGGCGGCTGCCCACCGAAGCAATCAGGAACAAAAGGAGTTTTACGACTCTGCCATCAAGGAGCAGAAGGAATATTACGAAAGCCTCGCGGAGGAGTACCACCAATTTACATTACCACTACAGCCTCACTCTCCTTTTGATCCCGACAGTCACCAGAAGTGTAGTCCAAATACCCAGCAACGCAAGCTTTTGGAACGCAACAAGACACTGCTCAAGGAAGTTCGGTTTGCCGATCAGACCTGTGTGGAACTGAGCGAACAAATGTCAGCCTTAGAAGGAAAGCTGCAACTCCGTGAATCGCAATTGGAAGAAATGCAACGCAAACATCAAGATCTGACAGATAGGTATTTGAACTCCAATCGCTCCAATGCTCAGACGGAAATGCTAAAACAGCATTTGGAACAAACCAAGGGAGACAAGCTAGCGCTGGAACGACAATTACACGCTTCCTACGACAAGTTAGAAGACAAAACGAAACAGGTACAACTCTTGCAAGAGCAGCACGCTTCCGACTTGGAAAAATTGCGCAAGACGATCGGCAGTCAAAGCGACGGGACCGCTCAAAATGTCAGTGTCTTGCATGAACAGATTAATGCAATAATCGAAGAAAAGGACCAGTTGAAGAATACGCTTTCACTTCGCGATGAACACCTTGAAAGCATTGCAGCAGAGAATGATGACCTTGTTCGACAGGTCATGGCACTGTCCCAATACAAAACCAACCATCAAGCGATGGCCCAGGAAACAGACCATTTTCGGGAGAAGGCTGAACAACAGGCATCTCTTGCGGAGCGAACGAGCCAAGCTCTTCAAAGCACGCAGCAGGATTTGGCTGATTCTCAACATGACCTAGAATCGGTTCGTAGGGAATCCAGCAATCTTGAGTGGAAACTAAAGCAAACCGAACAAAAGCTTTGCGAAGCCGTGGAGTTGAACGAGCAGCACGCCGCGGAAATGAGCTTTGCTCAAGAGCAGATTACTCAATGGAAAGGGCAGGCCAAAGGATTGCAAAGAAAGCTAGACATGACTATCGAGGAACTCAATACTGCTCGAGCTGAGAAGTTATATTCTAATGACTCTGCTTCGCAAACGGACGCACCACCAGGTACGCTTCACCGGGAATTTGAATTTGTGAAGAAGTTGGAGCGAGACATGACGGAAATGAATGCCACTCTCGTGGCCTTGGCCAATAAATTCGAAACGCAGGACGGACTTGATTCTATTGCAGAAGAAGTGAACCAGGATCAGTTAGAGGGAATGAAAATATCTGTTCAAGCTCCTGTGTTGAATCCTTCTCTCTTGAAAAATCTGTTGGCTTCCTCAAACGCCTCTGATGGCGCCGCTCTTTCTCCTCAGATTGTACAAGTTCTACAGCTGATTATGTCCTTCACCCAACAGCACTTGCGCGCTGTTGACCAGAAAGTTTCCAACCTCACGTGCTTTTACAGTGAAAAAATACTGAAGCTTCAGCAGCTCGTCGATCATATTCGCTCTTCGCTGGTCTTTGAATCCGAATCGGACGGCGAATCAGTTTCGGATGGAAATGAGAGCACCAGAGTGCTAGACGCAACGTTTGCTGCAGTTACATCAATACCCGACCAGAACGTTGAGCGGATGGAAGAAGCTCGAACTCCTCCGTCGAACAATTCAAATAATGCATCTCCAAAGAAAACCGATGACTCGCCCAATTCCCACGATGAAACCGATACTATTATGGATCTGTCGAAAATTGAAGCCATTAATTCGCCTTT
>Ga0100393_10005126_pt1 | contig 11890 bp, 10 predicted proteins | sample CryGeymeta201517_FD_81546 | JGI IMG/M metagenome (GOLD analysis project Ga0100393, IMG submission 81546) | Groundwater microbial communities from Crystal Geyser aquifers in Utah, USA - Crystal Geyser metaG 2015-17 | ecosystem: Environmental > Aquatic > Deep subsurface > Groundwater | place... | reverse complement strand
TAGCACAGACCACGGTTAATATTTAACGGCTGAAATACTTAGAGAAATGTAATGAAAATATTCTCGAGTTTCCATTATCCAAAACTCGAGACAGAAAAATCTCGGAAATGGTGGTAATAGATCCTCAATATCCCGAGGACGAGCTGATGTCATTGAATGAATCTTCTTGGAAAGACGCGCAGTTGGCTGTCCAAGTAGATGGGAGACAGCAGGAGTAGACTACTACCAGTACTACTACGTTACCACTAGTAGCTAGAAGCACTGGCTACAGTAACTACTTAGTAGTCGTAGTAGGAAGGCCTCCTCATCACTGGATACTTTCAGAATAGTAGTAGGTCTCTCTAGGCAGTAGTAGCTAGTACTGTAGTACGCAATATTCATCACCAGCTTGTGATAAAGAGAGTCTTCGATGATATTTTTCGTTTGCGCGTGAGACCAGCTGTGTTCAGCACGTGGTTTAACGACAAAATTCAGAGTTACCAGGGTACCAGGTACCACTAAGACTTTTAGACCACCGAAAAAAAATTAGATAAATTAAATAAGCTACGATTGCTGGCAACAGCACTACTTCTTATTAGCTCGGCTACAAGAAAAGTGCAGAAGAAAAATCAAGTGCATTGCAAAGCACCCCATTATTTCTTTTAAGCACAAGCTTAAGAAAAAGCAACAAAAGGTTTTGGCATATCATCATCAACAGTTGACGACCAAGCAGGATCACCTCAAGAGGCAGTCCAGTTAATAAGTTAAAGTTAACTGATATTTTCGCCGAACTCGGAAGGAATTATTTCGGAGAAAGAAAGCCGATTCATCCAGGCATTAAAACACTCGTGATCCTGGTGGACTTGAAACCATGACATCGAGCAACATGGTTAGTAGTAGTAGTAGTAGTAGTAGCAGTGCCACTAGTAATGGTCGAATATCACCGCCTTTAGATCACCATCGTTATCCCGAGCGACCGTTATCTTCTGCCTCCGATGTTCTTCCATTTCCAGTCTTGCGAAATATATTCTCCTTTTTGGAACGCAAAGAAAAGGCCACAGCTAAGGATGTCTGTACCCGATGGAGACGCGTCATTAACAGCTACAATCTTCTGCCGTTTGAGATGTGTTCCAAAGATGATATCCGAGAAACTGTCCTCTGGACTCTGTACAACCGAGCGAGTGAAGCAGTTCGACCGGATGGAATCCTAAAGGACCCCAAGGCAGTCGAAATTAAGAATTCCATTGATTTTGATTACGAAAAAGCATTTGGTCCTGCCTACAGTGGTCAAGTTATCAAATGCAAGATCTTTGATCAAGCCATTATCCAATTCTGGAAAAAACATCCCCTGGGGACGGTTGTGAATCTCGGAGAAGGAATGGAAACACAACGCTTTCGTTTGGAGCGTCACAAACACGGCCAATCCAAGTGGATCACTGTCGATCTGCCCAATGCCATTTTTGCTCGAGAACAGTTTATAATACCGGATGAAACACACATTCACGTCCCCGCATCTGTCATGGATGTCAAAGTGTGGGCTTCGGCGGTTCCCTTGGATCGTCCCGTCTTTATTACGGCGCAGGGCTTACTCATGTATTGGCCGGAACAGCAAGTCAAGTGTTTGTTTCAAGCAGTGGCTAAATGGTTTCCCCAGTGTACGCTCATTTGCGATACTATATGCAAGAGTCTAAGCGAAAAGACAATGTCTGGTCAACTGCAATGGACCGAAGAGTACACGGTTCCAAAAATGCCTTTTGGAGTGAACCGATTCGATGCTCCGGATCTGTTCAGAAGTTGGGTGAACGAAGATATCCAAGTGGAAGAAGTTCCCTTTCCCAATTATCAAGTAGATGGATGGCGGGGCTATGTTGCTCCCTTTTTCAATGTTCCTGGCATTCGCGCCTTTTCTCCTAAATCCATTTTTCAAATCAAAATATCTCCTGCTGTCAAGAAGAAACATCATTCCTCCAAGAACAACAACAATAATAAGGAAAATGTGAAAACGGTCCGTCGTCATACGAGCAATACACGACGAAAGACGGCGGACCGTGCCAAGGAAGAGCTGCTGCTGGTCCTGGGAGAGTACGATCCTCAGCAGCAATCTGACTTGCACGGTCGATGGCCTCACGAACCGTCAAATTACCTGGCGACGGAATAAAATAAAGCTCTGAGATATTAGAGTTATATATTATATACATCGAGCAAAATGGAATCGAATGCATCGGAATGGAGAACTCTCGCCAAATGATACCCGATGCACAATTCAAACACGCAAGTGTTTTTTAGGTTATAGTAAATTCATTTTTTGACATGTAGACTCATATTTGGTTTGAAAGTGATACAGGCACAAGTGACTTCTGTGCATTGGGTAAACCCATCATTGGTTTGATTACAGCTCTTATTAGCAAAGTGCTAGAAATGCAATAGCTATGCTCGGTAATCAAAAGTTTCAGAATGCATCAATTGCTTTCTTGAGAAGCACTTTCGGTTCTGTGCAAAATTATTACAACAAGAAATCATAGTCTAGTAGTAGTCTACTCTACTACCGAGCTTTTGCTCGTACTTGTAGTAGCCATTTTTTTAGTGCATTTTTTTATCGGTGTTTGTTTTTCTCTTCCCAAACGCGACGACAACTCGTTCCTTACTGCATCTCAAAAGTACGGTTCTGCAATATCTACTACACTGTTACTACTACTACTCTAGCTAGTAGTAGACGAGCTAACCACATGAATAACATTACTCGTACTCTCCACAACTCTTTAAGTGATTCTTTCATCACAAAGTTTAACATCTGCTTCAGTACTTGATGAGCAAAGCCCGAAGGAAACATGGTACAGCCCAGAATAGATTCCTTCTTCGTCCTGGCAATGATCTTTTTCAACCGTGCGAATGGATTCCTTTCCAGTGCACCTTTGCCGACAAAATCCAACTTGTGTACAACATCAACCTCGGTATGTCGAATGTCGTTAAAACCTGCAGCAATTCCCATGATGGATTCCGGGAAAGCCATGGCTCGCGCTGGTGAATTGTTAGTTGACTTGACGACAACCATTGATATTTATGGCGGGGCACTCTCTGCTGCAGGAGCGCAAATTCGAAACGCAGGTGATTGTGTGGCCCAGGCGGCTGCTAGCTGTAGATTCAAAACGGCGGCCGAATTGGTCTGCGACGAATTGCGCGAAGGAGCAACATGCCTGACAGAAGCAACAGGAAAGATGCAACAAGCCATCGAAGAAGCACAAGTGGATAAGGATGCTAATTTGGCCACTGCCTTGAGTACGTCACGTCACTTCACGTTACGTAATGATGTGTGATTGATTGAATGCAGCTTGTATCAGGTGGCGCTGGCTGAATGTCGCGAAATGCTGCAATAACCATAGATTTTTATCTGTACCTAGCTACTACCAGTCTCAGGTCTCATCCGCTCGCTTTTGCTTTTGCAGGTGCTGCTATATCCCACATTGACGGTTGTGCCACATCTTTGGAGGCTGCGGGAGCTGGTATTTTGCAACGGAGGCCTGAGACGGAAATAGGAGTAGAACTTGTCAATTGCGGTAATTTCATGATCGAATTTGCAGCCAGCATTCAAAGATTCGCTCCTGATTGCAAAGAATCTCAAGAGTCTAGTCAGCGCATGGCCTTTGCTGCGGATCGTATGATCTTGGCCGGGACAGAACTGCAAGGGACGACGGAAAAGCCAAAGGGGAAGAAGGCGTGGTTAAAAGGAAACGCAAGTTAGAACTATCTTTTTTCTATTCTAGCGCTAAGTTTAATACATTTAAAGAAGCTTGACAATGCCACATCAATTGTTTTATGTATGTTTTTTGTAGCTCCATAGATCAAATAATGAAACTTTGTTCGTATTAGCCTCCAAACTGTCAGAGAAGGCAGTGGTCGAAGCGGGAGGGAAATGAAACTTGAATCGTCCATCTCTCAACGTGAACAGAAAACATGGCTCTTTCCTGTGACTTAAGGCGATTGAAGCAATCGTGATGCGAGTGATGGATACGCTCCAAACAAATAGATCTAACGGCGACTGTAACGTGAAGGATTTTCATAGATAAGCTTGTGGAGCTCAAAGAGCCCATTCAAATTGTTTGAGAGTAGGAGGTCTTTCGCATTTCCTTTTAAGCGAAAGATGTTCTCGAGTGCTCGGTGGCGCGTGTATGCTCCTTGTGTCGCATTCTCGTCGTCAAGCTTCAAAAATTTTCTCACACGATGTTTCTTAAGGTATCTATTCATCGCGTGGCAGAGATGTTCAAACAAGGCGACTGTCTCCTGATATGTGGTACGCCAGATCTCAACGAAGATACATTTTGAGCGGTAGTAATCTGGGTCTTTCCAAACAACCTGGGCAAGCCTACGAAAGTTTGAAGCGGTGGATTCCGGCGTGTCCGTAGAAATTACCCTGTTCATAAACACGTCCCGCAGGTCTTCAGGTTTAAGAAACCAAAGCAGAGCCTCGACCTTGGTATCGTGTTCCAAGTCAAAAAGGGTATCCATGTGAAAATGCTCAATACTGCGGGGGTCTTCTAGACGAGTCCCCCAGTTTTCATTTGCCGTCTTGAGCCTCATCAATGCTTCTTCGTATGTAACTTCTAAGCTTGAGTTGGCCAAACTTCCAGGAAAGTCGTCCCAATTACCTGTACCAAAGCCGCTGATAAATATCATGAGATCCAATCTGCTTTTTGCCCGTGCAAGGCGAGATGCAACAGTTTCTACATCTGCCCAATTTCGCACAACCCGTGCGAGAAGATCTTGGGAACCTCCGTTCTTAAAGTAGAAGCATCCGTTCTGTCCAAATGATCCAGCGAGCAACAAATCCTTGTACTCATAGTCGCCTAGAAGTTTTGTCATAGTAGCTAGAGCATTTTCTCCGGTAATTCGGCATTGCTTTGCCATTCTTATTCGCTGGATTCGGCTAGCTTCGGCATCCCGCTTCTTCTTTTCCGACTTGGCTGCAGTGAAGCATTCAACGAGACAATCTCGATTAGCCTTTTCTTCAACAGACAGACTTTGACTGTGCTGAGAGAAAAGCTTATTCATCGCTGCCCTCTGATTGTCGTAGGAACGACGATAAGTGCATTGAATCTGTTTGATTTGGTACGCCAATACGATGGGCCCGGCGACTTCTCTTGTTCCATGTTCTTGGTGCTGATTTGGTAATGCCAATTTTCCATTGGCAAGCACAAGGCGATGATTGCAATGACTATGGTCGTAATTCAGCACTATACGATGACCCATGGCGTTGACACATCTACTGCAAAGTGCCAAACCGAACGGACGCTCCCCATGTTGTGGAAGACAACCAGATTGGTTACTCTTGATGTTCATTTGGAAGCACTTGTCCAACATTTCACAATGCTTGCCATTCACAAGACGAAGAAGCCGTAACGAAGACGGCGTGTGAATAGAACGGCCCTTGATCAAAGTGATGACGGAAGAAATAGACTCGTTGTGCTTAGACTCGTCGGAGAAGACGGCAGATCGGATTACCATTTCCTGAAATGATGATATCAGAGACAAAGTGAGACAAAAAAGGGTGGACAAGACAATAACCAACAGCAGTTATGACTTTCGCGGTGAATTGACGACGGCAAAGAAGAGAACGACTACGACGTCAATAGCACATGACGCACCGACGAGATCACTTTGCGACATGTCTTCGTCCAGTTTGCGAACTGAAACAAGACGGCCGGAGAGTCTACGAAGAAAAAAATCTTGCTGAGAATCTCGGCTGGAACGGCGGCGAAATAGTCTCCGTAAGATTCATGACGACGACGACGTTCGTCGTCGATTTGTTGTTGTTTGATGGCTTCATTGACTGCCAAGCCTTCACCTTTTCCGGCCTTTTCACTTTCTCCTAAGTCATGCTCATAGATGTCGTGAATTTTGCGCTTGCGATCGGTACCTCGTGTCTTCGCCATGATAATTGATTTTTTTTAAATTCCGTAGTAGAGTACTGATTACTGATTATGTTGAATGTTGAATGATATTGTTGTTTATGTTCTGTTTCCTTTTGTGGAGAGAAAGGAGAAACATCGAAGAGAAACAATGTGCGTCTCATGTGTTTCGTTCATGTTCGTAAGAACACAACGCATCCTTAAAAAAATTAGATTCTACTAGACTACTAGTAGAGGACTCTAGCTAGACTACTACTCTACTACTACTACAACTAGCTAGTCTACTAGCTAGTAGTAGCTACTAGTAGAGTAGCTAGCTAGTACTCCTACCTACTAGCTAGCTAGTAGACCTACTCTAAAATAATAATGATGATGACTTTCAGGCAACTACCAGTAGACTAGCCAGTATCTATTTTTAGAGCGGTAGACCTACTAACTAATGCTCTAGTAGTACGTAGTAGTAGTAGTCTGAGTACGTAGTTGGCTCGACTCTGAAGCTTTTTATTACCCTTTGTGTTTCCTCGTATCTGATTTTAAAAGGGAATGGGATACTTTTTGATGCGAGTATTCCTCCTTGCAGCATTTTCAACCATGGCCAAGGCATTTCAAAACAATGATTCAACCCTCAAGAAGATTCTTACAGAAAGCAAAACAATTGCTCTAGTAGGCGCATCGGATAAGATCGATCGTGATTCCTATCATGTCATGGAGTTTCTACTGAAGCAAGGATACGATGTGATTCCTGTTAATCCTGCAAAAGTAGGAAAGCAAATTTTGGACCAAGATGTGGTAGGATCTTTGAAAGATATCAAAGTTCCTGTAGACATGGTGGATGTCTTTCGCAACTCGGAAGCAGCCGGAGAGGTTGTGGATGAAGCCATTGAAATCAAGGCGAAAAGTGTCTGGCTTCAGAAAGGAGTGATCAACGAGGAAGCAGCCGAGCGAGCTTCCAGGGCCGGACTTGATGTTGCCATGAACGTTTGCCCTTTTCCAGAATCTCATCGATTGGGGCTTGTAGGAAAGGTGCACAGTGATCTTTAAAAAGGTCAAGAGTCAATACCTAGCTCTCATCTACCAAGATTGTAATTAACATTAAATAATACTGTGTGTTTTCGAACCTTTAGACGCGGTCTGAGTTTCTGGGCAAGGAGAGTAGGTCGAAAATCATTCCCAAAGCAAGACATTGAATGCTCCCTTGCTTGATTGTGTGCTTATTATAACACCGTTTGAGCGGCGCTAAGAATTGATTAATGGCATGACAATCTTCTGCATTGCTACTGGCTCCAGTTTCCAACACGAAGATGTTTGCAACGCAACGCAAGTAGAGCTGTACCTACTGCCAGGTCCCTTCAGTGCTTCTTCTCCAAAATAGTCACCGGCTCTGCAAGTAGAATGCTGTACCTTTCCGTTGACACGTTTCACGAGTTCTGCAAAAACAATGGTTGATGTAATGTTAAATCTTTGTACGCATTCGATAATTCAGAACGACGAAACAGCGATAACGAGTAACGTACCGGATTGACCAGAAGCTACAACGTAAAAGGTGGTACAGTTCTTTCCTTGTTCAATAATATTCTCTCCGCGACCGAAGGAGACTTCGTCCATGGCGGCAGCAATTTGATCAATTCCATGCTTATCCAGTTTTCGAAAGGCTGGGATTTTTATGAGTGTCTTCTTTAATTCCTGACGGGTATCTTGCGATTGCGCCAAGATTTGTCGGAAGGCTAATCGATGTAGGGCCCACAAGTGACCATCAGTTTGGGCGATAATAGAGGCGGAACGTGGCGCCGAATACATCAAGGCAAGTTCGCCAAAGCATGGATGGGCATGCTTGGAAACCGACCCTTCGTACACGTGAACAGTGTGCCCGCCATCCCCATCATCTTCTTCCCCGTCGGGAACAATCCGCACTTCGAATTTGCCTTCGTCAATAATGTAGAATCGATCTCCAACCGTACCCTGTCTGATTACCCACGTATCCTTTTCAACATGGACAGATTCGATGACACCAAACACCATCTCCTTTTGCTCCTCGGTGATATTTCGGAACATGACAGAGGCCTTGATAGCGTCGGCAATACGTTTTTTCTCTTGCTCTGTTTTTTCAGTATACAGAGACTTCAAATCGATATTGATATCGGGACTGACATCCAAACAGTCGGCTGCTTGTTTTTTCAATTTTTCGACTGCCTTTGATTTTTCCTTGGTCATGGTCTTTCGCACAGGTTTGAATCCAGAAGCATCTGGAACAATTACATCGTCCGTATCGGGAGCCGTTTCCTTGCCTCCGCCACGACTAGAATTGCCCAGCGCACTATTTCGTCGTGCCACAGACGTGTCGATATTGTCCAGAAACATACATATAATGGTAATGTCATCCGTTCGTAATTCATACTGGAGCCACAATTCATAAGATTCAGCAACCACCGCACGACAGGCCTCTAGAGGATCAGCAAATTTGGCACAGATATCAATGACACTTTGATTGGTCAGAAACTCAAAGATACCATCACTGGCCAAGACAATGATCTTGTCTGCGGGCTGGAGTTCTCTTGTCAATAATTCAGGTTCGGCAAACACACCCAATTCTTCCGCCATGGCATCTCCAATCGATCGTGTAAAAGCTGTACCTGGGTAGTCTCCATTGGGGCTCCAAACACGAGGAGGATCACCTCCTTCGTCCAGCTCTTCTCCCAGTACCAAATCTCCTTCGTCGTCCGAATCTTCATCGGGTATTGGCTCCAATCCTTCCAACTGGTCGAGCGAGAGAATCCGCGCCCCTGTTTTCCGAATCCGCTTTCGCTCATCCTTACGATAAGGCGTTTGGTCTCGCGACAGAGGGAGTGCCTTGAGTGATTTTGCCCCTTGGACTGTCACTTCTTGACCCAAAACGGCGCGACTGTCACCGACGTTGGCAATAGTAATTCGATTCCGTTTTCCGTGAATATAGGCAGAAATGGCGGTAGTTCCCGACAAGGAATCATCGATATGAGTATTTTTGTGCAAATGTTTGTTACATTCCACGTGCGCCTTGGACAAGGCGATGTGGGTCTGCTCTCTATGCAAGTCGGCATTCGCAGGAGCTCCAATTTTGGCCTTGCCTTTTTCAATGAAACGCTCCACCAAGGCTGGCAAATGGGTCCGCGTGAATTGCGCACAGCCGTGTCCGTCCTTACCGTGGCCATCAAAGACACCAAAGAAGGCGTCTTCCATTTGATTGGTAAAGTTGTGCTTGATGCAGTAGGCATCTTGGTTGGGTTTGTCGGGATCATCGGGATACTTTCCCCTCTGGCTTAGGTAGGCAAAGCGCATGCGTATCCCTCCCGTCTCAATGGTCCGTGTTCGGTCAATGGCATCCACGCGGTTATTTTTCTTCTTCTTCTTGGAGGTCTGCTGTTCAGGAGGAGCCGCTTTGGTCTGCAGCTGCCGGCTTTGCTCTCCATTTTCGAAGCCCTTCTCAGAGTCTCCGTACTCGTCGACTTCACTCGATTGGCTGCATCCCATATTTGTTGTTGCTTGCTTTGATTTTCTGATACGTCTTACTGATTTAGTAGGTATGTCCCTCGTCTCTGGCAAAGCCAAAAAGTATCACCAGGAAGCTTCTGCAATATCAAACTAACTGTGAACTGTGAACTGTCTTCTGTGGAAACAAGCCTGTCAGATGTGCAGTAGGGCCTCTTAGCTTCGTTAATTACTTTGCGGGAAAAATGGTTCTCTATGAGTTAGCTAGTATTTGTTTGTCAGCTGAGACGAAGGATCTACTAGTAGTAGTCGAGATGGCAGTTGTTAGTTGGGCTGGCTTCTTCGGTTGCCTGCTGTGGTTTTTCATCAGAAGATAATGACTGCACCTTCTCGATTATGACCAACTAAGCTACATCCACCCGGATATCTAAAATGCTTGTTTAACCTGAATTTTAGTTCTTCTCGCTCTCCGTGACAGGAACCCGCCGTTTAACCCGCGGTTCTTGACATCGTCGAGAGAACAGACACAACAACGCGTTGTGTGAAGGCTGCAATGTAGATCCAGTCATTGTAGCATATGCGCAGGAAGATGCCAGACTGCAAAAGAGATGATTCTTGCTACTAGTAGAGGGGAAAACTAGAGCGACAAACAGCTTCTCGTCAAATATGGTCATCTCAAAAGCCAAAGTGGATGACCTGTTGAAACGTATCTTCGCCATGCTACCCCAATTAGGCCTTCTGGGTCCATCCTTCAGGCTACGGCGTTCTCTTACATGACGTTTATTTTCGATTCGTTCACAACACCAAGCCCACTCAGTGGTGTTTTGCCGATTCTAGCGCCCTTCTACAATAAATCAACAAGATTTGTCTAAACTAATTCAAAAAGAAAAGCTGCATGACTTATCGTGACGACTTGTGATCCTCTATTCGCTCGTAATACAATTCAGAGTAGTACGCAATGAAATTTATCTCCATTTGACACTTACAACTCAAGTCGACTCCTATGCGATACCATCATTCCAATCTTGCAAAAGTGGATTCGTCTGACACAGGCTTTCATCGCAGCACTCTTCGCAGCACTCGCAATGCACTTCTTCGATGCAGTCCGTACTTAAACGGAGCCACCCTCCCTCTTGAATCAAATTTCTCTTCAGATCGCAGACATCGTTTGGGATTGTGCCGCTGAGATCATTTCTTTCCAGCCAAAGAAGATTTAAGTGCTTCATATTCCCGAGTTCTGAAGGAACAAGCCCAGTAAGCATATTGTAAGACAAGTGAAGTTGGCCTACATTCATCTTTCCTAATTCTGTTGGTATGGATGATGTCAGTCTGTTGCGGTGCAAATCTAAGAAATCCAACCGAGACAATCTTGAAAGCTCCGATGGCACTGCACCAGTCATTCGACAGCCACTTAGATTCAAGATTTGCAAATTAGAGAGAAGTCCCAGTTCAGAAGGAATAGGTCCGGATAAATTATTCTCCGATATAGATATCTACTTGAGGTTTGTCAACAGCCCGACTTCGTTCGGTAATGGTCCACTCAAGTTATTTCCTCGGAAACTAAGCGACTGAAGTTCTAGATTGGTATTACAGGGTTGAATTTGTAAATCCAAGTTACCGAAGGTTGTGGGAATGTAGGTCTCGGGGTGATCCCATCCACACTCGTCTTCCGCAGTTTTCCAACTTTGAATGTCAGTCCAACCATTTCCTTTGGTAGCAAACCATATGGTTGCTAATACAAAGCGTTGCGTTAGCTTGGTAGTAGTCCAGTTGGTTCCACCTTCCTCCAATATCCACTGAATAGCAAGATTCTGTGAAGAGCCATCTTGTTCAATGGCAGTTCCATTGTCAAATGAAATGGATTTCAAATGTTCCATTATCTTTTCTGAACTCTGACCAGTTGTTGAAGTAGATACCAGGTTACTTTCATCGCCTGTAGAGTTGTCGTCGTCGTTGCCTCGGTACACATAATAACCAACCAAACCTGCTAGAATACATATCGTACAAAAAATTGAGGTGCATACCACAAGGATTAACAGAACCCTTCGCCGTTCGCTTTGCGTTGGCTCCGTGCAAGCAGTCTGATTATCGTTGGTCGTTTGGATTTCTTCAACACTCTCCTCTTCATTCACCGTTTCCATCAGATCCACGTCTTCATTATTTGGTTGGTTGTAGCCAATGACTTTTGAGTTTGCGGCTTTAGGTTCACTAGTTTTCGGGTCTTGAACATCTTCCGACCAGCTCACTGTGCGGTTCGACATATCCACACGTTAGTGCAGTAGGCTCTACGCTAATACTTGGTTTTGTAGTGTTGATTGTTGATCGGCTCAAGAACTTGTTATTAACATTGTTGAATCCCTTCGGTAAAGCGATTATTACAGTAGGTGAGAGGTCGTCGAGTTGCCAATTAAAACTGTTTGCTTGAGAACCTACGCCGGTACAAGGTACAAGCATGTTCAACAACGATGACAACTCCAAGAAAGTCCACGGCCTGGCTCCCCGTGCAAGTGTACTCCCCGCCGACTTTGGCTAGGTAGGCCCCAAGC
>Ga0100393_10005121_pt1 | contig 11903 bp, 11 predicted proteins | sample CryGeymeta201517_FD_81546 | JGI IMG/M metagenome (GOLD analysis project Ga0100393, IMG submission 81546) | Groundwater microbial communities from Crystal Geyser aquifers in Utah, USA - Crystal Geyser metaG 2015-17 | ecosystem: Environmental > Aquatic > Deep subsurface > Groundwater | place... | reverse complement strand
TATTGGAGAAAAGATTCAAACTGTTGGTCACGAATTTGGTGCGACGACAGGTCGAAAGAGAAGATGTGGATGGCTTGACCTTCCTCTTCTTAAGTATTCAGTTAAATGTTCAGCTCTTACAAGTATTGCTCTCACAAAACTTGATATCCTAAGTGAAGTTGATGTTCTTAAAGTTTGTACGAGCTACAAGTACGAAGGAAAAGAAATTGACTGTGCCTATCCGGGGATTGATCTTTCAAAAGTTGAGCCTGTATTTAAAGAGTTAAAGCCATTTACAGACGACTTCTCTGGTGAACTATCGCAAGAAGTAAAAGACTATATTGCTTTGATCGAAGAAAGCCTTGGCATCCCTGTTGGGATCCTCGCTTTTGGTCCAGAGAGAAGCCAAATTAAGTTTCTAAAAGAATATTTCTAACATACCTTTACAAAATTCATAATGCCTCCATATTAATCTATGGAGGTATTTATGGAAAAAATTCTCGGAAGTTGTCCTTCCTGTCATGTGCTTAATAAGATTGAAGCTACAGCGGTTAAAAATCAACCGATCTGTGGTAAATGCAAAACCCCACTGGCTTTTCATGACCTCGTTCAAGATATCACAACTTCTGAATTCGATAAGATAGTACGCAATTCGTCCATTCCTGTTGTTGTCGACTTTTGGGCCTCTTGGTGTGGACCATGTCAACAATACGGACCAACTTTTCAAATGGTCTCCAATGAATATGGTGGTGTCGTTCAATTTTTAAAAATAAATACGGAAAAGAATCAAGACCTCGCGACTCGTCTTGGCGTTCGAGGAATTCCTGCAACGATGATGATCAAAGATGGAAAAATCACTGGCAATATCGCTGGTGCGATGAACTATGATCAATTGAGAAACTGGATTGAGCAAAATAAATAAGGGAGGACTTTCGCCCTCCCCCGTGTAAGATTTTATTCAGCAAAGGTTTGAGATTAAGGATTTCGTTTACGTCCATGACCCTCCTTGTTTGATTTATTTTCTCTATTTGTGTGTTTCATTTTTTTCTCAATGTCTCTCACCTTTTGTTCATCAAAAGGCTGATCAATTTTTTTGATCAGACCGGCGATCTTTCTTAAATTAAGCCCAGTATCTTGTACGATGATTGTTGAGGAAGTCACCTGTTCGATAATTCTACCGTAGCGTGACAAAAATGGTCGAAGAGCGCGTGTCATATAAGGCAAGCTCTCTTGATTTTTTAATGGGTAGGTTAATAAGAAATAGTCTGAAAGATCTGGGATATCATTAGTATCGCCGGTCCAATTGATGCTCTCGATATTACTATAGCGAACATCACGTGCAGGTATAATTAACTTTGTTTTTTCATTTATATTAATCCTTGTATATCCATGCTGATTTAAAAGCACAGAAATTGATTTATCCACATTCTCTTTATTAAGTGAAAAACTATCTGAAATAAAATTCTTCTGATTAAGATCTACTGCTCCAATATAACTTACTCCCGATATCACTGAAGCTTCCTCAACACAGCTTTTTAAGTTTTCGCAATTTGCAAATGCGCTAGTTGATATAAGAAATAATGTTGATGCAAGAATTGGTTTCAAATACTTTCTCCTGTTTTTGGTATGAATTAATCCTAATTTAAATTTTGTAGAGGATTGTTTGAATCTGGTAAATGATTGGTGAAATAAAAGTAAAAAAACTGTCAACTTTTTGGACGATGCTATATTTTATACAGATCTAAACTGAAGCAATCCTTAAAAATCAAACACTTAAAACCTCAAAGTTGGCATAATTAATGCAAATACCAAAGTATCTAAATACTTATGGAGATTTTTATGAAAGCACTTTTAGTCATTATAATTTCATTTTCAGCATTCTCTTTTGGTGAGTACATGACTCCAATGCAAAAGCTTATGTTCAATCTGGAATTGAAGGCTAAGTACTCTGGAAAGTCGAAATCGAAACCTAGCACAAAGAGAAATTGTGTTGAAGATTTCTTCGCAGCAAAGGGAAAATATAACTCTGCTGTCTGCGATGGCGAAGCAAAAATAATGCAAGTTGGGATGATTAGTGCAAAGAAATTTACACGCGATGAAATTGAGAATATGCCTGCTGGTCACCCTCATTTAAAGTCGACAGTAAGAGGAACAAATAAATTAATTAATTATGCAGTGCTTGGAGGAAGCCCTTCTTATCCACATTCAACTGATGATTGTAAAAACTTCTTTTCAGAGGAAGTTGAAGTCGTAAATATTGATGGAAAAGAATGTCGAGAAATTAAATTTCGCGCACCAGAATTAGGTGGCGAAACTTATTCTCAAATATACTGTGAAGATGATTATTCGCTATATATTACTTTTAATTAATAAGCTCTCCATAGAGCTTATTTTCTTTGAATTCAGTTAACTGAACATTGATAATTTGATTTTTAAGATCCTGCGACGACTTAACAAATACTCTTACAAAGTTTGTCGTATATCCTTCCCAGTAACCAAACTTATTTTCTCTTTCAAAAAGGACTTCACTATTTGAACCAACCTGATCCTCTGCGAACATATTAAGCTTAGCATCCCCTAACATAATTAAGGTTTTCACTCTTTGCTTCTTTACTGGATGTTGAATATGATCATCCATTTTCCCGGCCATCGTATTCTTTCTCTTTGAATATGGAAAAACATGAAAGTGAGTTATTGGGAGCTCTTTTAAAAGGTTAAAAGTATTTTGAAAGTTTTCTTCCGTCTCTCCAGGAAAACCACAGATGATATCGGCACCAATTCCAGCATTTGGAAATGCCGTTATAATTTTATTGATAATCCCTTTATAATCTTCAACAGAATACTTTCTTCTCATATTTGTAAGAATCGTATCATCGCCACTTTGAAGTGGAATATGAAAATGATCAAGAAATTTTGGAGAGCTCTTCATCACCTCTAAGAGCTCATCAGTGATCGTGTTAGGCTCGACGCTTGCAAGTCTTAGTCTTTCAAGTCCTTCAAGGGCCAAGAGTTCCTTAACAAGATCAGAGAGCTTCTCACCGCTTGTTGACTCATACTCACCAATATTAACACCAGTCAAAACAATTTCTTTAAAACCATTTGCAAGTAACTTCTTCGCTTCACTTATTGCACTTTCAATTGATACTGCCTTTGAGCGACCACGGGCAAAAGGAATGATGCAAAATGAACAAACATAATTACATCCGTCTTGTATCTTTAAAAACGAACGAGTATGTCCATCGACAGAACTTGTCGCCGCTCCGTAGAAGTCAACCGACTTATCAATATGAATAGCATCAGTTTCTTCTTCATTTAAATATTCAAAAACTTTATACTTCTCACTAGTACCCAGAACAAGATCTACCCCTGTCATCTTAGCGATCTTTGGAGCATCCATCTGAGCGTAACAACCAGCAACAACAATTTTTCCTTCAGGTGAAGCTTTATATGCTTTTCGTATAAGGTTACGACAAGTCGAATCTGCCGCATCAGTCACTGTACATGTATTGATGAAAGTTACGTCCGCCGACTCACCAAACTCAACAATATCATAACCACGATCGACGAAGCCTTGAGATATTGTTCCTGTTTCAGAGAAATTTAGGCGACAACCTAAAGTATGAAAGGAAACTTTTTTATTAAATGTTGAATTTTCGAGATTATTTTCCACTGTTAACCACATCGCTTGAAATTGTAAAACGTCGATAAAATATAGGATTCACAGCATTAAGGCAAGGTGTGTTGAAAAAAAGAACAGTTACAAACAAAGAAAGTTGACCACTTTTTTTGTACTTTTTTACACTTTTTTGAAATTTAGTATTGACGACTAAAGGCTCATCCCTTATATTCAATCTCACCTAAACAGAATGACGGTCTCGTAGCTCAGTTGGTTAGAGCATCTCCCTTTTAAGGAGAGGGTCCTGTGTTCGAGTCACAGCGAGATCACCATGTTTAGACAAATCCGGGAATTTAAGGTTACGCTCTCATCGTCTAGCCCGGTCTAGGACACCGCCTTTTCACGGCGGTAACAGGGGTTCGAATCCCCTTGGGAGTACCAGTTTTATAAAGAAGCCAGACCTAGTCTGGCTTTTTTATTTTCAAGACACTTAATTACTAATCAAACCTAGCTTAACTAAACAAGCATATCTTAACTCACCATCATTTCGATAATTATCCTTAAGTCCTAAGACATGCACGAGTTTAATAACATGATCATCATTGCTAGAAATAGCCTTTTGTTTTATCACATCCCAACTAGGTAGGTTTTCAAAGCTTGGATAACGCCAATCTAAGTCTGGCGCAAATACACCAGTTGTAGACAAATAAGCGGCCAAAATAGCTTTAACTAAATAGCCCCTTGAGAGTTCCTCTTGCTTTGAAAATTTTACTAATGATTCAAATGCATGGTGTGATGTAACTCCATGAAGAAGTGTAAAATTATTCGACTGAGAAAATAGCCATAAAAGTATTTTTTCAAGTTCATCTCGATGAGAACTTGTCAGTGAAATCTTTTGTACACACTCTTTATACTCACGTGTTTTCGAGACAGTGGACATTCTCTCAACAATATTTTTTCCCTCTACCTGTAGGCCTTGATTAAAGTTGATCTGCTTTAGCGAGCCAATAACATCAAGAAATGTTTTATCACCATCCAAAGAAGGACTTACACCTAAATCTATATAGCTCGCGGCCCAAGTGGCCAAGCTAATGATAATTTCATTTTCATTATTTTCTCTAATTGCATACGATAATCGAATAATGGGGTGAAATGCAGCAGCTCCGACTCCTTTCATGAGAACATCGAAATATTTCTGTACAGTCAACTCAACGCCGTCCTCTTGCACACGACATCTAAAGAAATCAATGTAAGAAGCTTCGTATTTATAATTTCCTAAGTGCTTTTCCCAATTGGAATTATCGATTAGGAAAGTTGGATTCATTATCGGTTCTAGCTTCTTAACATCGAACTCATAAAACTCTTCAAGCCTCTCATCACTTGCACCTAAATCCTTCAATGCAAACAATGCCATTGGAGTGTGACTGTAGAGCTCCCCCTTATAATATGTACTAAATTCTTTATTATGCTTATCTATTAATTCATTTAATTTCATAAAGCTCCTTTTGATACTAAAAGACTACACTCCTTAAGTTATTAGAGGAAATAGATAGCTTTTATATTTGTATAGAGAATATCAATCAGGTTGGCTTATATTCTCTAAATAAACAGCATCGATCTCAAGCCCCCGACTAAAGAAACCAGCCTGCCAACTCTTTGTTTTTACGGCTTGCTTACTTACTGGTCGATCCCATTCTGGATAAACCCTAAATCCTCTCTTTCCACCAGAGCTTTTTGATGAGAGCCTAATATAGTTCTTTTCCAAAAGAATACTCTTTGGAAAAATGAATTTTCCGACCTGGTTATCACTTCGACAAATTATAATAACAAAGTCGAAGTCGTCTTCAAGGTCGAGGGGAGATGTAAGATTGTCATTGGTTCGCTTCCATAGAGTTACAAATTGTCCTACTTTTTTCGGTGTAACTTTTGAGGTTCTTTCAATCAAGCGAAGCCGATCAACACAGTACGAACAGCCGCTATATTCGCGGGCACATTCATTAAATTTGAAATTATTTAATTGAGAATTGTTTTTAAACTTTAGAGCTGGAATTTCCATCTTTTAATTCTACAACAAGTAAACAGTTCAGACTAGAGATTCACGTTAATAATTACCTATACTGTTTACAGAATGGCAAATAAACAACTAAAATTTTAAGTCATGAGATCTTTTATTGTAACACTACTTTTCATCATTTTCTCTTTTTCGACAAGCGCAGAAAGTATTAAATTATGTAGCACATCATTCGAACCATGGATTGTTGTCGCTAATAATAAAGTCACTGGTCTCAGTCCAAATTTGGTAAATCTCATTTTTTCACAGTCAGGAATAAAAGAAAAAATCGAACTATCCGCATTGCCTTTTGAGAGATGCTTGTCTGGAATAAAAGACGGTAAATATGATGGTGTTTTCTTTTTAACATTTGTAAGAGATAGAGAAGATTTTTTAATTTACACGAAAAGCTATATAACTGATGAATCTTTTCTATTTTCGAGGACAGATAAGCCACTTACAAAAGAAGTTCTCAAGAGTCCTGGTTCGTATAAAATCGGGATACAAAGAGGCCTAAAATATGGTCAAGAAGTTGATTCATTAATCAATCGTAATCCAAATAATTTTCAATTTACAACAAAGAATATTCAACTTGTTGAAATGCTTGTTCGAGGGCGAATAGATTACTTCATCACGACGAAAACACAATTCTTAAATATACAAAAAACAGCACCTAAACTCTCCAAGAATATTCATTATCAAAGTGATTCCCCACTAAGTTCGGGGGAATACTATATAGGAATATCTAAAATTTCTCCCTTCAAAAAATATGTAGAAGCAATAAACAAAGCTATTATGGATATAAAGACATCAGGTACTAATCCACTAGCACATCAAGCTCACTAATAGTCGCATCGACATTTCCAACTCTTGAAATTTGATAGTCGAATTTGGGTCATCATCACTTGTTAGTGGTACATGAATAAAAATGATATCCATCGAGTTTTTAAATTGATTCAGGGCCTTGTAGTAGAGATAGTTACAAACATAACTTCCGGCGGTATTTGATATTTCTAATGGTAGTAAGTTTTTGTGATCATACTTATGATAGATTTTTTGAAGATCTATATTACTAAAAATTCCATCCGCTCCACTAGCATCAATATTAGTGCCATTTATCCCCACTCCATCATTGTCAGGAATCTCAGCATCAATTATATTAATACCAATTCTTTCAAGAGAAATACATTTTCGTTTACTTGCAACTCCAGTCATAATCAAAGTATCTGGAGATAGAATATGTATCGCTTGCTCTAACTCAGTAAATGCTCTCTCATAACTAACGGGGAGGAGGATTGTATTAACAGCTTCAGACTCTAAAGTATCAACTAATCTCTCCGTCGGGTTTGACCTAAGCTCTCCAAAAGCAACAAAGCCACTTAAAAGTACACTCACTAGGTATCCTTCTTAAATTGAATTTCGATTTCGGTCCCTTCACCAAGTTCAGACTTCACTAAGAGTTTACCTTTATGAGCAGCAATAATATCATTAACAATCGACATTCCTAGTCCGGTTCCTTGACCAGGGTCCTTTGTAGTAAAGAAAGGCTCAAATACCTTTTTTAAAGTTTCTGGACTCATTCCCGTACCATTGTCTTTCATTTTTATGATACAGTCTTTACCTTCTTGTTTTAAAGAAATAGAAAGCTCTGCCTTCGTTCCTTTACCATTATGCTTCGCATTTAACGCGAAAAAGATATTATCAAGAATATTGATAAATGCTCGTTCGATGTCTTGAGGTAGACAACTAAAGATACAATCATTTTCAATATCTTTTTCAATTGATACATTAACAAAGTTTTGCCTTGCTTTGAATGAATGGTAAGCAAGATCAAGTGAGCGTTCAAGGTGCTCACTAAGATTAGACTCAATAAATGTTGCATCCCCAGATCTGGCAAGGAGTAACATACTCTTAATAATACTATCAATGCGTCGACCATTAGTTGTAATGAGGGCAGAAGAATCAACAAATTTTGAAAGAGTCGAGACATAATTGAAGTCGATAGATTCAATCTTTTCAAGTTTTGCTTTTAAGTCTGGAACAAGAATATCTTTAATGAGTGTCGAGCTTCCAATAATTAAATTAAGAGGATTTTTAATCTCGTGAGCAACTCCAGCCGTTAGTCCACCGAGAGAAGCGAGTTTTTCTTGTGCAACAATTGAACTTTGAGCTTCTCTAAGATTTTCGAGTGCATTTTCGAGACTAATTGTTTTTTCTTTGACTTTATTTTCGAGAGTTTTATTCAAGTTGTCTAGTTTTTGAGCATTAACTTCGAGAAAAAGTAGTAGCGAGTTAAATGAATCAACAAGGATTTTTGTTTCAACAATTCTTTGATCTTCTTCAACCCTAATACTCAAATCATTCTTTGAAATAATCTGTTGAAATGAATCACTGAGGCTTGTAATAGGTTTAAGAATTACTAGGATTAAATGTCTTCGAAGTAATAAGAGTGAAACAAAGAAGACCATACCGAAGATAAAAAGCGATATTAATTGGTCATAGATTAATTTCTTAAGCTTATTATCTTCGTAAGTTACGTAGAGCATACCAATCTCATCACCTTGACTTAGAATTGGTGTCTTTATTGAGATTTTGCCATTTCTATAATCATAGTTCTCACCACTTTTTTTTAATACAGTATAATCATAGAAGCCATTTCTTGCGAATAGCTTATCTCCCTTTTCTATTTCCATCGTGAAAAACTTAAGATTTCGAGTAAGGTCTTGAAAGTCTTCAAGTGATTCAAAGAGAACTGTTGCTTCTAAGTTAATCGCCAATGAGTGCGCAGACTCAACTGACTCATCAACAAAGTATTGAAATAGTTTCGTATACTGAGCATAGAACATGATGGATACGGCCATTGCCAGAATCGCTAAGAGAGCAACAAAGTACCTAAAGAATAATTGCTTTAAATTCTTCATTAGTAGGTCCTATCCGCTAGACGAAGCAGTTTTGAACTTATCTTTACATTGTCCAGCTTGATCTTTGTTAAGTTAGCATCAAATTTAATTTTCTTATCTTCTCTCCTTAAAATGATATGAGAATATTGACCATTTAATTCAGAGAGAGAGATTGTCACAAAGCCAAAAACTTCCATCATCAGCGCCTTATCTGACTCCGATTTCACTTCGTGTGCAAGAATAAGTATTGAGCATTCTGCTTTTCGAAGATTTTTATTATTTGTGATTTCTACTTCAACTCTTCTTTTGCCAAGCATTTTATTTTCGATATTAGATTTTAAAACATGATAGATTTCAGAGTCTCCAAAAACACAAAACTTTGCGACACTTGTACTTTGCTGTTCAACAAAGTGTGCAATTCTAAAGATCAGCGCAGCTTCAACTTCTGTTGTACTAACAGACTGCCCTAGAGTATAGAGAGAGAATATTAATGTTATAAGTATTTTCAAATTATATCCCAATGCTCCACAAGACTTCTATTCTTCGTCCAGGATTAACATCAATAAGTGAACCATTTAAAGTATTTGCAATTCTCTTATCAAAAATATTTGTAACTTCTAAAGCTATACTATTGTCCTTTGCACACTCATAGGTCACTTTACTATTGATAACTGTTCCTCCGGCAAAGCGCTTGTTTACCTGATTGGTTCTAAATTGATCGATAAAAAGACCACTTAAAGAGATCTTAAAACTCTCCATCGGAATAAAAGATGTTTTAAAAGCTATCGTTTCACTAGGAACTCCATCTTGCTCGGTTTCTCCACTACTTGTTTTATACCTTGCAAGTGATCTTGAGTAATTAACGCCAAAATTGAATTTCGTATTCGTATAAAGTATTTCGACTTCATAACCATATGCTTTGCTTAAGCCAATTTTATTAAAGTAGACATCTTTTTCATTTCTCTGTTCACGGGTTATTTCATCCGTTAGGTAATTAATAAAAACCGCTTCCTTAAACAAGAAGTTTCCAAATGCACTACGATGAACAACTTCAAAGTTCTCTAATTTCTCTGCCTCAATAGAAGTCGGGATGTCACTACTGATTTTTCCTTCAGCTTTTCTCTCCTCAATCGCATCTTTATTAATAAGAAGATTCTTAAGATTAGGCGCTCTCATTGCTTTACTATAGAGAAATTTTAATTGTTGTCTCCCAAAATCAACGACGATTGAAGCACGTGGCGATAATTGTTCAAAACTTGTATTCAAGGCCCTCGTCTGATCTTCCCTAAGGCCAAGTGTTAAGTAAACACCTTCGAGATAATTAAACTTCTTTGCATATTCCAAAAACGCGGAATAAACACTAAGGCGATCAGAGTCAGTTGAGAGATTCGTACTCGAAGAAGAGATCGTGCCTGAATAATTAAATGTTTCAGGATTTCCTTTTCTATAATTGTCTTTTAGATCAATACCGAAAGTATAGTCTCCACTCTTGCTCTTCTTATTTATATCCATGTAAGCTTCATATTCACGATATGAAATCTTATATCTGTTAATATTATTTTGTGTCCGATTTCCAAACACTGAGTCTTCACTAGATTCATTCATGACGATATACGAGTTTAATTTAAGACCACTTGAAATCTCTTTTTCGTATTTTAAATATGGCGATACGATTGACCATTTAATCTCATTAAGTTGATCTTCTCCTACCGAACTTCCAAAGAATCCCGCTCCCATTCCACTCGTTTTTTTAGAAATACGTAATCCAGGAGTAAACCCTTTCAAAGATCCTGTATCAATTTGATAGTAAGAATTGATAAAAGTAGTTTCCTTAGAATCTCGATTTCTCCACTGTTCTGTTTTATTTCCAACAAGATCATTTGAACTATCTTGAATATAGAAACTTGTTGAGAAAAAGAGCTTTCCATTTGTAAGGCGCTTTTGATAGTTAGTAGAAATTCTTCTACTATTTTCTGAACCTAAACCAGCCTGAATAGTCGTCTGGTCTTCCACTGAAATTTTTGAATTCAATGAAATCACACCGGAGAGGGCACCTGTTCCGTAGATGGCTGACGCTGGACCTTTGAGAACTTGAATACTTTGAAAGTTGTAAAGAGGAACTTCCTCCTCAAGGAAGACGCGACCCGCTCTTGCATGATTAAAAGGTATGCCATCAATTTTTAACAAATGATGATTATTATCAAAACCACTTATTTTTCGCCCTCTCGTCACCAGCGTTCTCTCTCCAAGACCATAGAAGATAGAATATCCAGGGGTTAAATTAACGACATCTGAAATTGTATTTAAACCATAGAGATCAAATTCTTTTTTTGAATATGAAGTAACGTTTCCGGGACTAAGGTAGAGTGGTGTTTCATTTTTTGAGGCGACATCAATTTCAACATTTAAAAGATCCTCTATTGAGAGATCAAAAACATCTTCATTTGCTAAAACTATATTGGTCATTAATAATAAGAAAATTACTGGCTTAAACATAAATACCCCTACAAACATTTTATTTATAATTGCTATTTTTAATAGGAGGTAATATATGCTTAAGTACTAGAATCTATTAGCAAAAGAACAATGCTGGCAAAATTTTTCCACTCGAATTCCTGCATTAAAACCATTTCTCATTGCTGTCGCTCTCTTAGAGTTTAATATATCGGAGAGACTATTTTCAAAAATATTTCCAAGGACAATATTGGCTTCTTTATCCAAGCAACATGGTACGACTTTGCCGTCTGCGTGAATTCCAACATGACCCACAACTCCATGACATCTTCCAGATTCCGACTGAAATGGTAGATCAAAGCTTGGCCATTCGAACCTTGAGTCAAAGTGGAGGTAGATTTTTTCAACAACTTTCTTGGACTTCTTAAATCCGACATCAACATTTCTATTTATTTGAACATTGTAGTATCTCTCGAGATAAGAAATTACATTTTCATTCTCAAAGGATCGATCCCCAAGATTCCATAGCCTAAAATTGATATAGGTATTTGGATTACTAGAATGAAGATGGTCACAAAATTCTAAAAGAGAACGCATATAATCTTCGATGGGCCTTTCTGGAAAATTATCTTTATAACTTTGAACGGAGAAGTTTATTTGTCTGATATTTTTTGAACAGAGAAGATCTTTATACTTTTTTGCTAATAAACCATTTGTTGTAATTTGAACCTGTACATCAAGCATATGACAATACTCGATAATTTTCTCAAACTCTGGATGGGCCAAAGGTTCCCCCATCAGATGAAGACAAACTTGCTTAGCAAGAGGTGCAGCATCGTTGATCGTTTTCTTAAAATCACTAAGTGACATCACTTGTTTGTCACGTTCTACCACCGGACAGAAC
>Ga0100393_10005115_pt1 | contig 11909 bp, 9 predicted proteins | sample CryGeymeta201517_FD_81546 | JGI IMG/M metagenome (GOLD analysis project Ga0100393, IMG submission 81546) | Groundwater microbial communities from Crystal Geyser aquifers in Utah, USA - Crystal Geyser metaG 2015-17 | ecosystem: Environmental > Aquatic > Deep subsurface > Groundwater | place: USA... | reverse complement strand
CGGCCTGGAAATCCCGAACGCAAAGCGCGAGATCGTCTACCTGCGCGAGATCCTGGCCTCGGAGGCCTACGAAAAATCTTCCTCGTCACTGACGCTGGGCCTGGGCAAGAGCATTTCCGGCCGTCCGATGGTGGCCGACGTGGCACGCATGCCGCATCTTCTGGTCGCTGGCACCACCGGCTCGGGCAAGTCGGTGGCGGTCAATTCGATGATCCTGAGCTTTATATACAAGGCCACGCCCGATCAGGTGAGAATGATCATGATCGACCCGAAGATGCTGGAACTTTCGGTCTACGAGGGTATTCCGCACCTGCTGGCGCCGGTGGTCACCGACATGAAGGAGGCGGCCAACGCGCTGCGCTGGTGCGTGGCCGAGATGGAACGGCGCTACAAGCTGATGTCGCAGCTGGGCGTGCGTAACCTGGCCGGCTACAACCGCAAGGTGACCGATGCCGAGAGCGCTGGTAGGCCGATCCCGGACCCGATGGTTGATCCCAGCACGCTGGCTGCCGGCGAGCCGAAGCCGAATCTGCAGAAGCTGCCGTTCATCGTCGTGTTCGTCGACGAGTTCGCCGATATGATGATGATCGTCGGCAAGAAGGTCGAGGAACTGATTGCCCGGCTGGCACAGAAGGCACGCGCCTCCGGCATCCACCTGATCCTGGCTACGCAACGACCGTCGGTCGATGTCATCACCGGGCTGATCAAGGCCAATATCCCGACCCGGATGGCGTTCCAGGTGTCGTCGAGAATCGATTCGCGCACCATCCTCGATCAGCAGGGCGCGGAGAACCTGCTCGGCCATGGCGACATGCTCTACCTGCCGCCCGGCAGCGGTCTGCCCGAGCGCATTCACGGCGCCTTCGTCGATGATCACGAGGTGCACCAGGTAGTGGAATGGTTGCGCGCCCAAGGTCAGCCCGATTACCTCGAGGACGTTCTGGCCGATTCCCAGATGACCGCCGACGGCATGCAGATCGGCGCCACCGGTTTGCCCGAGGCGGCCAGCGGCGACGAATCCGACGAGCTCTACGACAAGGCCGTGGCCCACGTGCTGGAAAGCCGACGAGCGTCAATCTCCGGCGTGCAGCGGCAGCTCCGCATCGGCTACAACCGCGCCGCCCGGCTGATCGAGGAAATGGAGGTCCAGGGCATCGTCAGCCCGCCGGAGCATAATGGCCAAAGGGAGGTCCTCGCCCCGGCACCACCCCCTCGGGATTGACGCTGGGGCTACTGCGTGGTCCACGGCCGGCACCCGGCGGTGCTCGGAATCCTGATGCAGCATCGAGTGCACTGCGGTTCCTGCGCTCCGGCGGTCACCGGCCGTGGACCACGCACTAGCCCCAGCGTCAATCCCGACTTCTGGAATATCCGGCCTTTTTTAAAATCATTTCGAAGCGAGCCAACAGATCGGATCCCTCTCAAACGATATGTCACGCTGGATATTTTCACTTCTTCACTTCTTCATTTCTTTCTGCTTTCTTTCTTCGCATCGTTCGCCTTCTGGGGTGGTAGCCCCTCGAATGACCGCTGGGTCGAAGCGTTCCAGACAACCATGTCATTGAGGTGTTTCGGGCGCGGGCCGAAGCCAGAGGCATCGGGTATCAAACGGCGATCAATGAAGCCCTGCGGGCAGTGCTTTGGACAGCTGACTGGTCTCGTCCTCCCAGTGATAATGATCTACCTCGTCAATGATCTGCCTCGTTGCTCTCGTCCCGATCTCGCTGAGGCGTGTCGCGAAGGAGTTGACGGAGATCAGGGACGAACTCCTGAACCCGGATGATTCATGACCCGACCATCGCGAGACGGCTCCAGGGCTTGTCGCCGCGGTGTTTCGAGACCGAGCGCACCGTAGCCGGACTCGCCCTGCTGGTCAATACCGGCAGGTGAGGATACGCGACCGAGCAAAACCTCGCGGATGCACAGCCTGGGGGCGTCGCAGCAGGTCGAGTCATGAATAAACCGGGCTAAAGTGAAGGGGGCCGGGTCAATAGATCGCTTGTGCTGGCAGCATGGCTGCCCAGCCTGATATAAAGATTGGAAGAGCGAATGACCAGAGGTTGATCCATGAAGATTGATGAAAAGAAAATCGACGAGGCTGTACTCGCGCTGCTGTACCTGACTTTGCATGATGACAGTCGGGCGTGGAAATCCTTTGATTGGGATGCCATGAACAGGCTTCACGCAAAGGGGCTGATCGAGAACCCGGTCGGCAGAGCCAAGTCTGTCCGGTTCACCGAAGAAGGTCTTAGCGAGGCAGAGCAGCTGTTCCAGAGGCTTTTCGCCAAGCAGCCCTGAACTGGGGTGCGGTATTTTTCTACGGCACCTCGTCAATCTCTGGGCTCGCGTTACGCCGGAACCTGGATGACAGTCCTCCTGCAGGCTGCTTGCAGGTGAGCACCGGCCTGCGGTCATGTTGCCATTACTCGAGCGTCGCCAAGCCGGATCCTGCTGGCCTGGCGACTTACTATACAAGTCGACGCGGGCGTGGCGGTGCCATTGCGGGAGACGCCGCAGCATCGGCTTCAGCCACGGTTCAGCCATTGCCGGTCATAATCTCCGCAAGTCCCGATCCGGATCCCGAATGTCCAAGCCAATCCGCACGTTTACCGCAGGCTGCTCGCTGCTTCTTTTGTTCGTATTGTCGAGTCCGGCTACGGCGCAGCATGACGCGCGGGCCATGCTCGATGCCTTTGCCGAGAACCTCGACTCGCTGTTGGCCGAGTTCGAGCAGATCACGGTCGACAGCAGTGGCGAGGCAGTCGAGCAGAGCCGTGGACGGATGGCGTTCCAGGCGCCGAACCGGATCCGCTGGGACTACCTGGAACCGTTCCCGCAGCTGATCGTCGGCGACGGCGAGCGGCTGTGGCATTACGATGAGTCGCTGGAGCAGGTCACGCTGCGGCCGCAGCCGGCGGCTGAGGATTCGCCGATGTTCGTGCTGATGCGCCCGGAGCTGCTGGAGCGTTTCTACCGCATCCTGCCGTCTGAAGATCCCGACCAGCTGCGCTTCGAGCCGCTGGCCGAGCAGTCCGAAATCACGCGCGCACGGCTGAGCTTTCGCGACGGTGTGCCGTTTGCGCTCGACATCTTCGATCCCTTTGGTCAGTCGACCCGCTTGACGCTGATCGATTTGCAGCGCAATCCGATGCTGGATCCGGCGCTGTTCGAGTTCGAACCGCCCGAAGGCGTCGACGTGCTCGAAGGCTTGTAGCCACACGCCGCGGTAGACGTGGCCTCCTACGGCACCATCCTGCTGCTGATTGCCCTGGGGCGGCTGTTCGCCGCCGGCCGGGTGCTGCCCGAAAACGCCGCCGCGACGCTCAACCAGGTGGTGATCACGCTATGTCTTCCGGCGCTGATCTTCATCCATGTGCCAACTCTGGAGCCGTCCTGGGAGCTGCTGCCGCTGGTGCTGGTGCCGTGGGCTCTTCTGGCGCTGACGATTGTTCTGGTGCTGGTCGCGGCACGCTGGTTCGGCTGGTCGCGTCCGGTGACTGCGGCCCTGCTGGTGATGATTCCGCTCGGTAACACCTCGTTCCTCGGCTTTCCGCTGGTCGAGGCGCTGCTGGGTGCCGAATTGGTGCGTTACGCGGTGGTCTACGACCAGTTCGGCTCGTTTCTGATCGTCTGCACGCACGTGCTGTTCGTGCTGGCCTGGTACGGCGACGGCCCGAATCCGACCGCGAGTGTGATCGCGCGCCGGATCGCGAGCTTTCCACCGTTTATCGCGCTGATCGCTGCGCTGCTGCTGGGCAATGCCTGGTTTCCCGGATGGCTCAGCGACCTGATCGATGCGTTTGCGGCGATGCTGCTGCCGCTGGTCACGCTGGCGGTCGGATTGCAATTGAGGCTCAAGCTGGTGCCAGAGTACCGCGGCCCGCTGTTGTTCGGACTGGTCGGCAAGCTGCTGCTGTTGCCCTCGGTGGCCTGGTTGCTGGGCCGGGCGCTTTCGGTTGACGGCCCGGTGTTCGAGGTGCTGGTGCTGGAATCGGCAATGGCGCCGATGATCACTGCGGCAGCACTGGCCTCGGCCGCGCGTCTGGCCGCACCGCTGGCTTCGGCCATGGTGGCATGGGGCGTGCTGTTCTCGGCCGCAACGGTGCCGCTGTGGGATCTGCTGCTGCGATCATTTGAGTGAATCCAGCAGCGTGGTCGCAGGATCGCCGGGCGCCAGCCGCGGGCGTAGCGCGCTCCACGACTCGATGCCCAATCGGTCCCGGTGCTCCGGTAGTCCGGCCCGTTCGCTGCAGCGCGCCAGAGCCGCGGCCGCGATCAGGGTATCGGGATGGGTGTCCCCCAGTCGCTTGCGACGAATCCCGAGGCTGAGCTCGAGCTGCTGCAGTGCGGGCTGATGGCGGCCCTGAATGCAGCGACTGATGCCGCTCCAGAATTGGCTCGACGCGGTTGCCGGGTGGTCCTCACCGAGTGCGCTCCGGCGCAGCTCCAGCGCCTGATCGAAGCCTTCGTCGGCCTCGGCATGGCGGCCTTCCAGCAGCGCGATGCGGGCCCGGTTGGTGGCCGAGTAGGCGAGCGCCGGATGGGCAGGACCGAGCTGCTCGCGGAGGATGACCTGGGCTTCCCGATACAATCCATCGGCCGCGCGCAGATCGCCGCGCCGTTCGGTAACCAGGCCGAGGTTGTTGAGGTTGCCGGCAACCTTGGCATGAACGGGCCCCAGCGTTTCACGATGAAGTTCGAGCGCCTGTTCGAACAATGCCTCGGCCTCAACCAGATCGCCGAGCCTCAGCCGGACCAGGCCGAGATTGTTCAGGATCTTGCCCAGCGCCTGGTGGTCGCCGCCGCCCTGCGCGGTGTAGATCGCCCGAGCTTCGCGCAGCGCTGGCTCGGCTTGGCCGTCGTTGCCCATTTCATAGTGCACCGCGCCGAGGTTGCTCAGGCTGTCGGCGGTGTGCTGGTGATGATCGCCGAGCACGCGGCGGCGCAGCTCCACTGCATCCCGATATTGTTCGGCGGCCGGCGCGTAGCGACCTTGCGCGTACAGGGCGGATGCATGCGCGTCGATGGCACGGGCCCGTTCCGGCAGGTAGCGCTGACCGAGTGCCTGCAGGATATCGATGGCGTGCCGGTAGTGGGCAGCCGCGGCGTCCAGGTTGCCGTTCGACCATTCCCAGGAGCCCAGCCTGAGCAGAATCTCCGCAGGCAGATCGGGGCTCCAGCCGGAACCATGGATGGCCGACTGTGTTCCCGGGTCCGGCCGGGCCTCGGCCAATGCTGCCGCTGCGTGAAACTCGCGTCCGGCTGATTCGAGTCGCCCAAGATGCTGCTCGCTGGTGCCCAGTGCCAGGTGAATTCGGGCCCGCAGTCCGTCGCTCCGTGCCGTCGCAGGATCTGCGTCCAGCGCAGCGAGGGCGTCGTTGAGGCTGCCGCGCGAGGCTTCCAGCTGTCCGGACTGGAACTGGATCCGGCCGATTTCCAGCCCGACTTCGGCCGCGCGACCGGGATCCTCCTCAATCAATCCCTGCGCCTGCCGGGCCAGGGCCAGGGCCTCGGTGTTCTCGCCCAGGTTGGCGTGGATGCGCGCAAGGCTCAGCAGCAGCGGCAACCGCAGCTCGGCCTGCAGGCCCGAGTCCTGCGCCAGTTCGTCCCGGCCGCGCTCGAGAATTTCCAGCGCATCCGGGACTTCGCCGCCGCTACGGGTCCGGTCGGAAAGCGCGAACAGGCGGGTCAGGAAGGCCACGGTCGATTCGGCTTGCGCCAGGTTGCGTTCGCTGGTCGCCAGGGCGCGATCGACGCGCTGGTTCGAAAGCGTCAGTAGCACCACCAGCGCCATCAATCCGGCAACACCGATGGCGGTGGCGCTGAGCCAGGACCAGTGGCGGCGGATGAAGCAGCCGATCGGATACCCGGGCCCGGTCGGGCGCGCGCGAACCGGCCGATGCTCGCGCAGCGCGTCCAGGTCCTGCAGCAGAGGGCCAACGCCCGGATAGCGATCGCCCGGCTCGAAGGCCAGGCAGCGCGCCAGGATCCAGTCGAGCTCGCGCGGCAGGCGATGTCGTGCAGCCGGGCGGGATGCGTCGACGGCATTGCATCGAGAACGCGCTTGCAGCGTCGGAAGCGACGCCTGCATCGCGACCAAGCGCGCTTCAGCCTGTTCGGGCAGGTCCGCGAAGGGATTGCGGCCGGTGAGGATCTCGCACAACAGCAGGCCCAGGGCATGGACATCGGTCGCCACGGAGGGCGGCTCGCCGCGCCATTGCTCGGGCGCGGCGCTGGCCGGGGTGAAAGAAAGCGAATGCGACCCGGCCGGAGGACGCTGATGCTCCAGCAGGCGTGCGATGCCGAAGTCGAGCAGCCGCGCCCGGGGCCGGTCGCCTCTCGCTTCGACCAGGATGTTCTCCGGCTTGAGATCGCCGTGCACGACCAGCATGCGGTGCGCATATTCGACCGCCGCGCAGATCTGCCGGAACAGATTGAGTCGGACCGCGATCATTGCATCGTTCGGTGCATCGATCAATCGGCACCAGCGGTCCAGCGTGGCGCCATCGACGTGCTCCATGACCAGGTAGGGCCAGCCGCTGTCGCTGTCGCCGGCATCGAGCAGCCGGACGATGCCCGGATGATCCAGACTGGCCAGGATCCTGCGCTCGGCATCGAAGGCCTGGCGCAGGCTGCCGCTGAACAAAAGGGGCTGGAAGAACTTGATTGCGACCCGGCGCTCGAAGGTTCCGTCGCAGCGCTCGGCCAGGTACACGGTGCCGCCGCCGCCGCGGCCCAGCGGGTCCAGCAGCCGCCACGGACCCAGTTGCTCGCCAGGCCCGGGCGGGGTGTCCAGCGCGGGCCGGCGGTCGAGCAGGGTATCTTTGGCGGCGTGCGCCCGGAGCAGGGCGCGGACCTCGTCGCGCTCTGCCTCACGGAGTTGGTCTGCGCCGGCCAGCCACGACTCGCGATCGCATTCGGAATGCTCCAGCGCGCCATGGAACGCGGCGAGGATTCTTTGCCAGTCGATCGTTTCGTCGTTCGAATTCATCCGGCTCTGCGCCACAGCTGGATGGCACCACTCGCCCTATCGAGCGAGGAGACCAGAACCCGAGTATGGCATGATCATTTGGCGATTACATTCCCTGGATCCGGATTCGCCGGCGCATGACGACTCAACAGAACGAAGGCTCAGGCAGCAGCAAGGACTCGAGCTTCGAGACCGAGCTGTACCGGGCGTTGCGCCAGATCGCGGCGCGCCATCTTGGGCGCGAATCCGGCAATGTCACGATCAGTCCGGCCACGCTCAGTCACGAGGCCTGGATCAAGCTGCGCGGCCAGGACGGGTTTCGCGATCCGGCCCGGCGTCATGAATTTCTCGCGCTGGCCGGCTCGGCGATGCGCCAGGTGCTGATCGAGCGCGCCCGCGCCCGCGATGCGGCGAAGCGAATCCCGCGGCGGATGCTCGATTCCATCGACGAGCGCAGCGACATGAGCGATGCCCGGATGACCAGCGGCGAGTTGCTGCTGCTCGACCAGGCCCTGCAGCGCCTGGCGCTGATCGATGCAGAGCTGGTCCGGGTGGTCGAGTACCGGTTCTTCGGCGGTCTGAGTATCGAGGAAACCGCCGAAGTCCTGGCATGTTCGACCCGCACGGTCAACCGTCACTGGACCGCGGCGCGGGCATGGCTGCATCGCGAATTGTCGCAAGCCTGATCCCGGCCCCGGAACGGGCTATTCGAATCCGGAGCGGAAGATCACCGACAGTTGGTTGTTCAGCGTGTTGACGAACACATGGCCGAAGCCGTTGGTTTGCGGCCACGGCGGGCTGTTCGTGGCCGCCGATGTGAAGGCCACGACGCCTGAATTGCCGATTCGCGGAATCAGCGATCCGTTGCCGTTGGCCGGTTCGTCGTTCCAGTGCCCGGCATAGACGAACTGGTAGGCCGAAAACGACGAATTCAGCTCGATGAAGTAGGCATCGCGCACCCCGTTGGTGTCGCGCGGATCCATGCCGAGCACGGACTGGAAGCCGATCAGCCAGCCGTTGTCCGAGATGCTCACGCGACCGTTGCTGGAACCGTCGACCACCGGGGCGCCGGTCGGATCGGGATTGCCGACCCGGATCTTCTGGCCGCTGACCGTGTCGACCACGTACAGCTGTGGAACGAAGTTGCCGTCGGGGTTGAAGAACAGGTTGACGTTGGTGCGGAACGCGACCCGGTGGCCGCTGCAGGCCGATGCCGGCGCGGAGTGCGAACGCGACACTGCGACCGTTCCGACGTCCTTTGTCAACAGGATGTTGTTGCCCGCAATCACGTTGCCGACGAACAGGTCGACGCCCGGCGGGTCGTCGGGCGACACGTCGCTGTTGCTGCTTGAAAAGGCCAGCAGGCCGTTGCCGTAGGAGAAGTTGCGGCAGCTGATCGGGTCGCCGAAGACGTCGACACAGGCGCGCCGCGTGACCACGGTGCTGCCGGGGGGCGAGTCGGCCTGGTGCAGGAAGGTGCCGCTCTGGCCGAGTGGGTCGAGGTTGGTGGCGCCGGTACGGAACACGATGCCCTGGCCGGTGCAGTCCATGGTGTATTCGTCGACATCGGCGTTGGCGGCCTCGATGCGTGCATTGTCGAGGCTGACGATTTCGGTGGTCTGGGTCAGCCGGTCGCGTCGGTAGATCTGGGAAACGCCGTTGGTGTTGACCCCGGGCACGATATCGGTGGCGCGAGTCCGGAACAGCACGTAGCGGCCGTCCGTGGAGATCACGCGCGAATGCGGACTGTCGTAGCCGACCACCGACGTTGCCGAGGCCTCGCCATTGGGCTGGACGCTGACCAGTTCGGCCTGGTCGGTTTCAAGGTCGTAGACGTAGACCTGGACCTGGTTGGAGGTGTCCTCGGGAATCAGCGCGCGCGACTGCAGGACGACGAAGCGGCCATTTCCCGAAATGCCCTGCAGTTGGCCGCCGAAGCCGACCGGGTTGCCTTGCGGATCGAGGCTGATGATCCGGGTGGGCTCAGCGGCGTTCGCTGCCACGATGATCCATGCTGAAATCAATGCGGCGATCCGGCGTGTCGCTGGTCGAGACCAGCGGCTCGCGGCTAGGCGCCGGCGCTGGGTTCTGCTGATCGATGCTTCCATGCAAATGTTCCCTGGTGTGACTGCTGATCGCTTTAGATCCACTTCGCCTCGAAAACCCTTGCGACTCCTTCATCAATGAATGCGCAGACTGCTCTGAAAGTGCGACATCCGGATCAGTGCGGCGATTCGGAATCGAAATCTGCCGAGGCGCGCGACGGGTTTCGTACAATGCTCGGGGCGACACGATGGGAAACGATGGGAATTACGGGGACAGCAATGGCCGAGCGCGCATCGATCGAACTCATTCGGCCCGACGACTGGCACCTGCATCTGCGCGACGGTGCGGCATTGGCTTCGGTGCTGCCGGCCACGGCGCGCTGCTTCGCGCGTGCCATCGTAATGCCTAACCTGAAGCCGCCGTTGACCACGGTAGCGGCCGCAAGCGCCTACCGCGACCGGATCCTCGCAGCCTTGCCCGAAGGTATGCGCTTCGAGCCCTTGATGACGCTGTACCTGACCGACAACACCGATCCGGCCGAGATCCGGCGCGCGGCCGAAAGCGGCTTCGTGCACGCGGTCAAGTACTACCCGGCCGGGGCGACCACCAACTCTGATTCTGGTGTCACCGACCTGAAGCACGCGCGTGCCGCGCTTGAGGCGATGCAGGAGGTCGACCTGCCGTTGCTGATGCACGGTGAGGTGACCGACTCCGCGGTCGACATCTTCGACCGCGAGGCGGTGTTCATCGAGCATCATCTCGCTCCGCTGCTGCGCGATTTTCCAGGGCTGCGAATGGTGCTGGAACACGTCACTACGTCCGATGCAGTCGAGTTTGTCAAGGCTGCACCCGAGACTATTGCTGCGACGATCACGGTGCATCACCTGTTGCTCAATCGCAACGCGATGTTCGAGGGTGGCCTGCGGCCGCATCTTTACTGCCTGCCGGTGATCAAGCGCGAGACGCATCGGCGCGCGCTGGTCGCAGCCGCGACCGGGGGCAATCCGAAGTTCTTCCTCGGCACCGACTCGGCACCGCATCCGGCGAGTGCAAAGGAGTCCGATTGTGGCTGCGCTGGCGTCTACTCGGCGCCGGTCGCGCTCGAACTGTATACGGAAGTATTCGAAGCGGCTGGCGCACTGGAGCGGCTCGAGGCCTTCGCCAGCTTCCACGGTCCCGATTTCTATCGCTTGCCGCGCAATCGCGACACGATCAGGCTCACGCGCGCCCCATCGCAGGTTCCGGAGCGACTCGACCTGGGCGGCACCGAGGCAGTGCCGCTCCGGGCCGGCGCGGCTCTGGGCTGGCGCCTGATGGCATGATGATCGTTCGTGTTGTGCGCTGGCGCGAAGGCCGCTGATGGATCCGATCATCCTGTTCTTCATGCTGGGGCTGGTGGCCGGGCTGCTGAAATCCGAACTGCGGTTGCCTTCGGCGGTCTACGAGTTCGTCTCGATTCTGCTGCTGCTGTCGATCGGTCTCAAGGGCGGGGTCGAACTGGCTCTCCAGCCGTTTCTGGGCCTGTTGCCGGATGTGCTGGTCGCGATCGTGATCGGGCTGCTGCTGCCGCTGGTGGCGTTTACGGTGCTCAGCAGGCTCGGCGGTTTCAAGCGCGCCGATGCCGCCTCGATCGCGGCGCATTACGGTTCGGTCAGCGTCGGCACCTACGCCGTGGCCGCGGCCTGGCTGACCAGCCGCGGTATCGGGTTCGACGCTCATCTGCCGCTGTTGCTGGTGGTGCTGGAAGTGCCGGCGATCCTGGTCGGCATCGTGCTGGCGCGCGGCATCTTCAGCGACACACACTGGCACAAAGTCGCGCATGAAGTGTTTCTCGGCAAGGGCATCGTGCTGTTGCTGGGTGGCTTGCTGATCGGCTGGTGGTCGGATCCGGCCGCACTGGCCGGCATCGAACCATTGTTCTTCGACCTGTTCAAGGGCATCCTGGCGATCTTCCTGCTCGAGATGGGTCTGATTGCGGCGAGCCGCTTCGGCAGCCTGCGCCAGTACGGCATCTTCCTGGTTGTCTTCGGTCTGGTGATGCCGCTGTTCGGTGCCGCGATTGGTGCCGTGGCAGGCGAGTTGATGGGCCTGAGCCTGGGCGGTACGATGCTGTTCGCGACGCTGATCGCGAGTGCGTCGTACATCGCGGTGCCGGCGGCAATGCGCATCTCGGTGCCCGAGGCCAACCCGACCCTGTCACTGACCGCATCGCTGGGAATCACCTTTCCGTTCAACGTGCTGGTCGGCATACCGCTGTACTGGAAACTCGCCGAAGCGGTCCATGCCTGGCTGCCGGGATGAATGACATGAATGAGTTGAAACCGCATTCGCGCAAGCTGCTGACCATTGTCACCGAGGCGGCGCTGGAGCCCTCATTGTGCCGAGACCTCGAGCGGCTTGGCGCGCACGGTTACACCATCACCAACGCTCGCGGCAAGGGCAGCCGGGGCAAGCGTGATGCCGGCTGGGAGACCGATGCCAACATCCGGATCGAGGTGGTCTGCGATGAGGCCACGGCCGCGCGCATCGCGGCCGAGATGCAGCGGCGTTACTACGACAACTACGCCATGATCCTGCTCCTGTCCGATGTCCTGGTGCTACGGCCGGGGAAATTCTGAGATGGAGCGCTTCGGCACCGAAACCGCTGACCTGCAACATGCGGCCACACTGCTGCGCGCCGGCAGGCTGGTCGCCTTTCCGACCGAAACCGTCTACGGCCTCGGCGCTGATGCGACCAATCCGGCCGCCGTGGCGGCCATCTTTGCCGCCAAGGGGCGCCCGGCCGACCATCCGGTGATCGTGCACCTGGGTTCGGCTAACGAGTTGGCGAATTGGGCCGACCCGGTACCGGAGTCGGCGCGCCGACTGGCCGATGCATTCTGGCCCGGGCCGT
>Ga0100393_10005111_pt1 | contig 11916 bp, 10 predicted proteins | sample CryGeymeta201517_FD_81546 | JGI IMG/M metagenome (GOLD analysis project Ga0100393, IMG submission 81546) | Groundwater microbial communities from Crystal Geyser aquifers in Utah, USA - Crystal Geyser metaG 2015-17 | ecosystem: Environmental > Aquatic > Deep subsurface > Groundwater | place... | reverse complement strand
CAGAGCTCAGTGCTGGACAGTCCCGAAGTGAGCTTCGCTCTACTTCGGGGCACGGTGCGGGACTAATCCCGAACCGTGTCGCCGAAGGCGACTCTGGTTCGGGGCTTGATTCGCTAATGTATAGATATATAATCTTGAATTAAGGATGTCGGAGTACATCCTTTTATTTTCTAAGCCCATCTATCCGGGCCTTTTTAATTTACCCCGCACCTATTTTGCAAAACAACTATTTTGCGGCACACTAAACGAATAGTTTGTCCGCCGAAGGCGGACTGGGCTATTCGCCCATCGTGTGCCGCCAGAGTAAAACACTTCCTTATAAGCGCTGATTTCAAAATTAAGTCATTCTATAGCAAATTAGGTGCGGGGTTTATTTAAATCCTTACCGGGTAGTAGAAGCTTTGCTTCACTACCCGGCTTAGTACATTTTTATTTTTTTCTCCAAAAAATCAGTAAAATTAGAAGTATTAAAGTTCCAAAAGTTAAGGGGGGCAGGGATTTTTCCTGAACCATTTGGTGCATCAATAACATGAAATGGAAAGGCAATGCCAGAAAGATTTTTTCTAAGTTTTGTCATAATTTTAATTTCTTTCTCAATTGGAGCAATAAAATGTTCAATCCCCTTAACTAAGTCGCAATGAAAAATATAATATGGTCTGACGCCAAGTTCTGAAAGTTTTGTAAATAAATCTGCCAAAACTTTATAAGAATCGTTAATTCCCCTTAAAAATACCGCTTGAGAAAGTAAAATTGCTCCGGTCTTTTTTAAAGCTTTTATCGCGCTTAAGGTTTGAGGAGTTAATTCATCCGGATGCTCAATGTGAATAGAAAGATAAAATGTTTTTTTTCTATTAATTTTTGTAAATTCAGCCAAAATCTTTTTAGTTAAAAGTCGAGGATTAGAAACCGGAACTCTGGTGTGAACTCGGATTATTTTTATTTGAGATAACCTTGAAAACTTTCTTAAAGTGGAAATTAGTAATTCTGGAACCGTCAGGGGATCGCCTCCGGAAAAAATCGCTTCGTTAATTGTCGGTTTAGATTTGATATAATCTATCATTTTTTCAATATCTTTTGGAGAAATTTCCCCTTTTTTAATATCAGATACTTCACGGCGCCTGGTGCAGAATCTACAGAAAGAAGCACAATTTAAAGTCAATTCTATTAAAACTCTTTTTGGGTATTTATGAATCAATCCCTTAACTTTTTTATATTTTTCTTCAAGAAGGGGATCTAAAGAAGTTGCCCTGGAGAATTCCTTTTCTTTCGGGGAAGGGAAGAATTGTTTTCCAACTGCCGATGATTTTTTGGCTAATTTTCTTAAGTGACTACTAATTTTAACTAACATAAATTTTATAACGCCGGCAGGCGGCTTTAATTATTTTATCTAACATTTCTTCAAAACTATAACCGGCGACTCTGGCAGCTAAAGGAAAGCGAGAATTTTCTTTCGGGTCAGGAATTATTCCCGGAATTTGATTTATTTCCAAAACATTTGGGTTACCTTTTTTGTCTAATCTTAAATCTATTCGACACCAATCTAAAATTTCCAAAACCTCTTTAGTTTTTAAACAAATTTCTTTTATTTTTCGCCACAGATTTTTTTTAATTTCTGCCGGACAAATCACAGTCTTTATTTTATTTTTTGGATTATCAACCAACCATTTCACTTCGTAAGAATCCATCGGAATAAATTTTTGGGGTAATTCTGAAAAATTTAGCTCCACCGGTGGCAAAATTTCCACCGGATTATTTTCGATTAAACCCACGGTAAATTCTCTTCCTTCTAAAAATTCTTCTACTAAAGCCGGTTGATTAAAATTTTTTATCACTTCTTTTATTTTTTTTCTCAACTCTTTTTCAGTTTTTACAAAAGAATTTTGGAAAATTCCCTTTGAGGAACCTTCGTAATTTGGTTTAATAATTAAGGGAAATTTTAAATCTTTCTTTAATTTTTCATTACCTATTTTAAAAAGCTGAAATTTTGGAGTAGGAACGTGGTGAAGAATCAGTATTTTTTTTGTCAGGGCTTTATTTAAACAAATTGCCTGGGTTAAAGGTTTTGAACCTATATAGGGAATTTTTAACATCTCGAGCATTGCTGGGATTTGAGCTTCGCGATCCGAACCCGAGATTCCCTCAGCGATATTAAAAACTAAATCAATTTTTGATTTCAATTTTTTAAATTTTAGATAGGAATTCTCATCTGCCTCAATTAAAAAAACTCTATGGCCGAGTTTCTTCAAACTCCTGGCAATTCCTCTAATCGTTTCCGGCGTATCAAATTCCGCTTCCTCAATGGATTTTTTATTTTTCAAGGAGGGTTTTACGTGCCTGACATTAAAAGTAAAGACAATATTCATGTTAAATCTTTAAACTTTTTCCCTAAATTAAAGATCTAAACTGTTTTGGTACATAAACTAAATTTGTATGCTCTTTTAGCAAATCTTTTTTTATTAGTTTTATTTTGTTTTTAATTTTTGGAAAAATATTTTCTAAAAAATATACCATTACAGGCGAATTCAGGTCCTTTTTCTGTTTATGGATTTGATATAAAGCAAACCAAACTTCTTTTTTTTCTCCTACACAGCTTAACGGTTTCTTAGCATTGAAATCCATTAGGGGTTTGCATAATTTTATATCTTGTAATAAATCTTTACGAAAGTATTTTTTTAAAAATTGTTTAGTGATAAGGGGAAGGGAGATAATATAAATAAAAGCACACTTAGGGCATTTGGCACAAAAATTAAATTTGGAATTACTTTCATTGCAGGAGGTCCAAATGTCAAAATATTTTGAATCCGAAAAGAATATTTCGGCAATTTTATACTCGTAAAGACCGAAAAATGGCGAAAAATATATAAAATTTTTATTTATGTATTTATGAATATATTGATTAATTTTTTTTGCAAAGAATATTGTTTTATCGTATTGATGATTTACTTTTTTACTTTGATAAACCGCGTTACCAAAATTTGAACTATATTCGTTATTTATCACTAAATAACTAAATTGGTCTCCATATAAAAGCGCGTTAAAAATTAAATTCCCCATCACAAATACAGGATAATCTTTACTTTTGCAGCTGTAGAGTTTTAATAAATTTGAAACATTAGTAATTTCGCTACGAATTTTTATGGCATTGTACTTTTTCTTCAATTTTTCATAAACTTTTTTGCCCCAATACCAATTTCTGTCAGGATAATGTAAAAAGAATAAAGTTAAATTTGTTGTTATATTATTATTTTCGAATATTTTTAGGGCAGTTAAAGATTCTTTACCCCCCGACATCGCTAGCAAGACATTATGATTCAAATTAGATTTTAGTGGAGATATCTTAATGTTGCTTTTATTTATCCATTCGGCATCGAGGAGTGAAGTTGCAAGGTTTTCTTCATAAATTCTTTCAATGGCCAATCTTTTATATGTTTCTTTCCAGAAATTTAAAGCCCCATTGGCTAATTTAATCGCTTCAATAACAATTTTTTGAGGGAGAGATATCATTGCCAAATCCAGCATATATGAAAGCCCAATATTAGCAGCAACTAAATATTTTTGTTTATTGTTTAAAGTTATTTTTGAATCTTTGAAAGAAGTAAAAAAACTGTATTCTTTCCCGTCGATTAAATAATAAAACCTCAAACCCTCTTTTTTTATTTTTATTTTTTTAAAATTTAAAACTTTTGCTCTTTGCATAATATAAAAGATTAGGGTTATATTCGTTCTAAATTCTTAAGCTCTTCTCGAAAAATCCTTAAAGTTTTTTCTCTTAGTTCATTTGGTACGGTAGTGGTCGAGTGAATACCGAAATATTTCTTTTTTAATTCTTTTTCTCTTTTTTCCGCTTCTTTCAAATATAGCTTTTTGAATAAATCAATTAATTCCCCTTCGTAACTATTTTTATATGCCAAATAAAAAGCCAAGAGTTGCTCATCCCTTCCCAATCGAGCCTTATCATATCCACAACTTTTTTCAGTTCCGTCCTCAAAGAGGGCAAATTTATTTTTATGTTTCAGTTGAAGCATATTGGTAGGAAAATCTAAATTTTTGGGATTGATTTTATTTGCCAAAAGGAAAATGTAAACCCTGGCGCATTTTGAACAATTTCCACACCAGCGATGATTTTTCATTTCGGGCTCATCTTCTCCACAAGACATTTGATATTTCGCAATTTCTGGATAGCGGTGATGTAAAATTCGAATAATTGCTAAATCATGCAACGGTTCAATCAAAGAACCAACTTTAAGATTTTTCATTCCCAAAACTCTGACGATTCTCTGTAAGTTTAATATCCATTCCACGGTTTGATCATAGGCCGGATAACCCCAGAAACCCTCTTGGTCTAAAAATTTATAATTACAAGATTGCTCATTTGAGTAAAAAAGATAGCGAGCTTTTTTTACATAGGCAATCGGCAAGCCCATCAATCCAAATTGAGCCAAATTAAGCTCCCAACCGTACCCGTCATTATTTATAAAATCCCTTAATTGTCCTGCCCCGTTTTCTACAAACAAAACCTTCTTTTTAAATTCTTCAAAGAATCTTTTCGCTAATATTTCTTTGTTATAATCTTCTATGGGTGAAAGAGGCTCTTTTACATAGAAAGGTATTGTTTTAATCCCAATTTCATTACAAACACCGTATGTGAGCAAACTATCCTTTCCGAAAGAAAAGAGCATAACGGCAACATTTTCAGTTTTTCTTTGAGGTGGGACTCCAACCCTCCCACCACCCTCCCAAACTTTCGTTTGGGCCCCTTGATAAGTTCGATTTTTTTCTCCATTGAAATGATACTCAATTTTAGAGAATTTATTCAATATTTCTGAAGTTTTCTTGGATTTTGAAAAAGCAGTGGCCGGTAGAGCATTTTTAAATCCTTCACTGATGACCTCTTTTATTAAAGGCTCTGGCATCTGGTAAGACAAAGAATTGATATCTAATATATAGGGCAAGTGTAAGGTTAGGGCAAAAGATAAATTTTCGGCAAGTAATTTTTGAGAAAGAAATGGATATTTTCTCCAGAGATTTTTTGGATAATTTATCGAGAAAGGATTTCCGTTAACATTTAATTCAATACCATTTTTTCTAATTTTTGGTCTAATTAAAATTTTTCTTTCATCCCCCGCCATATTTTTAGTGGGGGATGAAACAAAAAAGGGACCCAATCTCTTGAGAGGTTCCTTTGTTTTTGAAATTTTATTTTTTAAAAAAAAACTATCCGGAGGATCGTCTTCTTTATTGATTTTTTCTGATGAAGATTTTGTAGTTTTGACTGCTGGAGAGTTAGCCATTTTTTGCGATTATTAAATAGTATCTCACCAAGAACGATTGTCAAGTGTGAATAACTTTATTTAGTTAAACGGGGTCTATTTTTTTGTTTTTTGCAAATTTGACAATGTGTTTTGTGCTTGCTATACTAAAACCGACCAATTTCGTCGGTTTTAAATATGAAAATTTCTACTAAATCTCAATACGGTTTGCGGGCTATGGTATATCTGGCAAAGTTCCCACAAAAAATTTGCTCTCTAAGGTCAATTTCGAAAGACGAGGGCATCTCTTTTGATTATTTAGAGAAAATAATTTCTAAATTAAAAAAAGCAGGCTTAATTAAAGCCAAAAGAGGAGTTCAGGGAGGATATTTTTTAAATAAGTCTCCAGCTGAAATTAAAATTAGAGAAATAATTAAGGCTTTAGAGGGAACTACCGGTTTGGTTAAGTGTATGGCTGCTGAAAAATATCACTGCCCAAGAGAAAAAAAATGTTTGACTAAGATTTTTTGGAAAAAAATTCAAGTATCTTTGAATTCTATCTTTGATTCATCGACCTTAGCAGATTTAATAAAAGGTTCTAAGGCTACCTAAATTAAAATTTACAATATGAAAAATGAAAAATTTAGCATATTAGATGCTATCGGTAACACTCCACTTGTAGAAATTGTTAATTTAAATAGAAATCAAAAAGTAAAAATTTTTGGAAAACTCGAAGGAAATAATCCTGGAGGTTCGGTTAAAGATCGCCCTGCTTACTACATGTTAAAAAAAGCAGAAGAATCTGGCGAACTTACAAAAGAAAAAACAATAATTGAACCTACATCGGGAAATACAGGAATCGCCCTAGCAACGTTGGGTGTAGTAAAAGGATATAAAGTGAAACTTGTCATGCCAGAATGTGTGAGTATGGAAAGACGTCGCCTTATTGAAGCCTTCGGTGCCGAACTTCTACTTACACCTGCAAAAGAAGGGACTGACGGCGCTATTAAAATAGCACATCGAATTCTCAGCAGAAACCCTGGAAAATATTTTATGCCAAATCAATTCGATAATGAAAATAATGTACTCGCTCATTATGAAACAACGGGACCTGAGATTTGGCGTGATACCAGGGGGAAAATAACCTATTTTGTTGCGGGTATGGGAACAGGAGGCACTTTGATGGGTGCGGGGAAATATTTGAAAGAAAAAAATCCAGGGGTTAAAGTCGTTGGTATTGAACCCCAAAAAGGGCACAAAATCCAAGGACTTAAAAATATGGAAGAATCTATCATTCCTAAAATCTTCCATCAAGAAAGATTGGATGAAAAAATTATTATCGGTGATGAAGAAGCTTTTGGAATAGCAAGAATACTTGCCACAAAAGAAGGCTTATTTGTTGGTATGTCGAGCGGGGCAGCAGTAGCAGGGGCTTTACGTATCGCTAAAAAGATTAAATCGGGGATAATTGTTGTTATTTTACCCGACCGAGGAGACCGTTATCTAAGTACTGCCCTGTTTAGATCTATCTGTGCAAAATGCCCTCCATAAACAAATAGTAAAAATTAAAAGCTTAAAAATATGACTGAAAACAAAATTTACTTAGACTATGCTGCTACTACTCCAGTTGATCCCCGGGTAACAAAAGCGATGCTACCTTATTTTAGTAAGAAATTTGGAAATACTATGTCTCTCCATAGTTTTGGCCAGGAAGCTAAACAGGCCCTGGAAGAAAGTAGGGAAATGGTGGCTGATTTAATGGGGGCTAAGCCAAATGGAATAATTTTCACTAGCTCGGCAACTGAAAGTAATAATTTAGTTTTAAAAGGAATTGCTTTTGCTAACAAAGCTAAGGGCCGTCACATTATAATTTCCTCAATTGAACACCCCTGTATTATGGAAAGTGCAAAATGGTTAGAAACTCAGGGTTTTGAAATAACTAGATTAAAGGTTGATAAATATGGATTCGTTAATCCCGACGATGTAAAAAAAGCAATCAAAAAGGAGACAATCTTAGTTTCAATAATCCATGCCTCAAATGAAATAGGGACTATTCAACCAATTGAAGAAATCGGAAAGATTTGTAAAGACTACAACCCACCCACCACCCTCCCCGCCGAAGGCGGGGCCCCTAGGGTTTATTTTCATACCGATGCCACTCAAAGTTTCGGCAAAATTCCAATAGATGTAAATAAAATGAATATAGACTTATTATCAGCCTCTTCCCATAAAATGTATGGGCCAAAAGGGGTTGGTTGTTTATTTGTCAGAGAAGGAACAAAAATCGAACCAATCTTACACGGCGGTGGTCATGAAGGAGGATTAAGGTCTTCAACAGTAAATGTTCCTGGAATTGTTGGTTTTGCTGAGGCCTGCAAAATTTGCAAAATGGAAATGAAAAAAGAAGCTCAAAGATTGACAAAATTAAGAGATAAATTGATAAAAGGAATACTTAAAAAAATAGAAGATGTCCATCTTAATGGTAATCCCAAAAAAAGATTGCCAAATAATGCTAACTTTTGGTTTTCTTTCGTTGAAGGGGAATCTTTGGTCATTCAGCTTGATCTCTTAGGGATTGCCGCCTCCACTGGTTCCGCCTGCGCTACAGTCAAATTAGAACCAAGTCATATTCTTTTGGCAATAGGTCTTAAACCTCAAGAAGCCCATGGTTCTTTGAGACTGACCTTGGGAAGATGGACAAAGGAAAAAGATATTGATTATGTATTAAAGGTCTTGCCAGGAATAATAAAAAAATTAAGAGAAATTTCACCGCTTAAAAAATAAAAATGAAAATTTATTCAAAAGAAATAATTAAACATTTCAAAAATCCCAAAAATGTGGGGAAAATCAAAGATCCCGATGGAGTTGGCGAGGCGGGGAATTTGATCTGCGGCGATGTCATGAAACTTTATTTGAAAATTGGAAAGAATAAAGAAGGCGAAAAAATTATTAAAGATATAAAATTTGAAACCTTGGGCTGTGTCGTTGCTATTGCCAACACAAGTTTACTCACAACAATGATAAAAGGAAAAAAATTAGAAGATGCTTTAAAGATTGAAAAAGAAGATTTGATAAAAAGATTGGGGCAGCCCCTTCCCCCAATTAAAATCCATTGTTCAATTTTAGCTGTAGATGCTTTAAAGGAGGCAATTTACGATTATTATCTAAAAAATAAAATCCCAATTCCACAGGAATTAAAAAAAGAGCATCAGGGGATAATTAAAACTCGGGAAGAGATAGAAAAGAAATACAAGGGATTTACGATCTTTGAAGAGGAAATTTTACGAAAATAAAATATGCCAAAAAAGGTAATCGTCGCAATGTCGGGCGGATTAGATTCATCGGTTGCGGCTGCCATTTTAAAAAGGGCTGGTTTTGAAGTAACCGGGGTTTTTATGAAGCTTGCGAATTTACTTTCTTTTAAAGAGGCAGGAAAAAGGGCCAGAAAAATAGCCAAGATTTTAGGAATTCCGTTTTTGGTTTTAGATTTAAGAAAAGAATTTAAAAAAAGAATTATTGATTATTTTCTGAAAGAATATAAACGAGGAGTAACTCCTAACCCCTGTGTTATTTGTAATAAAGAAATAAAATTTGGGTTATTGTTAGAAAAAACCTTAGATTTAGATGCAGACTTTGTTGCTACTGGCCATTATACCCGACTTAAGAAAGATAAAAATGGAATTCATCTGTTAAAGGCGAGAGACAAAGACAAAGATCAGTCGTATTTTTTGTGGATGTTAAATCAAAACCAATTGAAGCGAATTTTATTTCCGATTGAAAATTATACCAGAAAGGAAGTTGAGAACTTAGCAAGAAAGTTTAAATTACCGGTCTTAAATATTAAAAAATCAGTAGAAATTTGTTTTATTCAAACGACCATAAATGATTTTTTGAAGAAATATCTTAAACAAAAACCAGGCCAGATTGTTGACGTTCGGGGTAAAGTATTGGGGAAACATAGAGGATTACATTTTTATACTATTGGCCAAAGAAAAGGAATAGGCCTTCCCCGGGGGCCATATTATGTTATGGACAAAGACATAAAAAAGAGTCTCTTAATCGTCACCAAGAATGAAAAGGATTTATATAAAAAAGAACTTACGGCCAAAAGCATTAATTGGATTTCCGGTAAACCCCCTCTTCTGCCGTTGAGGATAAAGACAAAAATTCGTTATCGTCAGCTGGCTTTGCCAGCCACTATCTATCATCTAAAATCTAATATCTATAGGGGCCCCGACTTCTGTCGGGGAGGGCGGGGGGTGGGTTGTAGTCTAATTTTTGAAAAGCCTCAGCGAGCCATTACTCCGGGTCAGTCAGTTGTTTTCTACAAAGGAGATGAATTAATCGGCGGCGGAATAATTCGGTCTATTCAGAACGAAGTTCTGGCGACCCGTCTCGAGCAAAGCTCGAGAAAAGGGTAAAGAATAAAAATGGTATAACCTGCCGAAAATTTATCAAGCCCCGTACAACAACAAGTTGTTTACAGGACAAGGGGTTTTATTTTTGGGAAAATTCTGATAACATTAAAAATAGTTATGACCTCCAAAGAGTTACGGCGAGCCTTTTTAGATTTTTTTGAAAAAAGGGGGCACAAAATCGTACCTTCCAGCCCTCTTTTGCCTGCAGACCCAAGCGTTTTGTTTACCACCGCCGGAATGCAGCAGTTTAAGTCTTATTATTTAGAGAAAAAATCCCCTTACGGTCCAAACGTTGCTTCCTGCCAGAAATGCATTCGGACTTCCGATATTGAAGAAGTTGGAGACGAAAGCCATTTGACCTTTCTGGAAATGCTTGGTAATTTTTCTTTCGGCGGTTATTTTAAGAAAGAAGCAATAAAGTTAGCTTTTGAATTTCTTTTCCGGGAATTAAAGTTGCCAAAAGAAGATGCCATTTTTACCGTTTTTGAAGGCGACAAGGATGTTCCGGCCGATGAAGAATCCGTTTTAATTTGGAAAAAATTACGAATACCGGAAAATAGAATAAAAAAAGCCTCAAAGGAAGATAATTTTTGGGGGCCAACCGGCTTAGAAGGACCCTGCGGTCCCACCACCGAAGTTCATTTTAAAGGCGTTGAAGTTTGGAACTTAGTTTTTAATGAATACTATAAGGGAAGAAATAAAAAGTTTTTTACTCCCTTAAAGCAAAAAGGAGTAGATACCGGAATGGGATTAGAAAGATTAGCCATGATTTTTCAGGAAACTCCTTCAGTTTTTGAAACCGATTTATTTAAACCAATAATTGAAGAGCTAGGAAAACAAAGTGAATACGATTACAAAATTGATTCAAAATTCTTAAATACGAGGGTATTCAGAATAATAGCAGATCATATAAAAAGTGCTGTATTTTTAGCTTCCGAAGGTATTTTACCTTCTAATATTGAAAGAGGTTATATTCTAAGGAGATTATTGAGAAGAGCAATTGTTTACGGAAATATTGGGCCGAAAAAAATGGAGAATTTTCTAATTCCGTTGGCAGAAAAGGCAATCGATATCTATAAGGATATTTACCCAGAAGTTAAATCAAAAGAAACTGATATTTTAACTGTAATTCAAAATGAAGAAGAGAGGTTTGAAAAAGTTTTAGAAAAAAGCTTGAAAGAGGCGGAAGAAGTCTTTGATTGGTGGAGTGAATTAGTGCAGGATATTAAAAATACAAAAAAATTAGCAGAGAAATCTTTTCTTTTAGAACAAAGCGGAGGTTTACCAGTAGATTTATTTGTTGAGAGATTGGAAAAATTTTGGAATGGAAAGATTATATTTAAGAATGAATTTTGGGGATTTATAAAAGAATTTCGAAAAAAACATCAAGAAGTTTCTCGAGCTGGTGTTGGAAAAAAATTTGGTGGGGTAGGGAAAGAAGCAACTTACGCATCGGCAAAACTTCATACCGCTACCCATTTACTTCAGGCCGCTCTAAGAGAAATATTGGGCAAACATATTAAACAAATGGGTTCAGATATTACTCCCCAGCGACTTCGTTTTGATTTTTCTCATCCACAAAAAATGACAGTTGAAGAACTTAAAGAAGTGGAAAAACTCATTAATCAAAAAATAAAAGAAGATTTGGGGGTAAAAAAAGAGGAAATGCCGTATGAGCAGGCTCTAAAATCAGACGCCTTGGCATTTTTTAGAGAAAAATATCCAGAAAAAGTCAGCGTTTATTCGATTGGCAGCTTTTCAAAGGAAATTTGCGCCGGTCCCCACGTAAACAGAACCGGAAAACTCGGTCATTTTAAAATTATCAAAGAAGAGTCAGCCAGCTCAGGAATAAGAAGAATCCGAGCCATTTTAGAATAAACCTATGTTTAAAACTTCGAATTAAACATTTATTCATCTTACCAGAAAGTATTTACTTTTTTATAAGGTTCTGCCTCGCTAACGCTCGGCAGAACCTTGATTCGCTATTGTATAGATATATAATCTTGAATTAAGAATCTGCCTCGCTAACGCTCGGCAGAACCTTGATTCGCTATTGTATAGATATATAATCTTGAATTAAGAATCTGCCTCGCTAACGCTCGGCAGAACTCCCGCACCAGAGCAAAGCACGGTGCGGGACTAATCCCGAACCGTGTCGCCGAAGGCGACTCTGGTTCGGGGCTTGATTCGCCAAGGTATAAAATATATAATTTTGAATTAGCACTATGGAACAAAAAATTTACGATATT
>Ga0100393_10005091_pt1 | contig 11949 bp, 12 predicted proteins | sample CryGeymeta201517_FD_81546 | JGI IMG/M metagenome (GOLD analysis project Ga0100393, IMG submission 81546) | Groundwater microbial communities from Crystal Geyser aquifers in Utah, USA - Crystal Geyser metaG 2015-17 | ecosystem: Environmental > Aquatic > Deep subsurface > Groundwater | place... | reverse complement strand
GGTCATTTAATATTGGCCGTAACGAACCTCCGGCAAACCCGGAAACGCCGCACCGCAGAATCATCCATGTCGCCTTAACAGAAGACTCCGCTATCCTTAGTTTTCCTTCCGGACTTTTGATAATAGCGGCAAGCCTTTCTTCCGTCTCGTTCATTTCCTCTCCTTTACTTTTTCGTATTTCCTTCCGGTTTTCTTGCAATTGACACTTAGCTTATTATACTCAAAACTCTTTTTCGCGCAATATGTACGTATGTTACCGCATCCCAAGCTAATTTATCAGGGCACGTGGCTAACGGCTCAACGTGATTTTCCGTTGAGCCGTTTAAACAGCGAAGCCCAAATTCAACTAAAAAACCGCCTACAGAGCGTTTTTTCAATACAAGCGCACGCTTGGAGACAAAGTTGAAACGTTTATTGTGCTAAATTAAATTTCCCCACTCCGCATCAACCATTTCTCCTGTGGATAACTTTGTTCGGGAGTGCGTCTCGAATAAACGAGGGACAAAAAGCCCGGCAAGACTGCCGGGAATTTTTATTTTATGCTTGGTTGATAGCCGAGTTTGCCGAGGACAGACCTCAATACATTTATTTAAAATACTATTCCCAGAATTTCTTCAGTTCGTCTTTCAAATCGTCGCGGTCCATCGCGTAGGTCAAGACCGTTTTCAGATAATTAAGCGGGTCGCCGGTGGTCAACCATTGGCCATCTTCAACTTTCTTGGCCAGGAAAATGCCGCCGCTTCTGACATAGGTTTTGATCGCGTCGGTTACCCAGAGCTCATTCCCTTTGCCCAAAGCGGTCTTCTTCAAAAGCTCGATGAATTCCTGATTCAGAATCATCCGCCCGAAATCCGCCAAGCGAGAAGGCGTTTCTTCCACGCTTGGCTTCTCGACGATGTCTTCGATGTCCATCGTGCCTTCCCGAAGCTTACCAATGCCGTAGCGGACAACGTCTTCCAGCGCCACCTCTTGGACACCAATCATCATCTGGCCGTGCTTTTCGAAATCATCAACCATCTGCTTGGCAAAAGGAATTTTCGCCTTGACCAAATCATCGCCCCAGGCAAAGATAAAAGGCTCGTCGTCAACCAGGCTGGCGGCCGACAAAATCGGCGTGCCATTGCCATAAGGCCCCTTCTGCCGGATATAAATGAAATTGGCCAGCTCAGCAATCTTCTTCATTTCTGCCGCTTTTTCAAGTTTGCCCGCTTTTTCAAGCTCTTTTTCAAGAGCCAAGCTGTAGTCGAAATGGTCTTCCAGCGTTTTCTTGTCCCACTTGGTCACCAAAATGATGTCTTCGATACCGGCTTCAACCAACTCCTCAACCACCAGCTGGATAATCGGCTTCTCCAAAATCGGCAGCATTTCTTTGGGCATGGTCTTGGTTGCCGGCAAAAAGCGGGTGCCGGATCCGGCCACGGCAACGATCGCTTTTTTGATTTTCACTAACATAATGCGAATAATACGAAACAATATGCGAATAATACGAAAAACAGGTTCGCATAATTAGCATCAAATTTCGTAATCTCGCATTAATTACAGCAGCCTTTTTTTACAAATATTTTTTAATTCTTCGTTAAATTCGGCAATTGCTTGATTGATAATCGGGTGAAAATTCTTGCGCAATTCTTTCTGCTTAACGATCGTGGAAGCCTCAAGCAACGAATCAAAAGTCCCGGCATCCAGCCACTCGCCTTCACACTTACTAACCGTCAATTCTCCCAGTTCTAAATAATAATTATGCAAAGACGTTATTTCAATCTCTCCGCGCTCTGACGGTTTAACTGTCCTGGCTGCCCCACAAACGCGTTGGTCATAAATATACAAACCGGGAATGGCATAATCACTGATCCATTCTTTGGGTTTTTCAACGATCTGCAGGACGCGGCCATTCTCGTCAAACTTCACCACGCCGGAGCGTTCGGGATCCGACACTTTTTTGGCAAAAATATGGCCGCCGGATTTAAAATCTTTGATCTGCGCGCCAAAATCGTCTTCAAAGATATTGTCGCCCAAAATCATCGTCACATTATCATCGTCGATAAAAGTCTCACCGACAATGAAGGCATCGGCTAACCCGCGAGGAACCTTCTGCACCTCAAACATAATGCTAACACCATGATTTTTCAAAAGCGAACCCAAAAGGTTTAAAAATTGCCCCGAATGGTCCGGCGCCACGATCATTAAAATATCCTTAATGCCGCCCTTAACTAACGTGTTAAGCGGATAAAAAACCATCTGCCGGTCGTAAACCGGGAGAAGCTGCTTAGATGTTGTAGCGGTTAACGGAAACAGCCGCGTCGCCGTTCCGCCAGCGAGAATAATGCCCTTCATAAAACTAATGCGAAACCAGCGAAATACCGATGCGAAATATGCGAACGATTTTTCGCGGTTTTCGTATGCTGGTTCGTATTATTCGCATTATGAGATATAGTATCTTCTTGTCTTAAATTCTCCCTCCGACCTGACAACCCCCGCGCCCACTAAACCCTTTAAGTCGTTCCTCAACGTCCTTTCCGTCACTTCATTCTTAAAAACACCAAGAAAATCGCTCATTCGAGCTTCGCGATTTTTTTTAATGGCGCCCAAAAGTTTCTTCTGCCTCAAAGATATTTCTTTTTTAACAATTGGCCGGTTAACTGGTTTCTGATAATATACTTTTTTGATCGGAAACGAAATTCTTCTTTCTATTTTCGGCGCCTCATGAACCTGTTCGCAAATTCGGCTGGCTACCTCTCCAACGCCATCCGTCTGAGAATCTCTGGCTGGCTGAAACGTGGCGGCAGCTTGGGAAAACATTTCGCTCCTCAATCTCTGATATTCACGTATCAAAATATCAAAATTAATCGGCCGGATTTTTTCTCTATTTTGCGCCATGGCAATTTCTAAAAAAGCTGTAAGCCGATCTACATCTTTTACGATTGAAATGGAAAGTTCATCAAAAAAACTCTTCACCAAAGAGGCGGGGAGATTCAGGGGCATGGCGCCACCCACTCTTTCAACCACTAAAATATCGGCAGTCAAGCTGTTGGCAAGCTCCTTGATCTGGCCACACAAAATCTCGCTTTCCGAAGAAAATAAAGAAGCCAACCGATTAATGGCCAAACACAGATCAAGCGCCCTTTTTTGAAAATCGTTAAAACAAAAATTCATAACGCATATCCATCATATAAAAAGATGTGATATTCCGTCAACCCCCCGTTTTTCCGTGTCGTACCAAAATGATAATTTTTCGAGAACCGTTCTCGTAATTTTTGCAAATTTTACGAGAACCGTTCTCGTAATTTTTGCAATTAAAAAAGGCCCGGAGAGACCCCATTGCTCGTTAGCAAGCTTTGGGCCGGAGCCAATTAATAGAATACAGCATTATTTCTCTCGGTCTCTGCGAGAGGGAAAGAGCCAAAGAACAACTGGCCGTGGGGAGAGGATGGGGATCCCGGAACCAAACGGTCCCGGGTTATTCATCGGGGTATCGGGACGCGCGTAAGCCGTCCCGAATCCCCATTCGCGCCTGCGACGAACCGGCCGCACGCAACCAGGTAGGCGCGTTTTCCGGCAGAGGCACCGCCGGAATCAAGAAACCCTCTCCCCAAGACCATCCCACGAGTTCATGGCAACCCGTGGGCACCGCTCAATCTTAGCCCGCCTCGATTGCTCGGGCCATACAACGAACTGAACCGCGGGCAAGCCTGCCAGACCTCCCCAGGAGACACTGGCAGGGAACTACGTCTCCCCCCCGGGCCAAGCATCAACAGTAACCCAGCCCGAGGGTCCTGCCGGCAAGCGCGCCGTATCCCTGCCCGATCTGTACGGCATGGTCGGATATGCACCCGCCGGGCCGATAGAGCCGACTCATCGTCTCCTATCTTTTCGGCTCCAGTCGGCAAGTATCAGTAGTCTATCACAACCGCCAAAAAAGTCAACCCCGTGAGCTCGGTTTGGTGAATAATGTGTAAAGTCGCCTTTTCTGGCGCAAGTAGCCGAAAACCGCGAATTGGGAAAAATCGGCTTTGATTATGATTTTCCCGACTATAATTTCCGGGGGACTGTCCTCCCGAAGAGAACAGTCCTCATCCGGTTGTTCATTATTCGCCAAACTCAGAGCTACGACCGTGCCATAATTCTACGAGGTCAAGAATACAAAATTGGAAACTCTATCGGAGCGGAGTCTCAAGCCACAAATAAATTATTTTCGGTCTTGATATGCTTTCTTCAGATATTCAAAAAAACCCACCAACCCCAAAATTGCGGCCGTAAAAAGCGAAAGAGCAAAGAATATATAATAATATCCTCCCGAACTAATGCCGGTTGCGCTTTGCAAAAAATGCCAGTAGCCGGTCGGCATCAGCCACAAAATGCCGATGGCGAAATACAACGCCATTTTTCGTTTGCCCCACTGATTGGCGCAATCATCATTGCCATTCCTGTGATTATAGAACGAAACGCCAACCAGAAAGCTTTCGGTGCGAATACTCGGGATAAAAAACAGTAATAACCAATATTGTCCCGCCCAACAAATCATTGTGATCATTACCGAAAAAATAAAAGCCTCGCAGATCTTATCAGCCACTTTATCGAAATTCTTGCCAAATTCGGATGGAGTTTTCCGAGTTCGCCGCGCGACGATCCCGTCAAACAAACCTGTCAGGGCGGCAACGACCAGCAACCAAAAAAATCTGGGGTCAATCCAGGGATCCAGGCCGAGAAAGAAAAAACAAGACGCCAGATAGCAGACAATCCAAATCCGGCACATCGTCAACACATCCGCCAGATGTTCATATATCAAAGAACCATACCATCGCCACAACGATAACTCCTCCACGATGCGCCTCCCCTATCTTTCTTTATTAAGCGTAGCGTGCGTGAGCGTTCCGCTCACAATACTGAACTTTATAATAATCAAGATATTCTCCTGATTTTATCTTCTGCCACCAGTTTTCATTATTCTTATACCATTCGATTGTTTTTTGCAAGCCTTCTTCGAAATTTACCTCCGGTTGCCAGCCGAGCTCTTCGCTAATTTTTTTAATACTCATGGCGTAACGCCGGTCGTGGCCAAGCCTGTCCTTAACAGGCTCGATCGAACTTTCGTCTTTATCCAATAATTTCAAAATTGTTTTAGCTATTTCAATATTGGTTTTTTCACAATTTCCGCCGACACAATACGTTTCGCCGATTTTCCCTCTATGTAAAACGGCGTCGATCGCCCGGCAATGATCTTCGGTATAAAGCCAGTCACGAACATTCAATCCATCGCCATAGAGCGGCACTTTCTTGCCTTCCAGCAAATTGGTGACAAAAAGCGGGATAAATTTTTCAGGAAACTGATATGGCCCGTAGTTGTTGGTACAATTGGAAATCGTGATTGGCAAATTATGAGTATGGAAATAGGCGCGAACCAAGTGGTCGGAAGCCGCTTTAGAGGCGGAATATGGGCTTCTTGGGCCATAAGGAGTATTCTCGTTGAAAGGTTCATCGTCCGGCCCCAAACTGCCGAACACTTCATCGGTTGAAACATGATGGAAACGGACATCTTTTGCCCGCGCCGCCTCCAGTAAAACCTGCGTCCCCAAAACATTGGTTTTGATAAACGGCGAGGCGTCCAAAATCGAGCGGTCAACATGGCTTTCAGCCGCGAAATGCACGATTGCGTCAATATCTTTAACTAAGCTATCCGCCAATTCCCGGTCACAGATATCGCCCTTGACGAATTTGTACCCGGGGTTATTCTTAGCCTCTTTCAAATTTTCCAGATTGCCGGCGTAAGTCAAAATATCCAGATTAACGACAGAATAATCCGGATATTTATTCAAGATATATTTGATAAAATTGGAGCCGATGAAACCGGCTCCGCCGGTAACTAATAACTTCATATTTATCTTGTCTCCTTTCCGTCATGCCGAACTTGTTTCGGCATCTCTTTTAACCAATCTTCGGATAAATCTTCAAAATTTGAGTTGTTTTCCTTGATTAAATTTATTTTCCAATCTCTGTGCCAATTCTTTAATTGCTTCTCTCTTCTTATCGCAGAATATGCGCTATCAAATTCTTCGTAGTACACTAATTTGGTCAATTTGTATCTTTTTGTAAATCCCTCTGCCAAACCATTTTTGTGCTGATACATCCTTTCAAGTAAATTTCCGGTTATTCCTATATAAAAAGTCGTGTTATGTTTATTTGTAGTGATATACGCGTAGAATTTTCGTTTCCTCATTTCTTAAGATCCTGAAACAAGTTCAGGATGACGACAGGCCCGGATTTTATTTATATTTTTCCAAATATTCCCTCAGCGCCTCTTCGAAAAAACGCAAGGGCGGCAGTTTTGTATTTAAAAGAATGGAATATTTCGGTCTTTTGGCCGGGCGAGGAAATCTTTCCGCCGGTACGGGAATTACCTTGGTCTTCAAGCCAGCTTCTTTGAAAATTTTAACCGCCGCCTCATACCAGGTATAAGCGCCTTTGTTAAATTGATGATAGATTCCGAAAGGCACTTTTGTCTCAATAATATTTTTGGTTGCCCGCGCCAAATCCGGCGCGTAGGTAAAACAACTTGCTTCTTCGTCAACTATTTTCAGCTCGTCTTTTCCCCGCGCCATGCGAAGCATCGCGTCGACAAAACTTTCCTTCGAAAGAGCAGAGCTGCCTGGCCGACCGAAAAGCCGCGAGAGACGGATCAGATAAAATTCATTCGCGCCTTCTTGAAGACGCCGCTCTCCCAAAAGTTTACTTTCCGCGTAACGGCTGATCGGATTTGGTTTATCGTCTTCTTTGTATCCATCTTTATTCTCGCCATCAAAAACATAGTCAGTGCTATAGTGAACCATGACCGCTCCGATCTTCTTGGCGGCTCCCGCCAAAAATCCCACCGCTTCGCCGTTTATTTTTTTGGCAATTTCGAATTCAGCCGGCTCTTCGCATTTGTCAACCGCGTTATAGGCCGCGGCGTTAATCAGAATCCGCGGAGATAATCCCGATATTTTTTCTTCAACCCGTCTCTTGTTCGTAATATCAATTTCCTCCCTGTCCCAACCAATCACTTGATACTTTGAGTCATCGCCGAAAACCCCTACTAACTCTTGCCCCAAATTACCCTTGGCGCCGATAATTACGACCTTGGTAGAATTCATGAATTTAGCAAGCAATATCTATTAAGAGCAATTACCTATTTTTTGTACTCCAATCGAAACTAATCGTCGGATCGTCAAAAGAAATCCGCTCTTCATCGGGATTCTGCGGATCGTATGCCTGATCGGTATGATAGAAAAGCTTGACCGGTTTTCCGCCCAAAACCCGATAGCCATGCGCCACCCCGGGCGGAATTAAAAGCGCCGCTCTGTTCTGTTCGCCTAAATAAAAAATGTCGGTTTGGCCGCGCGTCAACGAATCTTCCCGCAAATCATATAAAACAACTTGCGCCATTCCGGAAGCGACAAACCAAATATCAGTCTGCTTTTTATGCCAATGGAAAGCCTTAATCACACCGGGGTATGTTTCCGTATAGGTCGCTTGCTTTATCTCAACGAATACTTCCTCTCCGCTTTTAGTAACTTCAGTTATAAATCCCCTGTCATCGGAAAAAACTTTCAATTGTTTTATTTTAACACCGTCAATCATAGATTTAATTTATTAATTTATTGCCCCAAAAAATCCTTTATTACATCGCTTGCCACGACTTTCAAATTTCCGTTTTTATCAACCAAAACCATTCCAGCCACCTCGCCCAAAGTGGTTATTATCGGCGCGCCGTTAGCCTCACCTGGTTCTTTATCCATGCTGACGGAAAAATTTTTGCCGGAAAAAGACGCGGCGATTCCCCAATCAACGAATTTTTGAAAATTATTTGAGGCGTCAACTCCAAATAAGACCAGCCGCACGCCCAACCGCAAGCTGTCGAAATCAGCCCAGGAAACAACCGGCAAGTTGGACTGCTGGATTTTTAACAAAACCAAGCCCAAATTGTCGTCTCTTTTAACGACTTCTGCCGAAACAGTCTTTCCGTCGCGGACAACGCTATATTCATAATTTTTCGCCGGAACCGTTGAGCTGGCCGCAAGAATCAAGCCATCGCTCGTAACCAAAAAACCGGTTCCGAACAAAGAAACTGTCGGTAAGGGTTTTTTAATTGTCTTAGAAATAGCCGGCTTACTGCCGCCGATTACGCCCACCGCCGATGCGTCAATTTTACTGATAGCGTCTTCAACTGCCGTATCTTCACGAATAGTCTTTTCTTCCGTCTTTTGAATTATCGTTGTTCCGCTATTGCCATTCTTCAACCAGCCTATCCCGTCAAATGAAGGCGCGTGAGCTAAATAAGGAGCCAGAAACTGGCTGCCTAAAATTCCGGCTAATGCGCCAATAATAACAATAAAAATAAAAAACCAGAATTTTTTCATAGATTTATATGTTTACGAGTACTCCCATCATAGCAAATAAAACCCTTTCTCGTCAAAATAAAAATACCCCGACACAATGTCGGGCTTTCGGAAAAACCTTTTTAAGGAGCGGCGCTAAATTAACAAAAGCGCCCCTCCTCGACCTAACTGCCGCTACAACAGGGGCTACGCGAGGAATAACGTAACGTTTCACTCTATCACCTCCTTTTTTTGATATTTTTCATTTAATCACAATTTTATCACCCGGAGCGTCAACTTCAACTTTTTGGCCTTCCTGGATTTTTCCGGCGATTATCTGCTTGGCAATTTCATCCAGAATCATCTGCTGGATAACCCGCTTGAGCGGCCGGGCGCCATAGGTCGGATCGTAACCCTTTTCAACCAAAAACTTCTTGGCTTTGGGGCTGACTTTAATCTTGATTTTCTTATTGGCCAGACGTTCGGACACAAGTGCCAACTGTAAATCAATTATCTTAGCCAAATCATCTTTAGATAAAGTATGAAAAACAATGATTTCGTCAATTCGATTAAGAAATTCCGGCTTAAAATGCTTTTTTAACTCTTCAAAAACCCTTAATTTTATCTCTTCCGAAGTTTCCTGTTCCGGTTCTTTATCTCCGTCCGCCAAAAAGCCAAGCGAGACTTTTCTTAATACCTCATTGCCGATGTTGGAAGTCATGATAATGACTGTGTTTTTGAAATTAACCACCCGCCCCTTGGCATCGGTTAACCGGCCATTATCTAAGACTTGCAACAGAATATTAAAAACTTCCGGGTGGGCTTTTTCAATTTCATCAAAAAGAATCACGCTGTACGGCCGCCTTCTGACCGCTTCGGTCAATTGTCCGCCCTCTTCATAACCGACATATCCTGGCGGCGAACCAACCATTCTCGCCACCGCGTGTTTTTCCATATATTCCGACATGTCAATTCTGATTACGGCGTTTTCTTCATCAAACATAAATTCGGCCAAAGCGCGAGAAAGCTCTGTTTTGCCAACGCCAGTCGGGCCCAAAAACATAAAAGAGCCAATCGGTCTGCCCTCTTCTGACACGCCCGCTCTGGCGCGGCGCACCGCCGCCGCCACGGCCTTGACCGCTTCGTCTTGGCCGATAACTCTTTTATGAAGCTCATCCTCCATTCTGGTTAATTTCTCCGCTTCCGACTCAAGCATCCGCGCAACCGGAATGCCGGTCCAGCGCGAAACAACTCTGGCCACATCCGCTTCGGTTATTTCTTCCTTCAGGATCGGCGAACCCTTTTGAATTTCCGTCAGCTTCTTTTGCGCGGACTTCATTTCTTTTTCCGCCTCTGGAATGCGTCCGTAGCGGATTTCCGCCACTTTTTGCAGCTCACCAGAGCGCTCAGCAATATCCGCTTCCTGCTTCAATTTATCAATTCGCGCCTTTGATTCCCTTATCTTGGAAATAATGTCTTTTTCCGACTTCCAGCGCATCTCAAGACCTTGCGTCGCCTCTTTTAGCTCGGCTAAGTCTTTTTCGATCTTCTTTAGCCGGGATCTGGATTCCGGATTTTTTTCTTTTTTAAGCGCCTGCCGCTCAATTTCCAGCTTTATCATTTTCCGCTTGGCCCGATCGAGTTCGGTCGGCATGCTGTCAATTTCCATACGTAAGGCTGAAGCGGCTTCATCCATCAAATCAACCGCTTTGTCGGGCAAAAAACGATCGCTAATATAGCGGGCGGATAAATTAGCCGCCGCCACCAGCGCCTGATCAATGATCCGGACACCATGATGGACTTCATATTTTTCCTTGATACCTCTCAAAATAGCGATGGTATCTTCAATCGACGGCTCAGTCACCAAAACCGGCTGAAATCTGCGTTCCAGAGCAGGATCTCTCTCAATATATTTCTGATATTCTTTTAGCGTGGTGGCGCCGATCGCTCTTAACTCGCCACGCGCCAAAGCGGGTTTTAATAAATTAGAGGCGTCAATTGAACCTTCAGCCGCGCCCGCGCCAACAAGCGTATGAAGTTCATCAATAAATAAAATATATTTGCCAGCTGAACGATCAATTTCTTTTAACACCGCCTTGATCCTATCTTCAAACTCACCGCGAAATTTGGTGCCAGCGATCAAGGCGCCCAAGTCCAAAGCAATCAGCTCTTTGTCCCTAATCGAATCCGGCACGTCCCCAGCGGTAATTCGCTGCGCCAAACCCTCGGCAATCGCCGTCTTGCCAACACCCGCCTCGCCAATAAGAACCGGGTTATTTTTGGTACGCCTCGATAAAACCTGCATTACCCGCCTGATCTCCTCGTCGCGGCCGATAACAGGATCCAGCTTTTCTTTTCGAGCCAACTCAGTTAAATTACGCGCGTATTTTTCCAAGACTTGATATTTACTCTCCGGCTCCGCATCAGTTACGTGCTGCGCTCCCCGAACATCGCCCAAAATCCCCAACACTCTTTCTTTCGTAACTTCAAACGATTTTAATAAATCCTTAACTTTCGGCGAAGCCTCAAGAATAGCCAGAAATAAATGTTCGCAGGAAATATATTCGTCTTGCAAATTTTTAGCCTCAGTCGCGGCTTGATTTAAAACATGGTTTAGTTCTTGAGTAATAAAGATCTGTCCGACTGCGACATCACCAGACATCTGCGCCAAATTAGCCATTCCTTTTTCAACTTCCGCCTCAAGAAAAGAAATATTAGTCCCCAATCCTTCCAAAAGCGGCATAACCACGGTTGCCTTTTGAGAAATAAGCGCGCTTAAAAGATGAAGAGTATCGATCTGCTGATGATTACGCTGCGTTGCTAAAATATGCGCGTCACGCAGAGCCTCCTGAGCTTTAATTGTAAAACGGTCTATTTGCATACTATCGCTGAACTACGCTGAACCGCTCGTCCGCTCCGCGGACTCGCTTCTACGCGGAACTACGCGGAAAATGTTCAGCTTCGCTGAAGATTTCTTCGCCAAAAGCGAACAAATTTCTGCGTGGTTCTGCGCCTGCCCCGCACAGAAACGAAGTTTCTTGTGTGGGGTATTGTTCTGCGTGGTTCTGCGGCTTTATCTTTCCCTCAACACGGCTTTTACCGTTTTCTCCTTAGATTTTATCATTTGGATTTTTGTAAGTAGTCTTCTATCGCTTTATGCAGCGCGTCGGCCGCCATATTGGAACAATGCATTTTAATCGGGGGCAGGCCGCCCAACTCGCCAGCCACGTCTTTAAGGCTGATCTGTTTCGCTTCTTTGATGGTTTTTCCCTTAGCCAATTCTGTAACCATTGATGAAGTGGCAATGGCCGCCGCGCATCCCAAAGTCTCGAATCTGACATCTTCAACAACATCATTTTCCCTGTCATCGCCCGCCGCCCCTTTCACCTTGATGCAAATCGTCATTTCATCGCCGCAGGCAATATTGCCGGCCGTTCCCACGCCGTCCGGATCTTCCATTTTTCCCATGTTTTGCGGGTTGAAAAAATGTTTTATTACTTTTTCCGAGTAATCAATCGACATAAATTTAATTTAGTTTCCGCTCCGCCAAACGGGGCGGTAATCAAGCTAAGCTTGACCACTTATTTTACGCAGCCGC
>Ga0100393_10005084_pt1 | contig 11961 bp, 10 predicted proteins | sample CryGeymeta201517_FD_81546 | JGI IMG/M metagenome (GOLD analysis project Ga0100393, IMG submission 81546) | Groundwater microbial communities from Crystal Geyser aquifers in Utah, USA - Crystal Geyser metaG 2015-17 | ecosystem: Environmental > Aquatic > Deep subsurface > Groundwater | place... | reverse complement strand
AACCATTACTGCGGCTCGGGCGGCACGGGGTTCACAGACCAGCTGCCACAGAAGGACTTTGACGGGAAGCGGGTGCGCGCCAAAGACATGTGGGGTTTTGCCACGACCCAGATGTTTTCTCTGGTATCACCCGCGATGCACGAGGAATTCGCCCTTCGCCACGAAAAAAGATGGCTGGACCGTTTCGGGCTCAACGCTTACGGGTGCTGCGAGCCGCTTCACAAGAAACTCGACATTGTTGAAAGGAACGTGCCAAGGCTGCGCCGCCTGTCAATGAGCCCCTGGGTGGATGTTGCTGAAGCAGCCCAGAGGATCCAGAAGAAATACATATTTTCAAACAAGCCGAACCCGGCAGTGATAGCGTCAGAACAGTGGGACCCGGATTTCGCGCGCAAAAGCGTCCGGGACACGCTTGAAAAAACAAAAGGGTGCGTTGTAGAGCTTATAATGAAGGACACCCACACCTGCCGCAACCAGCCGCAAAGGATGGCGGAGTGGGTTAAGATCGCGAAAGAAGAAGCGGAGAACTATTAAAGACATTTCAAATTTCAAATTGTCCCTAAGGGATTCCTGCGTTTAGATTTGATAAAAAATCTGCAGGAATAAATTGTAAAAGTCAAATTTTTAAAAGTTTTAAAATTTAAAATTAAAAATTTGCAATTTGAGATTTGCAATGTTTTAAGGAGTAGAAACATGTTCTGGTGGGCGATAGGCAGCACGATATTAGTAAGCCTGATCTCGCTTGTGGGAGTGTTTACGCTCGCGATAAGCGACAAAGTCCTAAAAAAGCTTGTGTTCCTGCTGATGGGTTTCTCAGCGGGGGCTCTGCTCGGGGGCGCGTTCCTGCACCTGATCCCGGAGGCTGCCGAAAAAGCAGGCGGGATAAATATTTATCTCTGGGTGATAGTAGGCCTGGTTGCCTTCTCAATCCTTGAAAGATATTTCTACTGGCGCCACTGCCATGAGGGCGTATGCGACGTGCACGCGTTCACCTACCTTAACCTTATCGGTGACGGGTTCCATAACCTGATCGACGGTATGGTCATAGCGGCAAGTTACGCCGCGGGAATTAAAGTGGGGATAATCACGACGATCGCGGTCATTTCGCACGAGATCCCGCAGGAAATGGGAGATTTCGGTGTGCTTGTATACGGAGGGTTCACAAAAACAAAAGCGCTGTTCTTCAATTTTCTCTCCGCGCTGACAGCGGTTGCAGGCGCGTTCATAGGGTTCTATTTTTACAGGCATATTGAAGGCTCGGTCCCGGCCCTTCTCGCGTTTACCGCGGGCGGGTTCATATACGTTGCGGCTTCTGACCTTATACCGGAGCTGCAGCACCAGAAGGATACAAAAAGAGGCAACATCGCGTTCGTGTTCTTCCTGGGCGGCCTTGTTTTCATGTGGGCTGCCAGGTTTCTCGGCCATTAAATACAGTTGAACGTCGTAAGTTATAATCCCCCTGCCATCCCCCTTTGGAAAAGGGGGAAAGAGGGGGATTTGAAAACGCACGACGCACGACGCACGACTAATATAGAGGAAGCATGAAAGCGACTTTGCAATTCCTGGGCGGGGCAGGCGGGGAAGTCACGGGTTCAATGCACCTGCTTGAGCTTGGCGGCAAAAAAATACTCATTGACTGCGGTTTCTTCCAGGGCAGAAGGGAAGAGTCCATGAAAAGGAACCGCGTTTTTCCGTTTGACCCCAGGACAATAGATGCCCTTGTCCTGTCCCACGCCCACATAGACCACTCAGGCAACATACCCAACCTTGTCAAGCAGGGGTTCAGGGGAAATATCTATTCAACCGTGGCGACCAGGAACCTGTGCGCGGTGATGCTGAAAGACGCGGCCCACATACAGGAACAGGACTCTGAATACATAAATAAAAAACACCATCTTGAGTATATGTCAGCCGTGGAACCGATCTACGGCATTAAAGATGTCGAAGACAGCATGCAGCTTTTTATAGGCATCCCTTATAACAGAAGCATAAACGTGTATGAAAACCTTACAGTTACTTTCAGCGACGCGGGTCATATACTCGGCGCCGGGTTGTCCGCTTTTGACATAAGGCAGGACAACAGGACCCTGCGCCTGGGCTACATCGTGGACCTGGGTAGAAAAAGGCTCCCGATACTGTCAGACCCGGTTGTGATACCCGGCATGGACCACGTGATCATTGAAAGCACTTACGGCGACAAGCTGCACGATGATATCGGGGACAGCCTGAACGAGCTGCGCGACGCGATAAACCGCACCGCGGGGCGCGGGGGTAAGGTGATTATTCCGGCATTTTCTCTTGAAAGGACGCAGGAAGTCCTTTTTTTCATACGCAAACTTATAGATGAAAAGCAGATCCCCGCGCTTCCCGTGTACGTGGACAGCCCGCTTGCCGTGAACGTAACCGAGGTTTTCAGGTTCCACTCGGAATATTTCGACGAGGAAACAAGGGATATGCTTGCGCGCGGGGAAGACCCGTTCAGCTTTGAAGGCCTGCATTTCGTGCGCAGCGTGGCCGACTCGAAGGCGATCCAGTTTAACCCAAACCCCATGATAATTATCTCCGCGTCAGGCATGTGCGAAACAGGCAGGATCCTGCACCATCTGAAAAATAACGCCGAAGACCCGCGTTCCACTATACTGATCATAAGCTTCATGGCGCAGCACACCCTGGGAAGAAGGATAGTTGAGAGGCAGCCGAGAATAAAGATATTCGGAAAAGAATACAGCCTGAAGGCAGAGGTCGTGATCCTTAACACCTTCTCCGCTCACGCTGACCAGAAAGAGCTGATGGAATACGTAAACAGCGTCAGGGAAAAAGACCCGCGGTTCTACGTGGTCCACGGCGAAGAGAAGCAGAGCCAGGCCCTGCTTGAAAAGATGATAGGAGCGGGTATTACGAAGGTTGCGGTCCCGCAGCGCGGCGATAAGGTAGAGCTTGGCTGAACGCGAAGATTGTCGTACGTCGTACGTCTTGCGTCGTGCGCATGAATCTTTTAAACGTATGACCTACGACATACGACGGTATTTACGTAAGACGCGCGACGTATGACGCATGACGGCATAACAGGAGGCAAAATGAAAAAGGCGTTGATCGTATGGGGAGGATGGGACGGGCATGAGCCGAAGCAGTGCGCGGATATATTCGAGCCTTATCTGAAAAGCCAGGGGTATGAAGTTATTGTGTCCAATACCCTGGCCGCATACACGGACCAGGAACTGATGAAGTCCCTGAACCTTATCGTGCCGATATGGACAATGAGCTCGGTTACCGCGGATGCCGAGGTTAAACTTCTCCTTGAAACAGTTAAAAACGGCGTTGGGCTGGCAGGGTGGCACGGTGGGATGGCTGATTCTTTCCGCATGAACACGGAATACCAGTGGATGGTAGGCGGCCAGTGGGTCGCGCACCCCGGCGGCCTTGTGGAATATGAAGTGAATATAATTGATCACAATGACCCCATCACAAAAGGCCTGAAAGACTTCAAGATGAAGTCAGAGCAGTATTACATGCACGTAGACCCCTCGAACGAAGTGCTTGCGACCACCACGTTTTCAGGCCTTGACGCTCCCTGGACAAAGGGATGCGTGATGCCGGCTGTTTGGAAAAGGATGTGGGGCAAAGGACGGATATTTTATACTTCTCTGGGACACGTTGCGGCGGATTTCAATGTGCCGGAAGCGCTCGAGATAGTTAAGCGCGGGATGCTCTGGGCGAGCTTGTAAAACAGTGGTGAGTGGCCAGTGGTCAGTTGTTAGTGAAGGAAAACAGCTTTTTTTAACTTTGACACGTTGATACGTTGATACGTTGACACGTTTTTGGGAGGTGAGCATGGCTAGGCCGCGTTGCGTTATAAAACACCACGAGGACAGGGAGCTCCTTACTCACGTTAAAAAGAAAACCCCGGATTTTCCGTACAGGGATTCCTGGAGGACTTTCAGGATTTTGGGCGAATTCGTAGAGGGCTTCGACTCCCTTTACAAAATAGACAAGGGCGTTACGATATTCGGCGGCACGCGCGCCCCCAGGACCAGCCCCTACTACAAGGCGGCCGAGAAGGTGGCATACGGGCTTGCAAAGAACGGTTTTGCGGTGATCACAGGCGGGGGCCGGGCATCATGGAGGCGGCAAACAAGGGCGCGTATGACGCTGGCGGCATATCGGTTGGGTGCAACATAGAGCTTCCCTGCGAGCAGATCCCCAACAAATACCAGACCATAAAACTGAATTTCCGCTACTTCTTTGTAAGGAAAATGATGTTCGTGAAATACGCGCGGGCGTTCATAATTTTCCCGGGCGGCCTGGGTTCAATGGACGAGTTCTTTGAGTCCTTCGTGCTGGCGCAGACAGGGAAAACCCAGCATTTCCCCATAATCCTTTTTGGTTCCGAATACTGGGATGGCCTGCTCGCGTGGATGCGCAGCAAGATGCTGAAAGAGGGCTATATAGATAAAAAAGACCTTTCTCTGCTGACCGTTACTGACAGCCCCAGGCAATGCGTAGACATTGTCGTGAGGAAGTCGGCCCGGAAATAAATACAGTTTATCCCAAAGGGATCCCTTCGGGACAAGTTTACAAGTCAATAAGTTTACAAAGTTTTATTTTAACTTTATAAACTCTGTAAACTCTGTAAACCAAATTCATTCTTAATTTTTCAGGGAGTTTACTATGCTTAAGCTGGATGCGGAAACCGGAAGACTTTTTTCAGGCAAACTGGATCTGGAGTTCGCTGACAGGCAGTATTGCCGCGCGATCACGGGCTTTGCCGAGCACAAAAGGATGATCATCAATGCCGGGCTTGCAAGCAGGAAAATCGTCAACAAAGGCAGCGGCATAACAATAACGGGGATTTTTGAGCACACCATGGTTGAACTGGTGCAGGAATTCAGGCAGAACAACGGTGTGCTTGAAGAGACAATAACCCTGCGCAACAGGGGTTCAGTGCCGGTGGACCTTGAGAAAGCGGATTTCGGTTTTACCGCAGATCTGGCAAGCAGGCAGGGCTGGCGCCTGTGCGCGATCCCTTTCAGGGTGCAGCTGGACGGAAGCGCGCATGATTATAGCGGCGAAGCGCTTTCAGCGGGTAAGTTCCGGAACGCCGTATACTCTGACACCACCCGGTCTGAGCCGGCGCTGAAAGAACAGGGTATCCTTCGTTCTGAAGCATGGGCATGGGGTCCGGGGGACAAGGGCCTGGTGATCATTAAATACAACAACAACGCGTTCGAACTGTCTGTTGCCTGCCCGCAAAAGCCAGGCATTCTACGTTTCGGAGGCGCCGGATTCTGTTTATACGGAGAACCGTCAACCTGCAGGCAGATACCCGCTGGCAAAACCATAGTTTTCGGGACCACGTATTACATGGAGTTTGAAGGCGGCCTGGACAAGGCGTTTTATCTATACCGCGATTTCCTGGAAGGAAAAGGGCACGGGTTCCCGGAAAACTATGACCCGCCTGTGAACTGGAACGAGCTTTATGACGTGGGCTGGTACCATTCAAACACAGAAGAGCTGAAAAAGCATTACACCCGCGAAGCTCTGCTGAAAGAAGCTCAGAAAGCCAAAGATTGCGGGTGCGAGCTTCTGTACCTGGACCCGGGATGGGAAGTTACGGAAGGCACGACCCTGTGGGATGAATCCAGGCTTGGGTCTGTTTCAGAGCTCGTAAAGACCCTGAAGGACAAATTCGGGCTGGGCCTGGGTTACCGCACCATACTCCGCACCTACAAGGATCTTTGGGACCATAAATATCTGGTAAAGCACTCTTCTGACGCGGTTCCGTCTTCCGTTTCCTTCGGGGGAACTCCTATGTGGGAACCCTGCCTGTGCAGCCCGGAATTCTTCAGGGAAAAATTGAAGCGCATACTCGCGATCTCAGGCAAGGGTGTTAAATTCATGATGTTTGACGAGATGGACTGGAGAGGGCCCTGCCTTGATCCTTCCCACGGACACCCTGTGCCGGCAACGCCGCTTGACCACGCGCTCGCGGTCTACAAACTGTGCAGTGAAGTCAGGAAAAAATGCCCCGGGCTTGTCATAGAGGCGCACGACCCTGTCTGGCCATGGAGCACCTGCGTGTACGTGCCGCTGTATTTCAGGCAGGGGTTCGGCAGAAAAGGAAGTTACGACGAGAACTGGGGATTCGAATACATGTGGAACTGCATTGATGACCTGAGAACCGGCAGGGCGCTTGCCCTGTATTATTACGCGCTTGGCTGCGGCATACCTTTATACCTGCACATAACCATGGCCGCGGACAACGATACCTGCGTGTTCTTTTGGTGGGCGGCGTCAACCGTAAGGCACCTCGGCATAGGCGGCAAACAGAGCAACCCGACAGTAGAGGGGGCGGGGAAACTGCCTTCGTTTGACCCCGAGAAGCGGTTTTCCGCGTATAAAGAGCAGATGAGAATATACAGGAGCCTTAAACCTTATTTTGTCAGGGGAAAATTCTTCGGCATTGACGAAAAGATCCACCTTCACGTGCTTCTGGGCAAAAAAGGCGGGGTGGTCAGCGTTTTTAATCTCGAAGAAACAGAAAAAGAGATCAGGTTCAGCATACCGCTCGAGCTTCTGAATACGGATTCAGCGCTTGAGGTCCGGGGCGCCGCGGCGCAGTGGTCGGAAAAAAACGTTGAGCTGAAGCTTAAGCTGGGACCGATGAGCCCCGCTGTCATATGCATCGGCTCCGCGATAAAACCTTAAACCTTTTAACCACGAATTTTCACGGATTCCCACGAATTTCTGTAACTCAAACCTTCAGGTTTGATATCAGGGCTGAAGCCCTGAGTTACGATAAAACTCCTTGTTGTTGCTCTGACACGTTGATACGTTGACACGTTGACACGCTTTTAAATCTATGACTTACGGCGGAATTAACATGATAGACACCCATGCTCATTTAACGGATGCTGACTTTGACGCTGATCGCGCGGAAGTCATTGAGCGGGCAAAAGAAGCGGGAGTTGAAAAGATAATCTGCATTCTCTGCGAATTCAATGAAAAGAACCTGGCGATTTTCAAAGAACTGCTAAGCCGGGATTTTATTTTCGGCGCTGCGGCAATACACCCGCATGACGCAAAAGACTTCGAAAACAGAAAAAGCGAATTTTTGAAAACATTGGGGTTTCCGAAAGTAGTTGCGGTTGGCGAAATAGGGCTGGACTATCATTATATGTATTCCCCGAAAGAGATCCAGGTGAAAGTTTTTGAAGAGCAGCTGCTGATCGCAAAGGAAAAGAACCTTCCTGTTGTTATACACTCAAGGGAAGCTCCAGCGGATACCCTTGATATCATAAAGAAGCAAAAGCCGCGCAGGGGAGTAATGCACTGTTTTTCCGGGGATGAAAAAGAAGCGAAGGAATACCTGGGACTGGGTTTTTATATTTCGTTCGCAGGGCCGCTCACTTTCAGGAACGCGGCAAAGCCCAAGGAAGTGATAAAAATGATCCCCGATAACAGGCTTTTGCTTGAAACAGACTGCCCGTGGCTCGCGCCCCAGGCGTTCCGCGGCAAGCGCAACGAGCCGGCGTATATTAAAAGCACGTACGAAGAAGCCGCACGCCTGCGCAACACTACAGTTGAAAAACTTTCAGACACTGTTACTACAAATACAAAGGAACTATTTAACATATAAAATATTACTTTGACACTGATTTGCACAGATTGCCGCGGATTTTCACATTCAGCTTTCAGCACCTTCGGGCATTCAGCAATCAGGGCTGAAGCCCTGAGTTACAATAAAATTCCTTGCCGTTGATTCATAACTCATAACTCATAATTCATAATTAAAGGAATAACCCAATGACCGAAATGACTTCTCACGAAAGATTTAAACGAATGTACGAGCACAGGGAGGCTGACCGGGTCCCGATAATTGACGGGCCGTGGGGCGCCACGATCGAAAGGTGGCAGGCAGAAGGAATGCCGAAGGACATGGATTTCACGGATTTCTTCAAGCTTGACCACGTTGCGGGCATTGGGGTTGACAACAGCCCCAGGTATGAATCGAAGGTAATAGAGGAAACAGACAAATACGCGATCTACACGACAAACTGGGGCGCAACCCTTAAGAACTGGAAGCACGCGGCTTCAACCCCTGAATTCCTGGACTTCAGGGTAAAGGACAAAATAAGCTGGGCTGACGCGAAAGAAAGGATGAGGCCGGATAAAGACAGGATCCCCTGGGACCATTTGAAGGCGAACTATAAAACCTGGAGGGAGAAGGGATGGTGGATACAGGCAGGCCTGTGGTTCGGGTTTGACGTGACACACGCCTGGACAGTTGGCACAGAGCGTCTGCTTATGGCGCTCATCGAAGACCCTGAATGGTGCGCGGACATGTTCAACCACTACTTAGACGTGAATATCGCGCTGCTGGATATGGTATGGGACGCGGGATACACATTCGATTGCGCGGGCTGGCCTGATGACATGGGTTACAAGTATAACCAGTTCTTCTCCCTGAACACTTACCGGAAAGTATTAAAGCCGGTGCACAAGCGCGCGATAGACTGGATACATTCCAAAGGGGCAAAGGCGCATTTGCATTCCTGCGGCGACGTGAATCCTTTCATGCCTGAATTTATCGAGATGGGCCTGGACGCGCTGAACCCGCTTGAGGTCAAGGCAGGGATGAACCCTGTTGAGCTTAAAAAGAAATATGGAAGCAAGCTTGTCCTGCACGGCGGCATTAACGCGGCTTTGTGGGATGATATTGACGCGATCGAAGCGGAGATGAAAAGGGTTGTGCCTGTCCTGAAACAGGGCGGCGGTTATATATTCTCGTCCGACCACTCTGTTCCCTCGAGCGTGAGCCTGGAGAACTTCAGGCGCATCACAGCCCTGGCGAAGCAACTTGGCAGATATTAAATAACGTTCATCGTGCATCGTTCTTCGTTCATCGCTAAAGCTTTAACGAGCAACCAGCAACCAGTAACGAGTAACCGCTCTTGCGATGCACGACCCGCAAGGGCGAAGCACGAAGCACGAGATGAAGGAGGTAAGGAATGATCACAAAGTCAGAGAGGAAGAAGGCGCAGGACAAGGCGGCGCAGTACCTGAAAAGAGCGGGTATAGTATTAACGCCGAAGGAAAAGAAGAGCATTGAGGTCGCGGACCTGGGCTTGGGCGATTTCAGGAACACAGGGCTTGAACTGGTTGTTTACGTGAACACTCGAAGATGCTGCGCGAAGGAGCTTATCCTGTTCCCGAAGCAGACCTGCCCCGAGCACAGGCACCCCAGGATCAGCAAGGACAACCCCGGCAAGGAAGAGACTTTCCGCTGCAGGTGGGGCAGGATCTATCTTTATGTGCCTGGCAAAAAAACAAAGAACCCGCACGCCACTCCGCCCAAAGGCACGGAGAAATATTACACTGTATGGCACGAGGTAGTGCTGAACCCCGGCGACCAGTATACGCTTTCGCCCAACACCCGCCACTGGTTCCAGCCAGGCCCGAAAGGCGCGGTTGTTTCCGAATTCTCTACAGCAAGCGTTGATGAAAAAGACTGGTTCCCCAATCCCAATATCAACAGGATAACAAAAGTCACGAAATAAAATGACGTTCATCGTTCTTCGTTCATCGTCTTAACACATGACCCATGACACATGACACATGACTGTTTCTGCGATGCACGATGCACGATGCACGACGGACGAAATGAAAGTAACACTAGTTAACACCAACCTGATGAAGCCGCCTGTGGTGCCGGTCGGCCTTGATTACCTTGCGACTGCCCTCAAGCAGAAAGGGCATGATGTGGGCCTTCTTGACCTGTGCATGGCGGATGACTGGAAAAAGGCGTGCGACGGATATTTTGAGAAAAATCAGCCTGACGCCATAGGCGTAACTGTCCGCAACACGGATGACTGCTATTTCGCGAGCCGCGATTTTATTATGCCAGGCATAAAGCGGATCGTGAATTATATCAAGACAAAAAGCCCGGCACCGATGATCGCAGGCGGGGTGGGTTTTTCCCTGATGCCGGAAAAAGCTCTGGATCACCTGGACATAAAACTCGGCATAGCGGGCGAGGGCGAGGAGTCTTTGCCAGCTCTTCTTGATGTTCTGGGAAAGACCGACGAATACCGGAAGATCCCGGGGCTTGTGCGCAAGGTGTCCGGGAACTTCGTCAGGAACCCGCCCAGATACATCGACCTTTCGACCATAAAGCTTTCCGCAAGGGATACAGTTGACAACCTTTGGTATTTTAACGAAGGCGGGATGGGAGCCGTTGAAACAAAGCGCGGGTGCGACCAGAACTGCATATACTGCGCCGACCCTCTTGCGAAAGGCAGGATATGCCGCGCGCGCCCTCCGGAAGACATTGCGGATGAATTTGAGAACCTGCTGAAACTCGGGATAACCCACTTCCATCTCTGCGACAGCGAGTTCAACCTGCCTTACGAACACGCGGTTGCTGTCAGCAGGGAACTGGCAGACCGGGGACTGGGAGACAGGATCCGATGGTACATTTACGCAAGCCCTGTGCCGTTTGACGTGAACCTTGCGCGCCTGATGAAAAGCGCGGGGTGCGCGGGAATAAATTTCGGCGTTGACAGCGCGAACTACTCTATGCTCAAGACCCTTGGCAGGAATTTTATGCCCTCAGACCTGCTCTACGCGGCGAAGACATGCAGGAAACAGGGCATAGCCGTGATGTTCGACCTCCTTATAGGGGGGCCGGGGGAAACCAGGAAGACCGTTAGCGACACGATAAAGTTCGCGTCGGATTGCGATCCTGACAGGATCGGGGTCGCTATGGGGATAAGGGTGTACCCGGGCACGCCTTTCGCTGACTGGGTGAAAAGCGAAGGCGACAGGAAAAAGCTGCACTGGGGTAAAACAAAGGACAGCGGTTTCTTCGCGCCCGTCTTCTACCTTGAGAGCGATTTCACAAGCTGCATACAGAACCTGATAGCAGGGGATGAAAGGTTCTTCTTCCCCCACGCCAGGAACAAGAGCTATAACTACAACAACAACAAGGCCCTGGTTGACGCCATAAAAGGCGGCGAGCGCGGAGCGTTCTGGGACATAATGAGACGTACCCCTGTGCCGAAGCGCGGCTCGGAAATAGAGTTGTGATTATTATTCCTCTTGTTTCTCCTCTCCCCTAAGGGGAGAGGATGCAAGGTGAGGGGGGGAATGAGTTGTAATGAAAATAAAATATATTTTGTCAGCCTGCGTTCTTTACACGGCAACCGCGATGATAAACTTAAACGCCAAGACACTATTTGACGCTGCGGACCTTCACAGCGACGTCCTTTTAAATATCCTGGAGGATCCCGGGTACCTGGATAAGGATAAACCGGGCCAGCATACAAGTTTCAGGACGATAAAACAGGGGAATTACAGGCTTATCGTTGTGATAGTGTCCGGAGACTTCTTCTTTGACAGGAACATGGAAAAGCCGGGCTGGATAAGCCGCAGGCTGTGGAAGGAACTCGGGAAATACAGGCTAAAGAAAAGAGAATTTGCCGGACACTGCATCGATCTTGTTAAAAAAACATTTAAGGATAAAAAGGATTTTGTGCTGGTGACAGGCCGCAAAGACCTGGATACTGTCGAGAAAGAGAAAAAGACAGGCATACTGCTCGGTGTCGAGGGAATGCGGGTGGCGGAAAATCCCGGGGACGTAGAGTGGCTTTATGAAAACGGCGTCAGGGTGTTCGGGCTTGTCTGGAACAGCGATAACAAGTTCGCGCATTCCCACAAAAGCAAATCCGGCCTGACAGAGGAAGGGAAAGAGCTTGTCAGGGCTATCGCAAAGGCAGGCGGGATAATAGACCTGTCGCATGCCTCGGAAAGGACGGTCCTCGACGCGATAGAAACGGCAGGCAGGGACTGTCCGTTCATGGCAAGCCATTCGGGGGTAAGGCAGATATCAGATGTATCCCGCAACCCGTCCGATGAAGCGATAAAAGCGATTGCGGGGACCGGGGGCATAATAGGCGCGACTTT
>Ga0100393_10005074_pt1 | contig 11969 bp, 9 predicted proteins | sample CryGeymeta201517_FD_81546 | JGI IMG/M metagenome (GOLD analysis project Ga0100393, IMG submission 81546) | Groundwater microbial communities from Crystal Geyser aquifers in Utah, USA - Crystal Geyser metaG 2015-17 | ecosystem: Environmental > Aquatic > Deep subsurface > Groundwater | place: USA... | reverse complement strand
TTAGTACATATTAAAAAAATTCTGGAGAATTAATGAAATTATCGATAACGACGTCAAGATTTGGCGAATTAGTAAAGAAGTTTGAAGATATAAAACCTATCCTTGTTGTAGGTGATGTTGGTATTGATAAGTACACGTGGGGAGTCGTAAAAAGAATTTCTCCTGAAGCTCCAGTACCTCTTTTAGAAGTAAAGAAGGAGTGGTTAAAGCTAGGCCTTAGTGCCAATATCTCTGATAACTTAAAAACACTAAATGTTAAATCAACTCTATGTGGCGTTATTGGTGATGATCAAAATGCAAATGTTTTTGAAAATCTTCTCGAAGAGTCTAAGATTTCAACTTGGGGAATTGTCCGATGTGATGAGAGACCAACTGTTTATAAAGAAAGAGTTGTTACTGAAACACAACAAATTTGTCGAATTGATTACGAATCAAAAAAACCAATTAATGACGATGTCGCTGAGAAATTATTTTCAAGAATTAAAGATCTTTCTGAAGATCATGACTCAATCATTCTTGAAGATTACGCTAAGGGTACATTAACAAAAACTTTAATAAGAAAATTAATTGATCTCTATAAAGACACGGGTAAAATTATTGCTGTTGATCCATCTCGTACAACCCCGCCTGAGTACTATAAAGGTGCGACGCTATTAAAACCGAATCGTAATGAAGCCGAAATTATGGTTCAAGCACTTGGTTATAGCGAAGTTGAAAGTGTTGATGAAATGGCAAAAATTTTGATCGAGAAACTAGAAATTGAAAAGCTCGTTATCACTCTTGGCGCAGAGGGGATGGCCCTCGTTGATACAAAAATTGGTCCAGAGGTAAAGTATATCCCAACTGTTGCCAATGAAGTCTTCGATGTTTCTGGTGCTGGTGACACTGCAATCTCTCTCCTTGTCTCAGCTCTTCAGGCCGGAGCAACTTTAGAGGAAGCTGCATGGATTTCAAATTGTGGTTCAGGAGTTGTTGTTGGTAAAAAAGGAACTGCGACTGTTGATCAAAAAGAATTGATTGAACACTTTGAGTACATTTATAAGAAAATGTCGTGAGCACTCTAAGTTCTCCGTCTCCAGTTGTTTTCTTTTTTTCAATACTATTTAATGAAGATTCTATTTCTCTTGATGAAGTAGAATCTCTTATTTCTCAAAATTTTCAAGAGAATTACTCTTCATATGAATGTCAATTCTTTCCAATGAAAGAATACTATTCTAAAGAAATGGGCGCAGAAAATAAATTACGTCGCTACTTCTTCTTTCTCAATCAAAAATTAGTGCGTGATACACTCATCGATTATAAAATTCTTAGTGAGAAAATTGAAGTGGCATCATCTCTTGAAAATAGGAGAGTCATCAATATTGATCCTGGCTATATTACTCTTGATCAAGTGGTCCTTGCCACAGGTAAGCCTTACTCTCATCGCATCTATCTCGGGCAAGGAGTATACGCAGAACTCACTTATTCCTACCAAGATTCATCTTATAAAACCTTACATTGGACTTATCCCGACTATTCTGATGATGAAACGATCAAACTATTCAATTTTATTAGGGGTTTTAACCTCTGCGTCGATTGATCATTTAACTCAACGCCTCTTTTCTTTGATTTTCGACTTTGATACTTAAAGCTCTATTAAAAGGAGTCCTCATATGAAAAGTATGATTCTAGTTGCACTTGTGACACTAAATGTTTTCGCAATTAATAAAGATAATTTCTCTGGTTCTAAGTTTTGGTACATGGATAGCGCCGACAGAGTTGAAATAGTTACTGATCTTTATAAACAAACTAAAGCAGAGTATGCGCTTTGGGATTTTAAGAAGAAGAGAATCGGTGTTGATGGAGATAAGCTTTTTCTTGATGCTATTGAATTAGAAAAGAATATCGCAAATATTGAAGGACCCTTAAGTGAGGCGAGAGCGAATCTTGATTTCATTGATAGAGTTAAAAAAATTATCGCAACTTTTCAAGATACACATTTTGGAATTTCTACTAAAGTCTCAATGCCATGGATTGTCTCGGGTGTTTCAACAAAGCTTATAGGCGATAAGGTTTATATTACAGGACTTCATCAAAAAGTTCTTACTAAAAGTAGTGCAAGCTCAGATAATGGAGAATTAATTTCGGCCATCAAGCTTGGTGATGAGGTACTTGAAATCGATGGTGTTGCCACTTCAAAAGTTCTCAATGATCTTATCCCATACGTTGATGCATCATCGTTAGCCTTTGCTAAAAGTTCGGCGTCGGGATTTCTTTTAGAGAGATACTTCAAGATTCCAACTAAGCCTTTCTTTGATGTTAAGCTAAAGTCTGAGGACAAAATCTTTACAGTAAGACTGCCACTACATTTTTCTGATAATACTGAGGACCGCGTTCGTCGAAGAGACGCTATGTTCTATATGACGAAGCTAGGTTTTATTCCTCTTGCAGCTTTACGTACTTCTTATGACGAAACAAAGCACGAGTGGATTGATTCACGCTCTCTTGACACAAAATCACTTGAAAAAGAGATGCCAAAAGATGCGATCGAACTTAATAATTGGAGCTCTGCTATGAGCGGAGGTTCATCGATTGTTAGAAGTGGACTAATTTTAAATTCAGGAAAAGTTACTGCTTATATGCAAATTAATTCATTCTCAGTTTCAAATCTTTATAAAGATGAGCAGTCAAAAGACTTTATCGAAGCAATTAGAGATGAAGTGAAATATTTTAAAGCTCAAAATCTTGACCTTATTCTCGACATTAGAAGCAATGGAGGAGGAAGAAGTTCTTATCCTGGCCAAGTTCTTGCCCTTCTAACTGAGGAAGGAAAAACGTATAACGGAACAATTAGTGCACGTCGAATTACTCGATATATGAGACAGCTCTTTGATTACTATGATGCAGATGAACTTTTTAGAGGTATCGCTGATGGACAAAATTGGCAGTCTGCTGTCAATGAAGTCGAAGACGCAATTGCAAACAAAAGAGAGTACACTCGTGCTATCTATGATGGAGACATCACAATGGACAAAGAGGTCGGTGGATATAATGGAAAAATCATCGCCCTTGTTTCTCCTCACTGTATTTCTGCTTGTGATAAAATGAGCATGCTTTTAAAAACTTCAAAAAGAGCAACTCTTATTGGTATCTCTGCCAATGGTACTGGTGCGGGTTATTCTTCTAATGATTTGCTAAATACTAAATTCACAGATCGCTTCAATGTTTTCTCGACTCAAATTCCTAACTACCTCTTTGGTTACCCTCCAATGTCAGGAGTAAGTACAACGGACTTTGATTTAGAATCTGGATATGAGTTAAATTCAGAAAATGTTGAAGTTAAGGCCGATATCATTTATCAAGAAACACTCGAAGATGATTATAAAAACTTTTCTTTGGGATGGATTAAAAAGGCCCTCTCACTTTTTTAAATAAATGCCGCTTATTAAAGCGGCTTTTTTTTGATAAGTGCCAATCTCTCGTGTCGTTTGATCAATTTCAATTGTTAAATTTCTCATGTCTTAAATTGTAAGTATCGACAATGAGGGCATATTTCAAATTTTCCTGTTTTTTCATATGGTGAAAATCAGTCGAGGTGTAAGATCTATTTCATAGAAAACCCGTGGAAAGGGCGAGGATTATTCGAAAGATTTTCCGAGCAAAGCTTCTGTGCTTCAGCTTTATCTATGCATTAGAAGTTGCCGAAACGGTGCGGAATCCCTCACTTGTCTGGACTTGAAACTTTAGTCTGGATTAATCGATCGGGTCAGTCTTGCGTGGAGAACGTGGGGTTGAAGTGGGGTGTATGATTCGCGTAGGGAGGAATTTTGGGGCCATAGCGTCTCTCAATACTAATTTCTTTAGACATTCACGATTGTTGCTTGCCAAGGATTTTTCCGGCCAATTTTTGACTTCTAGAAGGGGGTAATATTCTTTTTAGGTCGAGTGGTGGCGAGCGAAGTGGGGCAAATGATCAGACCCCTAATCTATTGTACTTACAAGCACAAACCTTCATAGGGCCACCGACTAACGTACGTGGCCCTTTTTTATTCATGATTTATCAGTTATAGTCCGCCAAATGAAACAATCGTTCTACGACCTCTCATATCAAGACTTATTTAATACCCTTCAAAGCGAAGGACTAAATACTACTGCGGCAAGTTTGCTCTTTAACTGGCATTACAAAAAACGCGAGCAAAGCCCTTGTACTGAAAATGTATCAAAAGAGAATATAAAATTTATTGCAGAAAATTTGGACTTCAGTCTACCAAAAATTTCAAAGGTCCTTGAGGCGCAAGATCGTACGGTCAAATTTCTTTTTGAATTAGCTGATGGAAATAAAGTTGAGACAGTATTAATTCCGTTTAATGAGAAGTATTCAATTTGCCTCTCTTCCCAAGTTGGTTGTGCGATGAACTGCGCATTTTGCTATACAGGCACCCAGGGACTAACTCGAAATCTTAAAACGTCTGAGATTGTCGGACAATTTATGATGGCCTACCAATGGTTACGTGAAAATCGTCCCACTGAACAACGGGTTTTAAATATTGTTTTTATGGGCCAAGGTGAGCCTTTGCATAATTTTGATCCTGTGAAAAAGGCCTGCGAAATATTTTTAAGCTCCCATGGAACTTCACTAGGTCATCAAAAAATATCGATTTCAACATCAGGGTATATCCCTGGTCTAAAGAGATGGGCCGACGAAATACCTGGTGTAAATCTTGCTCTGTCTCTACATTCTCCTTTTACTGCTATTCGAAATGAGCTTATCCCTATTAATAAGAAGTTTCCTCTCGAAGAAGTTCTTTCTTACATTGATACGGTTCCACTTCGAAAAAAACAATTTGTGACATATGAATACCTCGTCATTAAAGATTTTAATGATTCAGCTAAAGATGCTCACGCAACGGCAAATCTTTTAAAAGATAAACGAGCATTCGTTAATCTCATTCCTTTTAATCCATTTCCTGGAACTGAGTATCAAAGACCAGAACTTGAAGTTGTGATGAATTTCAAGTCGATCCTTGATACTTACCAAATACCAACCCTTGTTAGAGGAACTAAAGGGGACGACGTTCTCGCGGCATGTGGACAGCTTAATTCTAAGTAGTGTCTAAACTTTTAACATATCGATAAATAATTCACTGCTACTCTATGTTGGCCATTATCTAGGCTAAGATAATTATAATTAAAATTATGGAGTACTAATGAAAAGATTAATTGTTTCCGTTATGATTTTATCAAGTTTTTCTGGCCACGCAGGTGCAGGAACAATCCTTAAGGCCATGGCAAAACCTTTTCAAAAAGTTGGTAATGTAATTACTGGTAAGTCCCTTCCTAGTAAGACAAGGTTAGTCCAAAAATATCTTGGTCTCCAAGATGTGAAACTTTCAAGACTTGATGAAATTACAGTACTTGCACTTTCTAGCGGTGGAAGTGGTGTGGCGCTTAAAAATACTGAATCTAAACTCGTTGAATTAGAGTTTCGTTCGATGGATATGCTTGAAACATTTGATGATCTCGCAGGCCAGAAAAATCCTTCACCAGGCTTAAAATCCCTCTTTATTTCACAAATCAATGATCTCTCTTTCTTACTTGCTCATATGCACGTCGTTGTTTCAAAGAATAAAGTCTATCCTCATGCGTATAAAATTCTTGAGGTCATCAAGGATATGGATACCTCTTTAAGCGGTGCCTATATTTCAAGTCCAAGCTACGGAACAAAGAAGGCGCTTGAAGAGTTTGATTCGATAAGGAAGAAAGTTTATCTTGATCTTGTAGATCTAAAATAATCTTTTTATATTAATCACAATACAAAGAACAAATGTTAGTGGGATAAGTTTACTTATAAATTTTCGTTGAAAAGAATTAAACTTTATCCAGCGATAGAACTTCGGCCGCAGTAAGTAACAAAGGCCAAGGCCCACAAGATTACATCCAAGAAATAAACCTGTCGTTATAAACTGATTTGAGTACTGTGCTTTCAGGTAGGGTAAGTAAAGAGTGATCAAGCCGGTAAAGAGTAGGACTCCTAAAATATAGACGCTAGGAAACAGTACCACTTTTAACGCTTCGGTCGCTGCTTCTGCTCTAAATACTTTCTTCTTTCGAAATGGATTTAAGTCTCTAAGTAGAATTTTAAAAAATATCTTATTTCTCATCTACTTCCTTCCTTTCCACAATTTTCTTAGGTAACGATAGAAACTTCTAAAGACAATCACCATGATGACAAAGGTTAAGCTATACATCCCGACAAAGCCTGGGAAAATTATTGCTCCATATCCAGTAGGGTCATCAAGACTAATTCTAAAAATTTCCGATTGAAGACCAAATGTCACCAAAAGTGTTAGAAGGACCATCACAAGGGACTTCACCTTCCTTCTTTGAAACAGTACTAAGATTGGATGCAAGAGGCCCAAGAGGGTTAGATTCAAAAAGATGATGTTTGAGACCATCTCTAACTTTAAAAAGTATGTTGAAATATAGAGCACCAAGCTTAGTAAGAGCTGAGCGAGAAAGATGTGGACAAGAAGTTTCGGTTTTCTTAGAAACAAGGTCATTTTCATACGGTTATTGTATATTTTTTCCAAATTTCGCACAACTTAGGCCAAATCTTGCCAATTTTCATGGATACTCTCTCTTGTCTTACTCTAATTCATATTTTTAAGCATCTCGTCTTGATTTTTCACGCCTTGCATGAAAATATTCTGCGTTAAACTTAACTTTTGACTCAATACATATAAGGAATTTGAAATGATTAACAAGTTAGAGAACGCGCTGGTCTCTTTTAAAAGCGAAATTGAAAATCTCACAAAACAGGCCGATGTTTTAAACCTCAAGGCTAAATTTCTTGGTAAACAAGGTGAAATATCAGAGATTTTAAAATCTCTAAAGTCTGCAACAGTAGAAGAAAAGAAGCTTCTTGGTCCTAAGGCCAACGAAATTAAGGACACAATTTTAAAGCTTGTTGATGAAACACTTTCAAATATTGAACTTACTGAAATCAATGAAAAACTTCAGGCGGGTAGAATCGATATCTCGCTAACAGATAACCTCCTTGAAAAGAAGAATATTCACGGTGGCCTTCACCCAAGAACTCTGATTCGCCAAGAAGTTGAAGATATCTTCCTTTCAATGGGTTTTGAAGTGCTTGATGGACCTCATATTGAAACTGAATTCTACAATTTTGAGGCCCTCAATATTCCTGGAGACCATCCCGCACGAGATATGCAGGATACCTTTTGGTTTAGAGATGAGTCGTCACCTGAAGGAAATAAGCATCTTCTTAGAACTCACACATCAACAATTCAAATTCGTGGAATGATGGAGCGCAAGCCACCATTTAAGTTTATCGCACCTGGAACTGTTTTCAGATGTGAGCGTACAGACGCTTCTCACGAAATGGTTTTCCAACAACTTGAAGGAATGATGGTTGGAGAAAATATCTCAGTTTCAAACCTTATTTACTTTATGAAGCAAACGCTTAAAGAAATTTTTAAAAGAGACGTTGAAGTACGTCTTCGTCCAGGATTTTTCCCCTTTGTTGAGCCAGGTTTCGAACTTGATATCAGATGCCAAGTCTGTTCAGGGAAAGGTTGTTCCGTCTGTAAGCAAGTCGGATGGGTGGAGTTACTTCCATGTGGAATGGTTCATCCTAATGTTCTTCGCGCAGGTGGAGTTGACCCTGAAAAGTATAATGGCTTCGCTTTTGGCCTAGGGCTTGATCGTCTCGTGATGATGAAATATGGAATCGAAGACATTCGTCACCTCCAAAGTGGAGACCTTCGTTTTAACTCACAATTTAAAGAATACTAAAAAATATTAAGGACTAGGTAGATATATGTTAATTAGCATTGATTGGATTAAAGATTTCGTAAAATTACCAGAGGGGCTATCTCCAAAAGAAGTAGGAGAGAAGTTCACCCTGGCAACAGCTGAAGTAGAAGATGTAATCTCGATAGGTGAGCACCTTGAAAAGATCACGGTTGTGGAAGTTCTTTCAAAAGAACCACACCCTGAAGCTGACAAGTTAAACCTTGTAACCTTCACCAACGGAACAGATCAGTTTAAAGTTGTATGTGGGGCTTCTAACGTCACTGTTGGAATGAGAACCGCATACGCACCTCTTGGGGTCACGTTACCAAATGGCCTTACTCTTGAACCAAAGAAGATCAGGGGCGTTCTTTCTGAAGGTATGCTTTGTTCTGAAGAAGAACTTGGCTTCAAAGAAGAGTCTGAAGGAATCCTCGAACTGGCAAACGATACTAAGCTTGGTATGACAATGCTTGAGCTTTACAACGAAACAAAAGATATCATTCTTGATGTCGATAATAAGTCTCTTACACATCGACCTGACCTTTGGGGTCACTACGGTCTTGCTCGTGAATTCGCAACTGTTTTTAGAAACGAGTTACAAAACCCATTCACGCAACAATGGACTCAAGACCTTAAAGCAAAAACAAACTCAAACAAGGCCCCTGTAACGATTTCTGTTTCTCCAGATTCAAGCTGTCTTGGTTACTTTGGTCTTAGTGTTGATAATGTTACAGTAGGAGAGTCACCTCTTTGGCTTTCTAAGCGTCTCAAGGCCGTTGGTCTTAGACCAATTAATAATATCGTCGATATCTCAAACTACGTGATGCTAGAACTTGGTATCCCTCTTCACATTTTTGATCGCGACAAAATCCAAGATGGAAAAGTTGTCGTCACAAAATTAACATCACCAACTAAATTTACAACTCTTGACGAAGTTGAACGCGACCTCATTCCTGGCGACACTGTGATCAGTGACGGTGCAAAGCCTCTTGTCTTGGCCGGCATCATGGGTGGTTTAAATAGTGGTGTTGATGAGAACACAAAGAATATTTTTATCGAAGTTGCTAATTGGAGGGCCCCTGAAGTTCGCGCAACTTCAACACGCCTAGGTCTTAGAACAGATTCTTCTTCAAGATATGAAAAGACTCTCGATTCATTAAGTCTTGAAAAAACTCTTCTACGCACTTTGGAGTATGTTTTAAAACTATCTCCTAGCGCTAGCGTAAATGGATCTATTCAATATGACGGACCAGACCTTTCAAAGATTCCAACTTTAAAAATCAAGTCTTCTCAAAAATCAATTGCAACAAAAATAGGAAAAGATATTTCATTTCAAGAAATGAAAACAATTTTTGAATCCCTTGCTTTTATTGTGAGCGGTGATGCCTCAGCATTCGAAGTGACAGTTCCAACTTTTAGAGCAACCAAAGATATCGAGTGTGAATCATGCTTAGTTGAAGAAATTGGACGTATCATCGGATTCGATAATATCGAGCCTATCTCTCCACTTGTTGACGTTGTACCTGTTAAGCTTGAAGCTTCTGGAAAACTCCACCGTAAGCTACGCGACTTCTATTCATTCCACGCGAATGCTTTTGAAGTAATGACATACCCGATGATTGGAGAAGCACTTTTAAACAAGGCCATGTATCCCGTCGATAAGGGCCTAGAGCTTATTAATGCGCTTTCTAAGGACACTGAGCTTATGCGCGCTACAATGGTCCCAAGTTTCCTTGAGGCCATCGCTAAGAACGCAAAGAACGAAGATCATTTCCGATTCTTTGAACTTGGCCGCACTTATCACAGCGATGAAAAGAAATTTTGCACCGAAAAGAGCATGCTTGCTGTTGCATACTTCTCAAAAGAAAAAACACCATTCATGGAACTTACTAACGATGTCATGCGCTCACTTGATACAACTAACGTAAGCTACCAAATGAGTGAGAAGCACCCTAAGTTCAAAAGTGCTGTCGTCGACGAAGATTGGAAAGGTATCCACCCTTACGAATTTTACAATATTAGAATACAAGGCAAAATGGATGGTGTGATCTTCTCTGTCCACCCAATTGTCTTAAAGTCATTTAAGATCAAAGGAAACGTTTCAATTGCTCTCGTAGACCTGTCTACAGTTGAATCGAGAGAGCAAAAAGATAAAACAAAGTACAGGCCACTTTCAAAATTCCCTGGCTCTACTTTTGATTGTACAGTTGTTTGTGATGCAAGCACGGCCGCTGCAAATGTACTTACAGCGCTTTCTAAGCTCAAAATAAAGCAGTTAACGACTTCTAAAGTTGTTGATGTCTTCACTCTCGAAGATGGAAACAAGGCCGTAACTATTAGAAACCACTTTTTAGATCCGGAACAAACACTTTCAGGTGACTTTATTACTGAATCAAGTAACAAAATCATTGAAACTCTCGAAAAAAATGGTTTTTCACTGAAACAATAATAAATTTCATAAACGAATTTTTACTAATGAGGGCCGATTTATTCGGCCCTTTTCTTTTTCCTGAACTTTTTTCATTATTTTCTCAAGTATTTCCAAAATCAGACGATATTCCTCACTCTGAAATTAATCCTTTAGTAAATATTATAACTAGCTAATATAACATTAGTTCAGCCTGATATTTGTAAGTACTACTTATGGTATCCATTAGTTGAACTTATTTTAGCTAAACAATTAATTTTAAAAGAAAAAAAAAGTGAAAAAAATGCAAATAAAAGAAAAAAAAGTATTGACTAGTTAGGTGCCTCTGAGTAATATGCCCCTCGTCCCAAGCAAAAGAGAAAACAAAAAACAAACTCTTCACTGTTAAAACTTTGAAGTAAAATTTTTTTGTCTTTATCGAAAAAAAGTGTTGCCAAACAGTTTCACTTTTAATAGTCTCGGACAGCTCTTTAAAAATCAAATATAGAAAAGAATTTATTACCTTCGGGTAGTGAATAAGATGAGAAAGGAAACCAAAGAAGTTTTAAGATGTTAAAGGTCTGACGTAACTAAATCCGTTATGTTAAAAAAGCGAATGTTGTTAACAGTTGTAATTAACGATAGTCAGACGCCGAAACACTTAAACTTTTTAGTAAAAATCACTTTGAAGTTTTAAGTCGGAAACGATTTAGAAAAAGTAAGTTAGAAGATAATTTTTCAAGATTATATTATAATGCTTGGAGAGTTTGATCCTGGCTCAGAACGAACGCTGGCGGCATGCCTAACACATGCAAGTCGAACGAGAAAGTTCCTTCGGGAGCGAGTAGAGTGGCGCACGGGTGAGTAACGCGTAGGTAACCTGCCCTTTTGTGGGGGATAACCAGAAGAAATTCTGGCTAATACCGCATACGTAGTACGACATGGGAAAAGTACTAGAAAGGATGCCTCTACTTGTAAGCATTCACAGAAGGATGGGCCTGCGTTGCATTAGCTTGTTGGTGGGGTAATGGCCTACCAAGGCAACGATGCATAGCTGGTCTGAGAGGATGATCAGTCACACTGGAACTGAGACACGGTCCAGACTCCTACGGGAGGCAGCAGTGGGGAATATTGCGCAATGGGGGAAACCCTGACGCAGCAATGCCGCGTGAGTGAGGAAGGCCTTCGGGTTGTAAAGCTCTGTCAGATGGGAAGAATGGTCACTGGTCTAATAGGCCTATGATTTGACGGTACTATCAAAGGAAGCACCGGCTAACTTCGTGCCAGCAGCCGCGGTAATACGAAGGGTGCAAGCGTTGTTCGGATTTACTGGGCGTAAAGCGCGCGCAGGCGGATTATTAAGCCAGATGTGAAATCCCAGGGCTCAACCCTGGAACTGCGTCTGGAACTGGTAATCTAGAGTTATGGAGGGGAGAGCGGAATTTCGCATGTAGGGGTAAAATCCGTAGAGATGCGAAGGAACACCAGCGCCGAAGGGGGCTCTCTGGCCATTAACTGACGCTGAGGCGCGAAAGCGTGGGTAGCAAACAGGATTAGATACCCTGGTAGTCCACGCCGTAAACGATGAGTACTAGATATTGGAGCCTTTGACCGCTTCAGTGTCGCAGCTAACGCATTAAGTACTCCGCCTGGGAAGTACGGTCGCAAGACTAAAACTCAAAGGAATTGACGGGGGCCCGCACAAGCGGTGGATTATGTGGTTTAATTCGAAGCAACGCGCAGAACCTTACCTAGGCTTGAAATCCCT
>Ga0100393_10005070_pt1 | contig 11972 bp, 13 predicted proteins | sample CryGeymeta201517_FD_81546 | JGI IMG/M metagenome (GOLD analysis project Ga0100393, IMG submission 81546) | Groundwater microbial communities from Crystal Geyser aquifers in Utah, USA - Crystal Geyser metaG 2015-17 | ecosystem: Environmental > Aquatic > Deep subsurface > Groundwater | place... | reverse complement strand
TTTCGTGGGATGCTCTAGCAGTTGAAAAAATTGAATCTAAAGGCAAGGAACATCAGATGCTCGTTATTCCCTTTTATTTGGTTGATCGCTTGTCAGATTTAATTAGCTTAGCTTAACTCTAACCCCAGGACTCATGGTCGCGGAGAGAGTGAGGCGAACTGCTTTGACATCAAGAGCTTCGATTAAAGCTTGAACATTTTCAACTAATTCTTTGGTATCCATCGAGACTTTGCCAATGACAATGTGCATGACGGCTTGCTTGCGCTCTGTTTTCACAACAGTTTTGCCAGACATGAGTTCTTTCATTTTTTCTTCTGGTTTATTGGTGATGGTGCCATTTTTTGGGTTTGGCATCAGGCCTTTTGGACCGAGAACTCTGGCGTATTTAGCCAGTTTTGGAACGAAAGCTGGGGGACTGATGAGAACGTCAAATTCGATTTCACCAGCGGCGATTTTTTCAATAAGTTCATCGGTAGCGATAGCAACGCGAAGTGATTTGCCAGTGGTGTGAGGGAATTTAACTTTAACTTCAGTGCCGATTTCTTTAACCATAGCGTCAGCGGTAATGGTACCGTCGAACTTGGAGTAGGAAAGGCGCTTCAGGAGCTCGATGGCTGCAAATGGATCATAGGTTTTGGTGCGATCCACTTGGGAGCGACCAGCCACATAGCGTTTGCTGCGAGTACGAACTTTCTTGGGTTTTACGGCTGTTTGTTCTACACCATCGGCTGGAGCAGAAGAGCTTTCACCACCTTCTACGACCTTGATCGTATCAGTGTTTTCAGACATATCGATATTGCGTTTTGATCCCATGATTTTTTATCCTTAGTTTTTAACGGTAACGCCCATACTTCGGGCAGCTCCAGCAACAATTTTCATAGCTGCATCAACGTCATTCGTATTCAGATCAGGCATTTTTTCTTCGGCAATGGCTCTGAGTTGATCTGGTGATATCTCTCCGACTTTTTCGCGACCCGGTGTCGCGGAGCCAGCTTTAAGCTTAAGAGCTTGACGAATCATAGCCGAGACTGGTGGTAATTTTAGAATAAAAGTAAAACTCTTATCTTGATAAACTGTTAGTTCTGCAGGAATTATTTGACCACGTTTATCAGAAGTTTTTTCATTATATTGTTTGATGAAATCCATCATATTGATACCAGCTTGACCAAGAATAGGTCCCACTGGAGGGGCTGGAGTAGCTGATCCAGCTGGAAGGTTTAGTTTGATAACTGATTGAATCTTTTTTGCCATATGTTAAGCCTTTTTCACTTGTAGGAAATCTAGTTGAACTGGAGTTTCTCGACCAAAAATATTGACCAAGACTTCGACTTTTCCACGTTCTTCATCAATGCTGTTGACCATGCCAAGAAATTCGTTAAAGGGACCATCAACGATGACGACTGCTTCGCCCTCAACGTAGTCAGCTTTGTAAGAAGGAGCTGCTTGGTTGGTGTACTGCATGATTGCGTCGACTTCATGAGAAGGTAGCGGTTTTGGCTTGGCGCCAACACCAACAAAACCAGTGACTCCTTGGGTGGTGCGAACTGCGAGCCAGGCATCATCAGAAAGCTCTAATTTAACCAGCATGTATCCTGGGAAAATTTTCTCTTGAACGGTTTTTCTCTGACCGCGTTTAATTTGAATTTTTTCTTGGGTAGGAATGAGAACCTGAAGAACTTTGTCAGTAAGTTGGAGAGTTTCGGCACGTTGTTTCAGAGTTTCGGCGACTTTGTTCTCGTGTCCCGAGTAGACGTGAACGACGTACCAGCGGGCTTTTTTGTTCTCAGCTTCTGAGATGATTACTAAGTTAGCTCTGCTAACGTTAACTTCCTGAATCTCAGGAACCTCAGGAACCTGAATCTCGGAATTATCTGGCGTAGTATTGTCTGTCATAATTTTTTTCTAGAGGAATGTGGTGAAGATCCAGTTCAGAGCTGAGTCAAGTAACCCAAGATAAAGGGCGACGATGACGCTAATCGCGATTACCAACAAAGTCTTATCGATTGTCTGTTGGCGGGTAGGCCACGTTACCTTCTTAATTTCTCTGATGACTTCTTTGAAATAAGTAACTGGTGACATGTCTCGCTTTTGCTCCTGGTGACTGTTTCTTCGGCCTCCAGTATCCGTACATTTTGTACTGTATCGCAAAACGATCAGTGCAAGGTTGGTATTGTAGCAGACGGGTGGCTAGTTGCAAACTACCTGATATTTATTACTTAACCTATTGTCTCATTGTTAATGTTGGCGGAGGTGGCATAGGAGTTGGAGGGGTTTTAGTTGAAGATTTTTGGATTTTTTTCGCCTTGGGCTGGGGACTAAGGAGCGAGAATAATAAGGCGATTAGACCGACCAGCATGATAATGCCAAGGCCAACGACTAAGAAGACTTGGGTTCTTTGACCGTTTTCCCAGAAGTCTTTAATCCAAGTGCCAAGAGAGGAGAGCGCAGAGTCGTCGGTATTGTCTGGCGCGTCATCAATCATGGCGATTGGGGTAGGCGAGGCTTTTGGTGTAGCTGAAGGAGTGGCTGTATTGCCAGAATCAGCACTTGTCTCATCTGGAGGGGGAATAATCGGTGTATCACCTTTTGCAAGTTGGTTACTTGTGTCTGCCGTAGCGGCTACGCAGTTAGTGTGAGTTGGGTTGTTGGCCAAGCGACACACTCCGTAGTAGCAACGTAAATTGGTAGCACAGCCAGCATTGGTTGTGCATGCTTGGTTGCAGCTGGAAACAATGGCGCTTTGTTCTGAGGCGGTCAGGGGAGCACAAGTACTGCTCTCAATATTAAGAGGATTTCTACAACGGTTATACCAGCATGAATAGCCAGCATCACACTCTGTATTATCAGCGCAGTATTGATCACAAGTGCTGGTGCCTCTATCACTAGTAGTGCTTGGTTGGCATGTAGAGCTGCCAGTGTTGGTTGCAAGCCTGCAACGGCCATCTGAGCAGGCTAGATTTACAGCACACTCTGCATTGCTAGAGCAGGTTTCGTTACAGCTTTTTACGGTTATGCCTCCTTGTCCTGGAGTAGGGGTTGGAGAAGGACTTGGCGATGGGCTCGGAGTTGGATTTGGAGAGACGACGGGAGTTGGCGAAGGACTTGGTGATATAGAAGGAGTCGGTGATGGAGTTGGAGTAGGTGTCGGTGTTGGGACTGGTGCGGGACAAGCATCGAATTCACAGTTTTTATCTGGATTTCTACCAACAGTTGAGCCATCTGGACAAATCTTAGCCTCTTTGGTGCAGGCGGGCGGAGGAGTTGTATCAGAAATAGTGATCTTTAATGGACTGACTGTACCCAAAATATTTTTTTGTTCATTTGTGGGTTTGCCGGCGTCATCCACAATATATTGAAGAGACATCGAGTCTGTCGCAGAAAAATTAGCAATGGTAACATCTCCAGCTTTTCTTGCGACGAATTTAAGAGTTGCGATTGTCTCAAAACTATCACCTGTGTTTACTGCTCCGTTTTGAACAGAGCTATAGGTAATAACACCAAACTTAAGTTCATTGCTTGAGATAGGTAGTGTGCCTACATAAGGTGTATCCATATTTTTTGGATTAGCCTTAGAAAAAGCAACAGAATCAATTAGTTTTTGACCACTCAGCAATCCCACGAACTGAAAGCCGTATGTATTTAGGCTGTGAGTCGATCCTTTGATAGAAACTGTGACAGCATCTCCAACTTTTGGATTTGCAGGAGAGGCTAAGAGTTTTATTTCTGCCTTGCCAGCTTCAAAAGCTTGGTTTCTCACATCTTGGGATTGTTTGAGTGAAGTGACGAACAACAACAATGCACTAGCAACTGTTATGAATGAAATAGCAGCAATTCCAGCCAGAAGATGTCGTGGTCGCGTATTTGTTAACTTCATTCTTGGTTTAAGTTTAGCATTCTTTTTCATATTTGTATTAAAATTAAAGCAAGCCAATTCCAAAGTATGCTACAAGTATCTGATAATCCAGCATATTCACAAAGCCATCTTTGTTGAAGTCAGCTGACTGACTCTGCTTTTTTGTTAGTGGTGAGAACTGAACTACCAGACATGCGTAGTCAGGAGTGCTAACTTTTCCGTCTGGTTCTTGGCCATTATCACCGGCTCCACAGATATCAGCGATATTTTTGTCAGGATTTGGTGGCACAGCTACATACTGAAGACTTAGCACAAATCTGTCTCCATAAAAGACATTGTTCTCAGTATCAGTTTCTTCTAGCGTATCTCCAGTAGAGGCATAAGCTACTCTGGTAGAGTACTCGATTATCATTGGAATTTCGGTATCTCCAGCAGCGTTCTCCTTTGGTGTGAAGACTATGTTCCCAACGTGGTAGAAATCACCAAGGTTCATGCCTTTGGCTGAGCTACCTTGGACAACAACCTTGTAATTATCGCCATCTTCATAAACTTTCCCCACCAGAACATCAATGTTCCTAGCTGCTTGCTCTTCTGCCGTTAAAGTTGTTTCATAGGTTGGTTTTGATACCAGTGCTTTTGGTATGGAAACATCGAAGGAGAAGACGCCAATCTTTCTCGTGCCATCATTTTCGTTTCCAATAATTACGTGAACTGTTTTTTCTTCTCCGGGTGTGACTTTTGGCACACCTCTTTCATTCGTTTCAAGCTGGGCAGAGAAGTAGGCTGTTTCTTCGCCGGGTTTTGGGAAATCCAAACTAAGTTTCGGGACCACATCTAGTATATTGAAAAAGAACGGAGGTGAGTTTGGCTTAAAGTCGGGGTTTGGTACCATCATAGTAGTCTCGTTGTCGGGAGCAATACTGACTACTCCAGGTTTATCTACAATAAAAGAAAACGATGCAATTGTTTCAAACTTATCTTCTACGAGTGTTTCTCCGACTGTAAATAGCTTACCTACGTCTTTACCTATAGCAAGAACTTTTATTTGTGGTGGATTGGCCTGAGAATCGATCATTATATGATAAACCTGGAAAGCTGAAGAGTTTTCGTTAGAAGCAAGCTTAAAATCACTAATGTTTTCAAATCCTTCAATGTTGCCAACGAAATCAACGCCGTAGATAGAAGACAGGTGGCTATTTGCTTGAATTTCTACCGTTACTCTTTCACCAACTTTTCCTGTGGAGTTTGAAGTTAGCTTTATCTCACCGCTTTTTTCTTCATACATTGCCTGGTTTCTAGTATCTTGAGATTGCTGTAGTGGTTTATAGACAACGAAAATAACAAGAATCAGAGCCAGTAAAAGGAAGCCGAAGCCGAAGATGATTGTGCGTTTTTTGTTAGTGTTTATCATTTTGGTGTAGGTAGTCTGTAATAATAACTGAAAATTGAGTAATCAATTAGATCAACTCTCCCGTCTTTGTTAATGTCAGCTCGATCAAAACCAGGAGCTCCTGTGTCATGGTACTTGCTCATCAGGCAGCTGAAGTCAGAGAGATCTATATTCCCATCTGGGTCTCCATTAGGTAGACCGCAAATGTCGGCTTTATATTTTTCTGGCGGCACAACTGTGTATTCGATTGTTTGTAAATTATTGTATTCATTCATTTCCCCAATCTCGTTATCGCGGTCTATCCACAAAGAAATTCTATTCACACCAGTATTTAGCTCAACGTTTGTGACTGCCATTACTCCCGTAGAGGCGCCTATACCCAAACCTGGATAGGAAAAGTATTTTAAGTCAGGGGTTGAAGTAGTAATTGGTTCTGTTGCGTTTAAATAAACGTATATTTTAAAGTTCTTATCAAATTTGCCGCCAACATTTTTTACTTTGAATTCAATATCATATCTGTCAGCCATGACTCCATAATTTTTTACAACTCGGAAGTCTTCTGAGATCAAGTTTGGCAAATCAACCGGAGACGGCGTGACAATAGGCTCGGGTATTGTTGCATTGAACTCAACTCTAAGTAGGTTGTTACCTTCATCTGACTCTGTCACAGCATTGTCTTTATCAATCCAAGCATAAAGAACGTTGTTTTCCTTAGTAAATGTATAGCTGTACTGATCAACAGAAGAGGTATTTTCGTTATCTCCAGATGCAAGACCAGCAAATCTCCAGTCACGTTCAGGGATACTTTCATCGATATCAGCAGAAGGCGGATCGATACTCTCGTTCACATAAAAGAAGACCTCATGATATCCAGCTTCTGCACCTTGGTTCTCAGCTATGACATTAATGTTATATACACCAACGGTATCTGTAGGAGTAACTTCAATTCTATCTATAGAGAGGTCAGGGAGGAGGCGAGTTTGCACAATTGTATATGAGATTAATGACCTTCCATAAGAGAAATAATTTACTGTTGTGTCAATGCTCCCATTGGTGAGTCCAAAAGCGACGGAGGATGGAGCTTGCTCGTCATGGAATGTTTGTACCTGAAGATTGCTTCCAGTGCTGTGGGGAGAGGCAGGGATGAAGCTAATTGTTCCGATTTCCACGGCCGTCTTTGAAGCTAGCCCAGATTCGGAGTTTCCTGAAATAGTAATAACATATTCTGTGTCTGTGGTGGTGATATTTGCTTTGACACGTTCTTTTTCGTTCGTACCATCACCCATATCATCATAAATAGTGTCAAGATTTAGATTTTTTGCATTCTCTCGTTGGCTATCTGAAGTTGTAAATATTGGATCTCCCGCAACCTGATTTTTTGGGATATTGACGCTAAATTGGAAGGACCCGATAGTTTTAATTCCATCGGTATAGCTATTCAAGTCAATCATGAAAGACTCTTTTTCACCAGCTGTTGCAGAAACTGATTCAAGCGGATCAGTTGACCTGAGACTAGCAGAAAATGTTGGTTGCGTGTCGGTATATTTAAGCGAGTATGATTTTGCGGGTCTTTCGAGAATATCTTCATATTCAGGTATGCCGTCTGGCTTATTCGGGTTAGTAAGTATCATTGATTCCGACTCGTTCACACTCAGGCTGATGGTGCCTGCACTTTTTGTCTTAAATTTCAAAGTGGCAATCTTTTCTAGACCATGATGATATCCAGTTTCAACATCAGTTGTAGTGAAGAGAGAACCGAGATCTTTGCCGATTACCAACACTTTTATTTTGGGATCTGAAACTCCATCTCGTTCAATAAATGCACTTTGAACGGTAAAGCTTTGAGAAAATTCACTTGGTTCTATTAATAGATTATCTATGTTGTCAGAACCTATGATGGTGGCCGAGTATTGAATGCCATAGATGTCTGGACCAAGGGTTCCAGCAAAAATATCGATTTCACTCTCGCCTTCAATAAGTCCTTGGCGAGCGACGTAATCAAACTCTCCTATATATTGAGCAAATGCCTCACTACGGTCATCTTGAGAATTCTGAAGCGGCCGATAGACAACATATATCGTTAGAAAAATTGCTATGAGAAAGAGTAGAGAGCCGATGAGGAATGGTTTTTTATTGTGCATTTAGTTTGTTGTAGTTGTACACAAAAATAGCGTAGTCCATGAGATTTACTACTCCATCTTTATTCAAATCGGTAGACAGCCTTCCAGCGGGGGCAGTTTTGTAAAAGTCATTTAGTATGCAATTGAGATCGTCTTGATTTACCTGTTTGTCAGGGGACCTTGATCCGTTCGGGCCGCAGATATCTGCGATGTTGTGTTGAATTGGAGTAATAGAAGGATCCGGAGTTACTATTGGACTTGGATTAGGACTCGGAGCTGGAGTTGGATCCGGAGTGACTGGTACGGGAGGTGGAAGTGGCATCCTATATATAGTACTTTTTGTATTATTGTCTTCATCTGATTCTGCAACAGCATTGTCTTTATCTACCCAAGCAAATATATTGTTGGTAGTTTTACTAAGATCAGTTTCATCAAGATCTGTTTGGGTAAATGGGACTGAGTCTCCAGCTGCCAGTCCTTGGTGGTCAAAATTGCCAACAGCCTCTGTTTTGGCGGTAGGAGGATTAGTAGAAGGATTTACATACAAATGCATAGAAAAAGCGTCTGTCTGTACATCGCTTTGATTCATGACCGCAACAGTAATGTTGTATTTGTTAGGGTCGTTTTGTGTCTTAACAACGTCAATTGCGGAGATAGATAAGTCTGGCAGAATTGACACTGGTGTTGAACTAGGAAGAATAGTCGGTGTTGCAGAGGGACGTGGTTTTACAATAGGAGAAACAATAGGTATAGGTGTTGGGGGAACATAGTCGGGATCGCAGCCACAACCATTCTCATCTATAAATGTTGCTTCTCCCTCCGGACAAGCAACCATGGGGCATACAATGTTAGTTGGTTCTTCAGCTGCCTGCTGTCTTACATCCTGAGACTGTTTCAGGGCCTGTTGAGAACTATATAAAGCAAAGGCAATTCCTGTGAAAAGAAGGAAGGCGACAAAAAAGAGGCGGAAACGCCTGGGACTCTTGTGAATGATTGGAGTATCACTTTGCACTTTTATCCACTATACACAATTATTAATTTGCATGCCAGAGGGTAGTTGATGTGTGCTGGCTTGGCTTGTTTGATGAGTGGCGAAAATGTGTATAATGGCTCACACGAGGAGATTATATGTCCGAAAAAAGAGTGCGCAAAGCGGTCGTTACAGATGCTGGATTTGCCAGCCGCTATTTGCCAATAACAAAAACAGTTCCTAAAGGAATGTTGCCGCTTGGTAACAAACCGATCATGCAGTTCATGGTGGAGGAGTGCGCCCAGGCGGGAATCGAAGAGATCATCATTGTCGCCACCCCAGAAGGTAAGCCAATTTATGAGGACTACTTCCACAACAGTGTTATCCGGATTAAGAAGCAGCTCGAGTCACAGGACAAGGGAGATAGATATGCTCCAGTCCAAAAAGTTCTTGATTTTCCAAAGATTGAAGTCATTATTCAGGACTCAAGTCTTCCATATGGTAATGGTTCTCCCGTAGCTTCTGCGCAGAGATTTATCGAGGGCGAAGATGCTTTCTTAGTCATGTATAGCGATGACATTATTTTTGGTGAGCATGGAGATGCCTCAGTTTTGATCGAGAAATATAATGAGCGACCAGACGTCTCTGGTGTGATTATGGCCCAGGAAGTTAGTCCGAGCGTTGTCGATAAATACGGAATTATTTCTTTTAAACCAGGAACGAGTGATGAACTCGACAATATTATCGAGAAACCAGATAAGGGGACAGAGCCTTCACTTCTCGCTTCCTACGGACGCTATCTTCTAACTCCAGCTATTTTTGACCATCTGATGCCAACGAACACTGGTAAAGATAACGAATTATGGACTGTAGATGCCATCACAAGAATCGCGCAGGAGAGCACGGTGCTGGTGGAGAGAACTCAAGGGAAGTGGTTGACCACTGGGGATCCTGAGAATTACTTCCATGCACACGTCCAATTTGTGAAGCGATATGAGTCTTATGGTGCCAAACTAGCCGAGTGGTCAGCGGAATAGTCGCTGTTTTCACTGGGGAACCCTGTAGTATAATAAATTCAGATAAAGCTCGATAACAGCTCAGGTGTGAGGGGTGCCGATGTTTTCCTGAACGCCTCGTAAACGGGTCATGAACTGTCTAGTTGCGCCGTGGTGTAATTAGCTTTCTACCCACCTAGTCTATGCGGGGAATGGCGCCTCTCACTTCTGGGCTGTCTGATCAGAACCCACTTGCCGAAGTAGCTCAGGGGCAGAGCACCATCTTGGTAAGATGGGGGTCATGGGTTCGATTCCCATCTTCGGCTCAGTTTTGATCGTGAGAAAATGCCAGGTTACCCAAGTGGTCAACGGGGGCAGACTGTAAATCTGCTGACTTTCGTCTTCGTAGGTTCGAATCCTTCACCTGGCACAGAGACGATATCGTAGTAGCGTTGAATGAACGCCATCTTAGCTCAGTTGGCTAGAGCAACGGTTTTGTAAACCGTAGGTCCGGGGTTCGAATCCCCGAGATGGCTCAGATTTTGTATATACCCGAAGGTCTCTTGTATTATTGAACTCAAGATTAGAAAGATACTATGGCAGGAAATAAAGAAGGTCAGCAGGGAAGAGTTCGAGGATTTCTCCACGAGTTCGAATCTTTTGTAAGAAATATTGCAAACGGAGAAAAATTAGTAGAGGAGATCTCCTTAAATATGGTGGTGTGGCGGCATCTGGATTAGTAGTTGCCATGGCAGCAAGTGAGGCAGAAGGAATGACTGAATCAGCAGTTATGAGGGTAAAAACCTGTGATATACAAACGGCCTCTGTTACTTCGACTGAAGTTAGAACGGTTGAGATAGATATTGATGCTCGAGAAGCTAAGTGGACACAACCAAGAGTTAAGATTGAGGACATAGATTTTAATGTAAAAGTTGAGGTAAAGTATGGAATTGGAGATTACGCCGCTGAGACGATTTTTTTTAGTGTCGGTTCTCCAACATTTGATGTGCCAAAAAGTGAAAAGGGATACCCAGTACTAGCCATTTATGCATCTATTTCTAGACCAAATACTAAAACCAACATAACAATTGGAGCTGGTACACATACCATTTGCAATGGTGAAGTGCCTTCTCAAAAAGTTTTTCTGCCACTTGTTAAACGATAATTTACGGAGCTTTTTAAACATCTAGCATTAATCACTTACCTCTTGTATACTACGTCCCTCAAGATTAGAAAGATACTATGGCAGGAAAAAAGAAAAAAGGTCCACGACAGTCAGTAGGTTTGCAGTGCAGCGTTTGTAAATCCTTTGGTTATATCAGTGAATTTAATAAAAATAACGAACAGCTGAAGAAGCAAACATCGAACGAAACAACTTTTCCCCTCAATAAATACTGCAGCGTTTGCCAGAAGCACACCGCTCATAAGCAGATGAAGAAGTTGAAGTAATTCGATTTTTTTAATTTCAATAAACGTCGTCGTGAGTTCCGATTTTAATTAGGTATATTTTTTTTGTTTCAACAAGGATGAGTAGTCGAAGGTCTTGAGCTACAGAGACCGACCAATAATCTTTTCCGGAAAGTTTGTGTAGGCGAAGTGCTGGCTGAGAGTAGTCTGTTTGCAGGCGCTGAAAAGCTTTCTGAATCAGTTTCTTGTTAGTTGAGTTTCCCTTGATTAACTTGTTGATTTGTCTTGCACACGCTTTAGTGACAACAAGTTTTTTCATCTTTTTATAGGGACTCAATAAATGCTTCGATATCCTCGCTCGAGGAGAGGATAGTTGCTTCACCATTTTTTTCTTCTAGCTTGGCTTGCTTTGCCCACAAATCATACTTAGCTCTTTGAATTGTTTTTCTTACAGAGTCTCTTACGAGGTCGCTAAATGATGCATAAAAACCACCGGTGACAAGTTCATCTGCTTGGTTCTTTAATTCTGCTGGAAGTGAAATGTTGATTGTTTTCATACAACAATCATACACTATCTGTACAAACATACAGCTAGTTTAGCGCACCAACCTTACCTTAACTGTACAGTTTCAACAATTCTTTTCGCCCCGTGTAAAAATAGCTTGTCCAGGCTACATGATCTAAGCATAGCTTGTTCGATCCATGAGTGAGCCCTCGACTGGGCGGCCATGAGAGTTTTTAGTTGACTAACTATATTATTGACATGCGCCTGGCGAGAAATGCCTTGAGCCTCAAAAACTTCGCGAATATTGTGTTCCCACTCGCCCCACTCTTGAAGAGAGAGCAGGAAAGAGCCAGAGGCGGCAGCATCGTAGGCCATATCACCAGATGGTTTAGAAATAAAGCCATGTGCCCAGGGGAAAGCGTACTGGATCAAGAGTTCATTGGCATCGATGATTTGGGGGTGATAGAGAATAGTTAGGGAACGAGTATCAAGTTTTTCGTGCGGCTGTTTTTTTGCCATAAAAGTATCGGGATCACGTGAGGCGATTAGCTTCACTGAAACACCCGCTTGTTTGGCCAGATCAAGAGCCATGTCTTTAATATCTCTCTGTGTACCAGCGTATACCATGAGTTCAAATCGAGGTATTTTTGTATTCAAATCTGGCAATAATTGTGTGAGTAAATTCCTAATTTCTGGTTTATTAGTTCCAAGACCGCCGGTAGTAATGCAGAT
>Ga0100393_10005067_pt1 | contig 11977 bp, 8 predicted proteins | sample CryGeymeta201517_FD_81546 | JGI IMG/M metagenome (GOLD analysis project Ga0100393, IMG submission 81546) | Groundwater microbial communities from Crystal Geyser aquifers in Utah, USA - Crystal Geyser metaG 2015-17 | ecosystem: Environmental > Aquatic > Deep subsurface > Groundwater | place: USA... | reverse complement strand
GTCGTCTTCTTGCTCCGCTGCCAATTCTGCCATGGTCAAGGCCCCTGTTTCAGTCGTAGCTCCGGGTGTGACTACCATGTACCTATAGTAGTGATGCTGAATCTGTTTGGGGTGCTTGTGCAACACTACCACAACGGGTCTGCGAGTGCGCCAAATGGGATATTCGTCCGGCGTCGTGACCAGTTCAACGCTGGAGGTGTACATGCTAGACGTCGAGGGCATGCCGGCCAATTCTTCGTCAATTTGATCGATGCTTTCGACGGCAGCCTCTTCGGCATTTTCAGCCACAGGAAAAGCCTTGCTGGCTTCTTCTTGGGCAATCTGGTGAGCATCCGTGGGATCCTGTGCAGACGAACCCGGTGCCCACAGCGTGCATCCTGTCACTCTCAGATAACTACCAATGGGAAGCTCGGCACGACACTTGAAGTGCAACCGAACGACACGGCCGTTCAGAGGAGGTGCGGTATTGTCAGTGTCGTCGTTGTCCAGTTCCATGTTTTTTATGTGTGTGTGTGTGTGTTTTGGGTTCCCAAAACGGATGATTGTAGTGTGTAACTATTGTTTATGTGAAAATGCTGCAGTCAGCGAATGGAATGGAATGTACTGTAATGTAATGTAGTGTGATATGCGATGGGACGGTCGAGACGAGCTACTAACTAGGATATCTCTTATAATAGATAGGGACTCTCGAGATTTTCTGGGATTCGTATTCCTGTCAAGGGCTTCTTCTTTATCTTTGACTCAAGTTAAGTTAAAATTGTAATGGTATAGAGCACAAACTAAATAGTTCTGGGGGACAAATCTAACTTGTGTTTCCTCTAAAGCATATGTTGTAGCTCTGGTTATAAAGTTGGTTGAGGTTGGTCTTTGGTTGACACACACCATCATCATCATCATCAATCCCTATGTCCCAACAAAATCTCCTCGTTCGTTCGTTTGCCACATTTTAAAGAGACGCACATTGGCTTCCAATGTTGCTAAGAAGAATGGTGGCACAATGATGGGCTGATGATAATCGCACGAACGTACACACCAGGGTACTATTCGCTACACAGCAACCTTGGATTGTCAAAAGCAAAAAAGTCGTGGAACACAGATCTATGATGATAGGGCAAAGATCCAAAGGAACCAAAAACCAAGGCATCCGAAGGAGACCGAAGGAGATTGAGGCATTCCTGAAACATATATTGAGGAATATTGATGATGAAAGCGACGACGATAAATGGACATCATTCCATTATTATATAGCTTTTGTATGGAATCTAATTTTTGAATTTTTATATAATCTGCTGCTGCAGCAACCTATTTTTCTACCTAGCGAATGTATGTTTTTATGTTGTCGCTCGTTCCATTAGCTACAGTAACAAGTGGTCGAACTCTACTATCATTGAAAGTCCAAAGAATGAGACCCCGTTTTTCATCTGAGAGCGCGTGTTGCGGTACTTACACTATACTTACAAACGACAAAATGTCGTTGCTAATGATGGGTGGATACTGGTCTTCTGTAATAAAATTGCTATGAAATACTTACGCATCCACACACACACAAAAAAAAAACACGGCAAGACACACGCCATGTCAGTAAAATGGCGGTCGATGTTCTTTCACTGCAGATTGCAGTCATGATAGTGGAACACTGCTGCACTGCCATGCCACGCATTCAAGAGGAGCGTACACTGTTCATCGGAGCACAGCAGCCGATCAATCAAATCAAATGAATCCAAAAGCAGTAGATTGTATGATGTGTCGTCGCGCGCGGAAAATACACAGAGCAATCTTCCAACGCTCGGTTTTTCGTCTTAAAAGGGGGGAGGAGCTCCTCGTCCCATACCCATACCTGGAGGAGGTGGAGGAGGCAGACCTCCTCCTATTCCGTGCATAGGTGCTGCACCCAGTCCAGGTGGAGGTGCTCCTCCCAATGGACCCCCGGGTGGCGGAGCTCCCATGGTACCGCGTCCTGCACCCAGGGCCCGACCAGGACCTCCGGGTGTTACTTTACCAGTCGTACTGGGAGGCGGTGGGCCTTCCACGGCCAAGCTCACCACATTCTCGCCCCGGATAAGTACCAGTCCAAGACTGCGCTTTTCCGTTCGTTCTTCCAACAGAGCTGCGCTACCTTTGCTTTTCAGTGTACGGAATTCCTCGGCTTCGCTCAGGACCAAATTCAAGTGCTTGTCAAAGGCCAGAAAAGTGCCAATAATGGAACGACCGTCATGAAGTGTCACGCGCAACCGATGTTCCACGTATCTGAGTAGTTTGCTTCCTTTACCGCTGGGCTGATTATAGCAAACGAACACTAAAAATGTGAGCAAGGAGAGGATGGCGAGGAACAAAGAAAAGAGTTGCTTCTTCCGAGGCCGCAGACAGACAATTACGAGTATGACATTCGAGTTCCATTCGCAATAATTAGTTCTTGACTGGTGCTAAAGGAAAAACGTACCATAGTGGATTATTCTGTGATTAATAGCCAAGTGACGCAGCTAACGAAAGAGAGCTGTACCTACGAGTAATTATTTGCTGCTGCTGCGGTAGTTTTGTTACTGCTGTGCCATTATCCAGATAGGTTATTAATCAGCGTAGAGTCGTCGATTTTGTCGCCCTGCCTAATTTCAGAGGTACTGGGCCCACTAGTAGTAATTAATTGGCCAATCATTTATTTTTATTTTTTATCTGATTATGAGCGCATGCTTCAAGACGCACTCTTACTCTTGCCGAAACAATGGTTAGCTAGCAGCATCTCGAAGCTGTCGTTCGTTCAAGCTGAACGACTTCATCAAGGCAGGTAATGCTTGCAGTCTTTCCTTGTCCGTGCTGCCACCTTCGGTGTCAGGCGACGCTCACTGCTTTCCTAACGCGCGGAAAACTAGTCTTTGATGCTCACGAAATAATCACCAATGCTGATAACATCCAGGTCGGAAAAAGAAAACCTTGGCAAAAGGCGTGCGAATTCCTCGTACTACACACTCAGGTCACGGATACACACATCTGACGACGAGTGAAATCAGCGGTGGTTGTAGTTCTAGTAGTCAAGGAAGAAAGGAGGAGACGAAACCATCCTGGTTTCCAACGTACCGCTCGTTGTATACAAACCAGGCTTTAGACCCAGCATGATGGGATTTGGAAAGAGAAAAGCTACTGTAGGACAGTCGGCGAAGACATCAATTAGGAAGAGGCCTCTTCTCCTCCGTGCTCTTTGTTTCTCAGTCAGATACTGGTACCTGGTTAGACCTGATCAACGTTTTTTACTTGTAGCAGCTTCCAGAAGAAAAACAAGAACACTGCCATTGGTACAGCTATTCCTTGAAAAAAGCGAACTCTCTCAATAGAAGCCTCTGCTTGAACGGCATCCAGTATGCGGTTCTCGAGCAGCAGATTCTTATTTTAGCACAACCTGAACCTCTACTACATAGCTACTGTAGCTAGCTAGTACTACCTATTGTAGTAGTAGAGTATGATAATAAAAACTGGAGGGAAGTAGACGCACAGTTGTATTCTGAAATGACGGAAGAAGAAAAGAGAACCGAGTGCGAGGAAGCAAAAAAAAAGTTGGATCTTGGATCTTCGTACGCGTAGTCTGCTCTACTAGTAGTACGCAATACTCTAGTAGCTACTAGCTAGACTACTAGACTAGCTAGACTACTACTAGACTAGACTACTGGGGGACGTTTCTTTATTTCGTTGTTGGATGATCTTAAAAAAAATTGAAGGATCTTGTTGCAATTTGTTTTCGCAAAGGGCTGTTATAACTTTCCTGATTTCCCTCTTGCTCTCTTCTCGCCACAACAATACAAGTAGTACTCTACTCACAACTCTCGTAGCATCATGACATTTAAGGTCAAGTTCAAGATCACAATTCTCCAGGCCTCTGGCTTGGTAGCCAAGGATAAGAATATGTTTGGAAAGAAGACTACGTCCGATCCCTACATTAAAATTTCTGTTCCTCGTGGCCTTCCTTTGAAGAAACACGGAAAAGTCACCAATCAAACTGCCGTTGTGATGAAATCAGTCGACCCTGTTTGGAAGGACGAGGCATTTCTAACGAGTGATTACAATGATACTCATATTAGTAAGGACACACAGAGCTTCTTTGCCGAGTTGAAAATCTTTGATTATGATCTCGCATCCGCCGATGATCCCATGGGAACTGTCTACGTTCCTTTGCTCCCCAACGGCATCATCGAAGGAACCACGACACAATGGTACCCCGTCGAACCAAAATCGGCCAAGAATGCTACGGGACAGGTGCAAGTGCAAATCCAAGTTATGGTCGATCAGCCCGTCACACTCGGAAAGGGAAGTGCTCTCAGTGTGTCTGGTTTGACCGTTAACAACAAAATCAAAGTTGGACTGGCGTGGGATATGCTCGGCCACAAACACGTTGATCTAGATGCTTCCTGTGTCGCATTGTTGCACGATGGTCAACTTTCCCTGGAAAATACCGTCTACTACGGAAATCCCACCAATGCAAATGAGTCCATTGTCCACTCTGGAGATGAAAAATCGGGTGATAAGAAGGGAGACGATGAATCCATTTTCTTCCACTTAGATCGGGTGCCTCCCCAAGTGTTGGCTCTCTATATTGTTTTGACAGTTGCAACTCCCGGAATGAAGTTGGGCCAGATCAAGTCGGCTCAGTTCCGAGTCGCAACAGTGCCCTCCGATGAAACCATTTGTGTGTACAAGCCAGCCGATAACGCTCTCAGCGAAAATGCCACGGCCATGTTTATGGTCCGCATCGGACGAAGCGCTCCCAACTCCAACGAGTGGGTCATCCGGCCCATTGAAGAAACGCACCCGACGGCCCGCGATTTTGGTGGCCTGATCCCTTACCTCAAGAGCTACACAAAAGACCTGGTGCCCAACATCCGCGTGAATCCAACAGAACGCGTCGCCATTATGCGCAAGAATGGAAACATTCGCTTGGCAGATTACTGTGCAGGAGAACAACTCCCGGACCCTGTCACCTTTGGATTAGCGTGGGACATTACCGGCGGACAGAATATCGATCTAGACGCGTCGGCAATTTGTTTAGATTCCGATTTAAATTTGGTCGACGAAGTTTGGTTTAAAAAGCTGAAATCAAGTGACGGGTCCATCGTTCACCACGGAGATGAACGAGAAGGAGACGAACACGGCGATGACGAGAAAATGGATATTTATCTCAATAAAGTCAGCCAAAGAATTCAGTATATTGGATTTTGTATCAATTCGTACAGTGGCCAAGAACTGGACGATGTGGCACGTGCTTTCTGCCATTTATTTGACAGCGAGACAAAGACCGACATTGCATCTTACGCGCTCACCAATTCGGCCGAATTGGACAAGCACACGGCACTCGTCATGGGGTGTCTGTATCGAGGAAGCTCAGAGCTAGCTGGAGACTGGTGTCTTTGTATAATCTCCGAAGCAGCACATGGCCGGACTGTTAAGGACAACGTTGACGAGTTGCAGAATTTTTTGCGACGGCATCCACCACAAGCACCGAGTCATCCTCAAGCAGAGGAAATTTCAGTGGCGGGCGATACGTATCAGATGCCTGCGTTTGTCCCTTATGAGGAACCAACACCAGCAGCGGCACCCACGGGAGGCGCAGCCCCCAAGAAAATGATCAATGTCAACGGGGTGACAAAACTAAACCCAGAAGTAAGTTGTCTCGTGTTGGCGGCCTGTTGCGTTTGCATTGTTTCTAACTGTGTCTGTCCTCACGTCGCTGATGTTCTTTTTAATTTTGCAGTGGAAAAAGTGGAAAGCAGAGCAAGCGAAGTAGTTGTGACTGCGGCACTCTTAGAATTTTTCTCGCAGTTACAAGTAGCTCGATTTGAAATGTAGGATGCAGCGTTCTCTATCAATTGGTGTTTGGACAAAAAGATGCCGTATTAGCTTAAAGTTAGTAGAACAAGGTCATCTGATCATTATTATTGTTATTTGACGTCCCAAATTGGGTCTCCTCTTTCTAGTACACAGATTCGGGAACCAACACTGATGCTGCCCCCGGTTCCTTGAGCAATGGCATTTTGTGCAAAGTAAACATTTTCCTTCACGCCCCCCAAGGCTCGAAACTCCGATAAGGTTTCCAGAGGCTCTTCGAAAACACGCCCCGTTTCCTGATCCGTGCAGGATTGTTTGCATCTAGGACAACCTTTGACAATGTGAAAAATTAATCCGTCAATGGAAATGACTCTCCAAGTATCTTCCTCAAAGGGCTTTGTTCCCTTGACCACAATGTTGGGACGAAACCGGCTCATCGGAATTGGTTTCTTTCCTTTTTCCCCAAGCCTTTTGTTCAATTCATCTAAAGATGCCTCACTCACAATTAGAACCGGGAATCCATCTGTCAGACTGACCTTGGGAGCTGCACCAGTCCAAGATAATGCCGATCTTGGGGTATATCTTTCGTCCGTAAACCTGTCATCCTTGTTCATGACAACCAGCCGCATTTTGTCCGCTAGTGGTGGTGCATCTTTATCCTGCGAGACAACCCGTGACAGAAACTTGCCTGCTTGATGACCTAAGTCGGTCACTTCCGTTATGTCATCCCAAATTCTAGCCCGCAACTTCTTGCCCGAAACCCTCTCTTTCATAGGCTGAATTGTTACTGATTCTTGCACTAATGGACTAGAGAGCGTCAACGAACCGTCTTTGGCCGAGACTATGGCTCGAATGGTGGCGAGAAGTGGAACTTGACGTTGAGTCATGAATTGATGAGTTGCGTCGTTGGGTCCAAAGGTTCCAATCATTGGAGGTTGCCGAGGTGCGACCAACATGTACCGTCGATCTCCGACGAGGCCCTTCGCATCGATTCGCACATTTTCGATAGAGACAGCTTTCAGGGATTTGACTGGATAAATAAAAATTTGGCTCACGGTCGCATCGTCGAACTTGTTGTTCCATAGCGCAAGAGCTCCCAACAGTTTGATGCGAAGGCGCCCAGCAATGGCGGCAAGAATCCGAGATAAACCCAAATATTCCAGAGATGCAGCCGTCACGGCCACCCCAACGAAAGCATACGTCTGCACCTCGCGATGTTCGAACAGCCACGAGCGTAATGAATTCATTATAGTACTGCAGAATTTTGAGAGTTTGATTTTGAACGGCTTCTAATAAAACTTGGTGCGGTGATGAGGAGGGCGACGGGAGAAAAAAAAATTGATCATGTTGAAAGTGAAAAAGATACGGGAGTTCGTAGCTCGACCAGACTACAAGGGGAAAGCGCTTGCGAAGCAGGCGCTAGCTAGCATGTGAAAAACATGTGCCTGAACGAACTCGCACAACAAGTAGATAGCCATTGAGTGTCCATCAAGCCAGGGACAGTTGACGAGACCGCGCGTCCTACTCGCCTTTTTACTGCTGCCATTCCTAGATGTAGTAGCTTACGCATGGACTGTAATTTCGAGTGTTACTTGCCTAAGCTTTCGATGTGCTCGCTTGCAAGTCCAACAACTAAACCTGAGGACAACCTAAATCATCAGTGAAATTGAAATTATTACAAAATTGGTCCATCAGTCAGTACACATTTGGTGTAGAGGCAGAAGAGGACAATATATATTTACTGATCCCCCTATGTCAACATTACGTAGGCACATCATGTGCGCGCTTCCTCTCGTTGCTTTTCCCCTTTCTACGTTGGCTTGGCAAATCGCACTGATCGGGAACTTGGCTTCAAAATTTGAAAACTGCACATCAAATTTTCATCAACGCTAATCATTCCACCAGCATTGTCGAATTCGCCGCAGTAATTTGGGGCCGAGAACAGCGTGACAAGTTGTCTTCCTGCGAATGAACGGGCAGACGAAGTTAGTGCAATACCAATAGAAAAAAAAAACTTTGCAATAAAAAACAGAAATACAGCAAAAGCTCACCCGCAAAAAATTCGTATCCATCTTCGACCACTTGATGCGCTCGCACAATCAAATCCAGATCTTGTGCGTCTAAAAACGAGTTCACGACATCTGCCCCGAACACGTACGATACCCCCCGATCGTTCTCACCCCAGCCCGAAATATTTGCATCTGGATCCGCCCACAACAAGTCACACAAGAGACCTACATCTGGAACATCGCAGGGTCGTTGAAGATCGGCAATTTGTTGAAGAGATTGCAATTCCGGAGAAAGCCCGCCGTGCATGCACAGAATCTTTTCGTCGACCAAAGCTGCTGCTGGTAAACAATTGAAAACATCACTGAAGGTCTTCCATAGTTTGATAGAAAACCGTCGCTTGCACTCATCATAAAACCCGTAAATGCGATTAATGCCAGCACTCTCATGATTTCCTCGAAGAATGAAAAAGTTTTCGGGATATTGAATTTTATAAGCGAGCAACAAGCAGATGGTTTCTAGGGATTGCTTGCCTCGATCCACATAGTCCCCCAGAAAGAGATAATTGGCATCAGGTGGAAACCCTCCGTACTCTAGCAGTCGCAACAGATCGGTGAACTGTCCGTGGACGTCTCCACATATCTTGATGGGAGCTTCCAACTCCACGAGCATGGGTTGTGACATGAGAATTGGTTTGCTTCGCGTACACAACAAACGGATGTCGTCTTCGACAAGATTGACCAGAGTACCAGGTGGACTTCCACGTAATCCTAAAAGTTTCTCGGTAATGGTCTTAATGGGTTCCATGTTCAACTGTGGTGGTGGTGGTGGCGGAGCTTGTGGCTCTGACGATGTTGCTGCAGATGCAGATGACGATGTTTCGACACTGGCTACGGGAGGATCACCATTTCCTTCAATCATTGTGACAGCAATGGAAGCTTATCGTTCTGCTTTTAGTAAAGCTCTCGATTGCAGTTTTTGTTGTTGGATGAGGCGTTCAGCCCTCCTAACCTGTACTTCTCTTGCCGCAAAACGCTGCCAGATGTTTGTGTTATGGTGCAAAGTGCAAGCTGAGTGAGTAGGCTGATGAGGTAGTATGGGTAGGTGCCAAATATTTGGAAAGTTTTAAAGGTGCACCTATTCTGTTCCTGTGTGCGTCGCTGAAACAACTTATTCGGTCGAAGGTGAGAGTTACATATTTTTGGTCCCGTTAAACTCGGCTCCCGCCCATTATTTTTCATTCCAGTTGCTCTAGCTTTTTTTCGGCTATGCTGGCTGACGTAAGTCGACACTCTGAAAACACCTCACAACCATTCATTGCTGTAAATGAGAATCGTTTGACCAATCAAAATATTGATCAGGACGAACATGAGTATGTACTACTACCCGTAGTACTGTACTCTAGAGTACTCTCGGGTACTGCTCTAGTATCCTTTGGTACCAGTACCTAGTTCTACTGCTGCTTGTAGTGCACCATACCGTACTACTATTACGGTGCGTTACTAGACAGTAGAGGCGGATTATTTGTCGCCAACTACAACGCTCGCTTCAACTCCACGTATTATTTCTTACTTGTACGTATCCTTGTACCAGGTAGTAGTGTTAGTTTATCTACATCACTCAATTTAGTAATCGTAATCGTGAAGACAACACTTTTAGCTCTGATCACCACAAACTACTTTTTCAACAAAAATTAACTCAGCACATGGTTACAGACTGCATCGTTATTCTTTAGTTCAGTCAACACAGCTTCTGCCAAGCCCACTACAGTACTTACATCGTTAACGGATCAATTACTCTAACAAGAAACGAGTGAGATCCTACAATCAAGGAGACATCACAACTTCTCGAATACAGCACACTTACTCTATCTCAAATCTCAACCAACACATCACAGATACATCACCATGTCTCTGAATCAAGTAAGCTTGCAGCGTCTATTGATGGTCGCTTTGTGCATACTTTGTTCTCTGGAACTATCAACTGGATTTGCCACGCAGTCTAAGATCACCACAACCACGAGAATTTCACAGCGATCCTCCCTTCGCATGTATGTTCCCCAACAGTCTTCCTCGCAATCCTCTTCCCCCGCGAAAGAACTGAATATGATTCCGAAATCGAGAAGCATCACATCTCCTCCTACGCGAGAGAAGAAGCCATCACTACTACTACAAGACAAACAGCAGCAGAAGCAGACCCAGCAACCACGAAAGCAGCGGTACAACACCGAGCTATCTCATTCTGTCTTGCACGAATCGGACACTTTGCCCTCCTTTCCTACGGCTCATGGATTGTTGTCACCCGAAACAGTCATGCGCATGGAAGAAATGGTCGAAATGAATGGCCATACTTCCAGTGCGGCCGTCAAGCAATTCTTGACCAGGTATCGACGAAATGGACCCATGTCTTGTCTGTCGATGCTGTCGGATCCTCAAGTTCTGCCACATCTTACCAAGGCGATGCGAGATATTGTATGAGATTCATGATATATATATATATATATATATACACACATATATATACATACATTATGCGCTCAGAACTCTGTACTCTACAGAGTGTTGTGCGCACGCACACTCTTTTTATGCACCATGCACACATTCATGAATGTCCTCTCTACGCGACACAAGACATTCGTACAAGCTGATTCAACACGAGACGGAACAAGGCTAGCTAAATGAACTACTGAATGAATGAACCATATTTTATCGTAATCTGTCATGGCGCTACATGGCAAAGGATATGGAGTCGGTCTTGATAACGTGATTTTACAAACGGTTTTTTTGTCGGGATTTTACAAAAAATCCCCTTGAACCGAATCTTTCTTGTGTTGATACCCTACTCAAAGCAATTCCTGCATGTTACACTAATACTACAACACTACTAATATTGCATTCCAAGCTTAGTAAACTTGCAGTCATTAAAGATCCCCTCTGTCTCTCTAGTTCGTAGTACAAGGTCAAGATCTACAAATCAAGTATGTCATGACGTTGTTTTTCGACCTCGCTTCTTCGCCTCCTCTGTTGTTGCTTCTTTCTTGGTCGCTGAGGCCGCGCGTTTCTGGCCCTTGGCGGCAGGCGCCTTCTTGGCAGAAGGCATTTTGGACGCTATCTGTTTGGGTCGATCAAATACAAGAGTACTTTCGTCACTCTCTTTGACGACAAGCTTGTAGCCTTCAGCGTCAAAGTCTTGAACGTCTTCTAGGGTCTTCGCTTGTGTTTCAGCCACAAAGCGAACCATGAGTCCACGAGCTCGTTTGGCGTGCACGGCTACTACCCGTCCTTGATCGCGAAAGACAACCTTGACATACTTGGAATTGGGAGCAGCTTCTTGAAGCATGGTAGCATCGACTGCTGCTGCATATTCATCACTGGCCAAGTTGAGCAGGATTTGCTGGTCACTTCTAGGTCTTAACGCTAGTTCTCGGGCAAGTTGTTGCGTGACACTTTCTTTCCATAAGTCATTCAATTTGGTCGTATCGTCTTTTCCAAAGACGTTGCGGGTAGCCATCTCTAGTCGGTAGGGCTGCATACGATCCAGGGGTCGCAAAATGCCGTAAAGCGGGTCGATGATTCGAAGATTGTTTTGCATGTACAAGACAGCGTCTGAGGAGCATTCCAATATTTGCAATCCCTGGTAGGCAGCTCCCGAAAAGGCATAGATACAGGGTTTGGTTTCTTTTTCGGGACGCTTCTCAAAATCTTCCTCATAGTCGTTCCAATACTGTCATTATGGTAGAGAAAGTTGGTAAGATGAAAAAATGATATTATGCAACACATCATGAGGCAAGAACATTTATTTCGTACATGATGATGCATACCTGGTGAGATGTTTTGGCTAAATTGGCAGACAATTTAAGCAGCTTTTCCAAATCGGCTTGAGATCGCTTCTTCATTGCCCGAGCAAGCCGCCTCGATTGTTCGAGGTTGCAATCCGGAGCTGTCCACAGCGAGGATTCGGGAATATTATTTGGTTTATTGGCATCGTCAAGATGCGCTAGATCGAGGGTTTTTGCGGGTGACAAAATCATCATGACTCCAGCTACAGCATCGCCAGCTACAGCCACACGTTCAGTACTTGGACTCTTTTTTGACATGCTTGTATTGCTGGTAGAAAAGGCCGCAGTAAAACTTGAGAGATTGCAATGACGCCGAGAGGAAGT
>Ga0100393_10005065_pt1 | contig 11980 bp, 4 predicted proteins | sample CryGeymeta201517_FD_81546 | JGI IMG/M metagenome (GOLD analysis project Ga0100393, IMG submission 81546) | Groundwater microbial communities from Crystal Geyser aquifers in Utah, USA - Crystal Geyser metaG 2015-17 | ecosystem: Environmental > Aquatic > Deep subsurface > Groundwater | place: USA... | reverse complement strand
GCCGGTGGTAGCGGTCTGCAACCTGGGTCTGCCAGCGGTGGGTTTGGAAATGCTGGCGGACAGGGTGGCTACACTGGAAATTTAGGCGGCGGCGGCGGTGGTGCTGGTGCTGCCGGCCAAAGTGGACAGTACTCTACCGGAGCAGGTGGTTCAGGCAAGACTTACGCTATTACGGGTACGTCTGTGGGGTACGCCGGCGGCGGCGGTGGCGCTAGTAGTAAAAGCTATGTAACGCCCGGAAGCGCGACCGATGGAGGCGGAGCGGGTCGCTATGCTGCCCCCGGCTCAGCAGGCACTGCAAACACCGGCGGCGGTGGCGGCGGTGGAGGTGCGTGGGCAAATGGCGGTGCCGGCGGCAGCGGCATCGTGGTCATACGCTACGACCCGAGTAAAGGTTTTAGCATCGAGAGCGATGGAGATGAGTATTCCACGTATACAGACGCAGTTAGCGGTATCACGTACGCGCTTCACCAATTCAAAACCCCCGGGACCAGCACGTTCACGGTCATAGCCCCGCCCAGCGGCACGATGATCTCCATCGATGATTGAGAGGAAACCGCTTTTCGGCGAGGGCCGACCTGAAAGAGCGCTTTTTGGTGGAAGAAGTAGCAGCATCGTAGGGGGGGGCTACGACCGGCGTCATGTTAAAGCGATGCAGACGCTCCGTCCGGGACCAGGGAAACGTCTGTCAGCCGGAATCCCCTTGGCGTTGGTTCACCGAAGTCTTCACCCCACAGGGTAAGCGTATGATCGCCTGCTTTGAGTTGAACCTCACCAAAAAACAAGGTTTTACTCTGATACGCCTTCCCGTCCGGATCCAGCCCATCGTGCTTAACCCGCGCCTTTAGTTTATGCCCTGCCAAACGGATACACACCTCCGGCTTATTGTATTGGTGTAAGCGCTTCTTGTGAATAACGTGTTTCGCCAGAACGGAATACGTACCCGCGGTCCTGACTCGAAATGACCAGGTCAACCGCGTGGTCTCGTCCACCCAATCGCCGATGAACCCGGTAGGATGCTGATAGGAAGGGCCTTCATGTGTGGCATGATTCGAAGGCAGAACAATCGCCTTGTTACCGTCCTGGAACGTCATGTCTTCTACCTGCACCGCTCCTTCCGTTTCAACCACGACGACGAGAAACAGGGCTGAAGGGGCCACATCGCAGAGCTTCAAAGCAAAACGATCGGCTTCTTGTGTGAAGCGCAAGGACATTTCGGGGCGATCAAGGGGGTAGGCTTTGCATACGTTACTGACCAAGCCCTCTAGAATAATGTTTTCGTGACGCCAGTCTTTGATAATCAGATAGAGTTTGTTGTCTTTTTGCGTGATCCAGCCCCATGGCTGAGGGTCTCGGAAGGGATTCGGTTGCGTGCCATAGATGCTCTCGCCGTAGACCTTCAGCCACGCTCCCATCTGTTCCAGCCGTTGGGCGCTTTCTGCCGGAATCACGCCTAGCGGATCCGGACCGACATTCAACAGATAATTCAGGCCATTTGCCGCGCAGTTGATCAGGTACTCCAGAAGGGTTTTGACAGACTTCCAGTCGTGATCGAAATACTTGTAGCCGAACGTCGTGTTGAGCGTAATGGGCGTTTCCCAGTCTCCATCGACGGGGGCCGTGGCGTGATAGTTGTCTCCGAGTAATTCATAATCACCAACACGATTTCCGATCCGTCCGCTGACAATACAATCCGGTTGTAGCGCGCGAACATAGTCCGCAATCGTTTGACTGTGTTGCTTACTCATCGTCAACGCCATGTCGAACCACATAATGCCGATCTCACCATAATTCGTCAGAAGTGCTTTCAGATCGGGTTTGACAACATTCTCAATATAGTGATCAAAAGCGGGTCTCTCCGTCGTACGAACCATCCAGTCCACGTCATCGGTCATCTCTTCCCAGTAGCCCGCGCCGCCGGGGGCGGTCCAATCCAGGGTTTGAGAGTAGTAGAAGCATATTTTCAACCCTCGCTCCCGGCAGGCTTCCGCCAAAGGCGCCAACAGATCCTTCTTGTAGGGAGAGCTGTTCATGATGGTAAAGGGATTCTCAGGAGAATCATACAGGCAGAACCCATCGTGATGTTTTGCAGTGATCACGACATATTTCATGCCGGCCTTAAGGGCCAACTCGGCCCAGCTTTCTGGGTCATACTTGACCGGATTGAAGTCATTGGAAACCGCCATGTACGCATCACGGGGAATCTTCATGCCGTGCATAATCCATTCACCCAGGTCGTCAAAACGCTCGCCTTGCCACTCACCTGCCAGTTGCGAGTAGAGTCCCCAGTGAATGAACATGCCGAAACGGGCGTCGCGCCACCATTTCATTTTGTCCGATGTGCTTGTATGTAATGCATTCATGTTAATTCCTTACGTAATTCTTCTTTCGCAGCCTGATGATGCACGCGTTAACATGCTTTACGCAGCGCTCTGTCCCGTATCCACGTTCATCGAGAGAGCGACGTTTTGTTTGAAGCGCCCATGCTATTCCTTGTGCGGTATCCATGTCAATGTTTTCGGTGCAAGCCTCGCGGGTAGACCTTATAAATCGAGGATGCTCGCCCTCCAGAAATAGAGTCAAACTTGACGTTACTGGTTAGGTTGGGGGGGGAAGCGTGCGTGTGGGAACGCGCTGCATCAGGTAATACATGAAAAACCGTTAAATAATCCATTCGTTCGCCTCTGTTTATCGTGTATACTATATTGCTTAATGATGCACTCAATCGTAACGGATTGTCAAATAGCGTAACGGATTGTCAAATAGCGTAACGGATTGTCAATAGCGAAACAGCGGACTATGGAAAGTTGTCCGCTTACAGCGTGCCTTCAGCGCGTTTAGCCCTAGCTGTTATTGTTTAAAAGCAGGAGGAAGCAAGATGAAGATCAGCAGGAGCATAATGACGGGGCTTGTGGTCGCCTTGGCGATACAGGCGCAATCCGGCGAAGGCGCGTTACGTGATCTCGCCGATTCGAGAGGTAAGCTGATCGGCACGGCGGTCAACGGCGGCTTGATCGATCCCGGAGGATCTACCCCGCAGGCATTGCGGGATATTCTGGCAGCCGAATTCAATGTTTATGTGGCGGAGAGCAGATACAAGATGGCTTATGTTCTGCCGAATGCGCCGGCGGATCCCTTCAACGTTCAAGTTTCCGATCTCAACACCGATAGCATCGACGGTCTGGTCAATCTTGCGCGGACGAACGGTGTGCAAAAAATACGCGGTCATGTACTCATCTGGCACCAGGGAATGCCCCCTTGGCTGGAAACCGCCGCATCCGGGTGGAATGCCCAGCAAATCACGGATTTCGCTACGTCCTACATCACCGCAGTCCTTACCTATTGCCGCGAAAACGCACCAGAGATTTACGAGTGGGATGTCATCAACGAAACCATCGACTCGGGCAGCGGAGCATTCCGCACAGGCACATGGTATGATGCCGCGAACCGGCAAGACTTTATTGACGCGCTTTTTCATGCGGCGCACGCCGCGGATCCAAACATTCGACTGGTATACAATGATTACGGCATAGAATATGCCGAGAACAGCAAGACGACTTTCATGCTCAACATGGTCGAAGGCATGCTTTCGCGTGGCGTGCCGCTTGATGGCGTGGGGCTGCAATGCCACTTCGCCGGTCCCGATGCAAGCGGGAATGGCGGATTCACCACGACGAGTGCCGCCAGTTTCCGCGACGTCTTCGTCCAACTCGCGAACCGCGGTCTCGACTGTATTGTTACCGAACTCGATCTGCGCCTGAAGACCGACAGCTCCACCACTGAAGGCAACGTCACCACGCAACAACTCGCCGAGCAGGGTGTCCAGTACGAACGCATCGTTGCCACCGCACTCTCGCAGCCGAATTGCCCGGCCGTGCTCACTTGGGGGTTCAGCGACGCCGCCTCGTGGATACCCTCGTATTTTCCCGGCTATGGCCATGCGCTGCTCTATGACCGCGATCACCAACCCAAACCAGCCTATTTCGGCGTGTCCGACGCTCTCGCAAGTCTGCCTGTCACCCAAACCCCGCCGACCGTCGATTCCCAATCCGTTCGGGCTCTCAAGGATCAGCCGAAGTCCATCACCTTGACCGGCACGGATGCCCAGGAAGATGCGCTGACCTACTCCGTCGTGAATGGCCCCACGAATGGCGTCCTGGACGACACGGCGCCGCCGGACTTGGTCTATACGCCCAATCCGGGCTACGTCGGCACGGACAGCTTCACCTTTAAGGCCAACGATGGTGTTTTTGACTCCGCTCCGGGAACCATTTCGATTACGATTGTCGCCTCGAACGCGCCGCCGGCGGTCAATGCCGGAACGGACCGTACGGTGACGTTGAGCACAAGTGCGCCCTGGTCGCCGACGTATCTTGATCCTGCTGCCTGGTATGATGCGGCGGATACGAATACGATTACGGCAAGCGGTGGCGCCGTCAGCCAGTGGTCCGACAAGAGCGGCAACGGCAATCACGTCATGCAAGGGACGAGCACAGCCCGGCCGACAACGGCAAGCAGGACTCTGAACGGATTGAACGTGATTGATTTTGATGGCAGCAACGATGAATTGCTTGATACCACGTTCGCGTCGCTGAGCAGCCTGAATCTTTCCATTTTTGCGGTTCAGCAACACGACCGACTTGATGTGCAGAGCATGACTGCCTGGGGACTGGGGCGAAACACTATCGAGGACGGACTCATCATACATTCCTCATTCGATGCCGTTTTTACTTTCGGTTATCGGTATCCGGAAAATAAACCTGTGTACTATACTGAAAATACCAATGTGGAATTGTTGTCGTACGTCAAATCCGGCACAAGTTCCCAGCAGGCGTGGGTTGATGGCGTGAGCAGGGGAGTCCAGTCGGCCGTGGTGACGACGTTCACCACCCAGCGGCTTGCCCTGGGGTCCCGGTTTTCTGCTAATTACTTGGATGGAGGTATCGGTGAATTTATCGTGATGCCCAGTGCAGTCCCGGAAGGAGACCGCCAGAAACTCGAAGGCTACCTGGCCCACAAGTGGGGTCTTGAGGCCAGCCTGCCAACGAACCATTCGTACAAGGTTGACGCGCCGACCGTCCCGACTGCTTTGGTCTCCTTGTCCGACGCCAGCGTCACCGACGCCGATGGCGATACGCTGAGCAACACCTGGACGGTCGTGAGTGCACCCGCGGGCGGGTCGGCTGTCTTCGATAACGCGAACCGGGTTAACGCCACCGTCGCTCTCGACACGGTTGGCACCTACGTCCTGCACCTCACTGCTGATGACGGTATTGAAACGGCCTTCGACGAGGTGCGCATTATTGTGACGGATACCAACAGTACTCAGACCGTGAATGGCACGCCGTACGCATGGCTGGAGAGCTTCGGGATTACGAATGACTATGAGATGGCCGACCTTGCCGATCCGGATGGTGACGGTGCATTGACCTGGGAGGAGTATCAGGCGGGCACCGATCCCACGAATGCGGCATCCGTGTTTCGCTTGACGTCGGCCTCGGTCGGGGTAGGGGGGGAACTCGACCTCGTCTGGTATGGCACGACCAATAGCGGGGTGACCACGGCGTTTGTGGTCTATCGATGCACAAACCTGATCTCCGGTGCATGGGAACCGGTCAGCACCAACACTCGCAGTGCCACCGGAACGAACACCTGGAGCGGCAGCGATTTGCCGGGAGCGGCATTCTACAGGATCGGAATGTAGGGGCTGGGGCAGGGGACTGGGTGGAGATCGCGGCTGGATATGTCTTCTACACGATCGAGGGCAACAAGAACACAAATGCTTTATGGGGTACGGCATCTATAAGCCGCATCTGCTGTTCTGGGCGCCTGTATTGTTTCGTTCAACCCCGTAAGGGCCTAAATAGAACTGCGGTTCACATCGACGGTTTGGAAAACAACTGACTCGGCGGTACTCCCGCAATTTGATGGAACTGTTTCGAGAACGCAAAGGGGTCTCCGTAGCCAAGTTTGTAGGCCACTTCTTTCACCGTCAACCCCTGACGAAGCATCTTTTCGGCTTTATCCATTCGGCAGTCAAGGCGGTACTCACCCATACTTTTGCCCACGCGTGCGCAAAACCGCTCGCGCAGCCTGACGTAGCTTAACGGAAAACCGGTAGCGAGCTCCGGCAAGGGCCGTCGATTTCCCGCGTTTTCATTCAAAATGGCACACAACTCGTCGACCATCGAGTCCGCCTTGATGTTGGGCGGGCTTTCTGAAATCCAGTCCATCATGAGCCGCAGCCCCTCCGAAGTGGCGCGGTTTAACTGCTCCCCGGTTTTAAGCAAATCAAGAAAGGCCTCGCATCGATGCAGCATAGCCCCGTCGAGCGCAACCCGATGTACCGGATGATCAACGTCCAGCATCAGGATCTGACGAGCCATCACGGCCAGCGACTGCTGGCTGGCCCTGCCGGGATTTTGGGGGGTCGCAGAACGGAGCTCAAATGCTACGAAGAACTCCAGCCAGCCGGATTCCGGATCGAGCAGATTGGAATGCGAAACGCCGGGGATCCTGAAAAAAACACTACCGGGCTGCAGTGGTATCTCAAATCCATCTTGGCGAATGTACGACCCTTTCCCGCGCAGCACCAGGCACGCGGCGAAGTGCCTGAACACGCCTCCGCCCCAGTCGATGCCATGGGGATAACGTTTGTTCATGAACCCCGCTCCGACCAGGGTTGAGTTAGGCGGGGTACCGATCACCCGGTAACACCTGTCGTCATCAATGTGTTGTTTCAGCATATTTATCATAATCGAATTGTATATTCATCTGGGTGCATTTTAATGACATAATAACGCATACACCAACATATTCCGTTGGAGTAATCCGGTAGTGGGGACAAATAATACATGGAAACCATTAGTTTGTCCATTTATATATCGCTTGTATTGGGTTAGAATGAGATGTCCTATTGAATCGGTTTACGTAATAGATCGTTTTAGATCGCACAAAACGCGCGTATGGAGACGCTGTCCGCTGGCAGAAAACCGCGTACGCAAGAAAGGCAGGTTGAAATGAAGGCATCATTTGTGTCACGGACAATCATGGCGGTATGCGCAACCATGCTGCTGGCGGCTTCTGTTGCAAAGGCCGACGTAAACGTGCTGATCATCGGGTCTGAGAAGGATACGTCTGACAGACTCTGGACTTATACTTCCACAGCGTTTTCACCGGCCAAGATCAAGACGCAGCTCCAGAACATTCTGGATGGCGCCGGTTTGGGCACGGCGAACGTGGTGATCGAAGATCACTACGGGTCTTCCGGCGACAAAGAATGCTTCAGCCTGGTGCACTGGTTTCACTGGCCCTATCCAGCCGGCTCCGAGGTCGGGCGTTGGCAGAACCTGCGGGGTGAGGCCGGCACGCAGTGGGATTACGTCGTGGTGATCGGCGATCCCTTCACCATGGAGCAGTTGCCGGGGCTCTACGCCCATGGTGTGGCTAAAATATCCGAAGAGGTAGCCAAAGGCACCAACGGTGCCGAAACGGTCCTGCTGATGCCCTGGCCGGCGGCGACTTCGCAGCAGACCGTCGACCACTACAAAGAGGTGGTTTACCGTGTCGGCCGCTCCGGCGGCTTCAAAGTGGCGCCGGCTGCATTGGCTCGGGCGGATGCGGTGGCGGCCGGGCATGCGGCGGCGGGACTGACGCCCGCTGACGATGCGGGCGCGTATATCTGTGCGGCGAGCATCTACAGCCGGATCTGGAATCAGAGTGCCTCAAGCTCAAGCTACGTCTATAACGATACACTTGCGGATAGCGTATTCACGACCGTCACCAATAACACTGGTGCGCCGCAATATTCAGGCAAATGGAGCTTCCTGCCTACTAGTGTCAATGATCATGATGCCTTTGGCGCGTTCAACGTCAAATCTCGCGTATTAAGCGTCGGCAAGGCCGGAGGGTCCAGCACGGAGGATCTGATTATTGCAGGATGCAATAATGCCATCAACCGGGCAGGAATCAAGGGTCAATATGATCCCCAGTTTCGCTTCGTCAACGGCCGCGAATACTATTACGAGAACGCCGGCCAAAATCCTAGTTTTGGCTTTAACTTCCCAATTGAATATGCTGACGCGGACTTGACTCTCGGGAACATCTTGTCGGATGACATATATCGAACGATTACGATCAGTAGGCAATGGCATCAATACCGGATCATCCCGCACCGCATTCTGCTGGGCAGTCTGTTGCAGAACGACCCCGGCATGAATGTTTACCCCGGCGGACATATGTATTCGCGGGGCACGGCTATCGGTTCGTATATGGTGACCCTTGTCTCCGGGCGCTGCCCTGTGAATTCGACACTGGCAGAGGTCTATCCTTTTAAGGATTATCCCTATGCAGCATTTGACTGGATGGCCCAGAAGGTGGGCTATGAGATGGCCTGGAACGTAAGCACGTTGCAGGTCCGTGCGCCCGGGTTCAAGGTCGTGCCGAGGAGAGAGACGATCGGCTTTGATTTTCCCTCGACTGCCACAGTTGAGTTCCTTTACCAGCCCCGAACCAACGTGACCGTGACCATCAGCTCCGCAAGCAGCAATATCACCATCACCCCCTCAACGATGACGTTTACGCCGGAGAACTACAACGTCAAGCAACAGGTGTCCGTGATGGCCAATCCGGGGGCGGTGCCCGATACCGCGCTCAGTCTTGTGTACAACTCCACCTCGGCTGATGAGGTCTATAACGCGCTTTACGACGAGTGGACCTACCGGATCAACCGTGCACCCACAGCGAATAATGGCACCTTGACCGCCTACAGTGAATTGGAATCCCCCGTTACGCTGCAGGGCAGCGACCCCAACAGCGAATATCTGACCGGTGTCATTGTGGATCAACCCAGCAATGGCACCGTCACGGTCAATGGGCCGGTCGCCGCTTACACGTCCGATCCCGGCTATACCGGCCCGGACAGCTTTACCTTCAAGATGAGCGATGGCGTTGATCTATCCGCGAACACCGCCACGATTTCCGTCACTGTCGAAGGGCAACGGCCCTTTGATTTCAATTTGCTGAACAACCCCAGCGCCGAGCTCTCGCCGTTTACGGACTACGGTTGGGTGGACGTCAATGGTTCCTGGGCTAGATCCGCCGGGGGGGTGGATGGCTCATATTCATTTTTCAATACCAAGTCGTGGGCACAAGATCTCTACCAGGACGTAGACGTCAGTCGGTATGCCGCGGCGATCAGCAATGGCGGGCAGCAGTTCAAGATCTCCGGACACGGGTATCCCGGCAATGATCGAGTCGATGTCATTATGACGTTCCGGGACGCCGCCGGGACGGTCTTGTCGACTTACGAATGGGTAGGCTACAACCAAAATTTGTGGCTATCCTTTGAGGCCACGCGAACGGCACCTGTCAATACCGCCACCATCCGCGTGTTGCTGCGGACCCAAAACGCCAATGGATCGGTAAACGATGGTAAGCTTGATGCCCTCAGTCTGGAGGCCCTCGGCAACGAGCCGGTCGCCAACGCCCAGTCTGTTCGGGTCCTCAAAGATCAACCGAAGACGATCACCCTGACCGGCACTGATGCCGACGGCGATGCGCTGACCTATTCCGTCGTGGATGCGCCCGCCAACGGCACCTTGGACGACTCGGCCTTGCCGGAGGTGATTTATACCCCCAACGCGGACTACGTCGGCACGGACAGCTTCACGTTTATGGCCAATGACGGTATTGTTGATTCGGCGCTGGGAACCATTTCGATTACGGTCGACGCCACGAACGCTGCGCCGACGGCCAACACCGGACTGGATAAAACGGTGACATTGAGCACAGGCATGCCCTGGACACCGGCTGATCTCAGCCCTGCTGCGTGGTATGATGCGGCTGATACGAACACGATTACCGCCAGTAACGGAAAGGTCAGCCAATGGAGTGACAAGTCAGGCAATGAGAATCATGTCACGCAAGCAACGAGCACAGCCCAGCCGACAACGGGAAGCAGGACGCTGAACGGATTGAACATGTTTGACTTTGATGGCAGCGACGATGAATTGCTGGATCCCACGTTCCCCTCGCTCAGCAGTCTGAATTTTTCCATTTTTGCGGTTCAGCAACACGACCGAATTGATGTCCAGTTAATGACCGCCTGGGGGCTGGGGCGAAATACCAGCACAGAGGGACTCTTCTTTCACGCCTCATACGATAGCGTTTTTAATCTAGGCTGTCGTTTTCCGGAAAATACGTCGGTGAGTTACGCTGAAAACACCAATGTGGAGCTATTGTCTTACGTAAAGACTGGCGCGAATTCCCAGCAGGCGTGGGTTAATGGCCTTAGCAAGGGTGTTCAGACGGGAGCCGTTACGACGTTCACAACGGAGCGGCTTGCCCTTGGTTCCCGGTTTTCTGCAAATTACCTGGATGGAGGCATAGGTGAGTTTGTCGTGATTCCGAGTGCTGTGCCTGAAGAAGACCGCCAGATGCTGGAAGGCTACCTGGCCCACAAGTGGGGTTTTGAGGGCAACCTGCCTACTAATCATTCCTACAAGAGTGCCGCGCCGATTCAAACCGGCACATCGGTCGTGCTCGATGGTTCCAGCGTTACCGACCCGGATGATGATCCACTGAGTCAGACTTGGACAATCGTCAGTACGCCTACGGGCGGGACGGCTCGGTTTGACAACCCGAATCTGCTCCACCCCACCGTCATTTTCGACACGGCGGGTGATTATGTTCTGCGCATCACCGTCGATGACGGCTTGGAAACGGACTCCGACGAGATGACCATCACGGTGATTGCCCCAACCACCGTTCCGTCGTACAGCGTTACATACGACGGCAACGGCGCCGACAGCGGCACGGCACCTGCGCCACAGGTTAAAACGCATGGTGTCGACTTGACGCTGGAGAGCAACAGCGGCGGGCTTGCCAAGGCGTTTCATAGCTTTGGCGGCTGGAACACGGCGGCCGCCGGTGACGGGACTGCATATCCCGCGGGCGGCACGTATAGCGACAATGCCGATGTAACGCTATACGCCAAGTGGAACCTTACCGTATCGCCGATCCCCTTCGTGGAGGATTTCGAGGCCTTGGCAGTCGGGGATCTTGACGGTCAGAACCGGTGGACCGCCTCCTCGACCACGGTTCAATCCAATCGGGTCTATGAAGGCACACAGGCCGCGACCATCAGTGGCGAGGGGATGATGCAGCAGGATCTCCTTCCCGTTCAGACCAATGTCTGGACCGATTTCCGGACGCAGCCTGTATTTCTTGATGGCGTTCCGGCCGACCTGCCCGCGGATGCGACGGCCGTGCTGTATTTCAACACCAACGGTCATCCCGTGGTCTACAATGGGGCGACCCCCACGACCGTCGATGCGATAACGGTCACGACCGGGCAGTGGGTGCGTGTACGTATCCATAGTGACTACGTCGCAAAAACGTGGGACCTGCACATTGATGATACGCTGGCTGCCGAAGATCTCAACTTCTACACAACCACTCTGAGTGCCTGCTCAAGTTTTCTTGTCAAGGGTGGGGGCAGGATGGGGGCCACGCTCGATGCCTTGGCAATTACGCTGTCCGAAGTCCCTGACACGGAAACGACCACGACGAACGGCACGCCGTACACATGGCTGGACAGCCACGGGATTACGAATGACTATGAGTTGGCCGATCTGGGCGATCCGGATGGAGACGGCGCCCTGACCTGGGAGGAGTACCTGGCAGGAACCGATCCCACGAACACGGTATCCGTGTTTCGCCTGACGTCGGTCACGGTCGGGGTAGGGGGTGACCTTGAACTCGTCTGGTATGGCACGACCAACAGCGGGGTGACCACGGAGTTTGTGGTCTATCGCTGCACAAACCTGATTTCGGGTGGCTGGCTTCCGGTTAGCACAAACACCCGCAGCGCCACCGGAACGAACACCTGGAGCGGGAGCGGAGCGCCCGGTGCGGCGTTTTACAGGATAGGAATGTAGAGGCTAGTAAGGGTCGGGCCAAGTCCGGTAATAAGTGTACG
>Ga0100393_10005062_pt1 | contig 11981 bp, 14 predicted proteins | sample CryGeymeta201517_FD_81546 | JGI IMG/M metagenome (GOLD analysis project Ga0100393, IMG submission 81546) | Groundwater microbial communities from Crystal Geyser aquifers in Utah, USA - Crystal Geyser metaG 2015-17 | ecosystem: Environmental > Aquatic > Deep subsurface > Groundwater | place... | reverse complement strand
CCAAATGTGGGCTGCTTGCTGGCGCACTTCATCGCTTACGCCAGCTGCGCCGCCAATGATAAAATCAATGCTGGCATTACCGGTTTGTTGTTCAAAAAAATCAGCCCATTGCATACTACTCAAAGCCTTACCTTTTTCATCGAACAATACAAATCCCGGGCGTGCGGTTTTAAGAATGGTTTTGGCTTCTTCTTGTTTGATTTGGCTGACTTGCTTGGCGCGGCTTTCGGGTAGCTCCATGATATCAAACTGATGGCTGCCTTGCAGGCGTTTACACAATGACGATTCATAATCACGAAAGTCTTTGCCTGCTTTGCCAACAACCAACAGCCTTAAATTCATACCTTGTCTGCTGCTTACCTTACGCTTCTTCCGGAGTGCTCCACAAGCGCTCGAGCTGGAAGCTCATGCGTACTTCTGGAAGGAACAAATGCACAATCACATCACCCAAATCTACAACCAACCATTCCAATGCTTCCATGCCATCAACGCGGGCTGGTAAACCATATTTATGGCCCACTTCACGTACGCCATTGGCCAGCGCTTTAAGTTGACGGTCGGTACGGCCAGTGGCCAAAACAAAACGATCTGCAAAGCTACAACGGCCTTGTACATTCAAGGTGATGATGTCCGCGCCTTTTTTATCTTCTAAGGCGGCAATAATCTCGGCTGTAAAAGCTTCGATGGTTTGTTTATCAGTGGTGCTTGTTTCTACTTTTTCAATCATGGGTTTCTCTCTTTTGGCGTAACTTCGAAGGCGAAGCATAACATGCTAAAATCGCATTGCAGGTGCTAATCGGAAGCAGGTGTTGGTAAAGGGCTGGGTTGCTGCGAATTTGGCTGGATGAAACATCGGGTAAATCCCCATCCAAGTGCAGGATATGACCTGCTTTTTTGGGGGGGTGAAGCTGCCATTGGCTGAGTGAAATTTCCTGCCAAGGTGTTGGAATATCTGAATATTCTTGCCCAACCCTGCGAAATACGGCGAGATTGCACAGCTGCACATGCTGCGGGTAATCCATCCAATGGGGTAAATCCAAATAGGAATCCATGCCCATCAGCCATGTGGGTATGACATCTGGAAATTCGCCCTGAAAGCGGCGTAAAGTGTCGATAGCAGGGGCAGGTTTTTGACTTTCTGTTTCCCAAGTCTTCACTACCACCCTTGGTTGATGGCCAAAGATGTCTTCCAGCCAAGTGATGCGTTGCTGGTGGTTTGCATGGCCAGATAAGGTTTTATGTACAGGGTTGCCGGTGGGTATCAGCCATAATGCATCAATGTCTAAAGATAAAAGTGCTGCTTCTACCAAACGAACATGCCCGATATGCGGCGGGTCAAAACTACCACCAAAAATGGCAATATGGTTTGTCACAATGCTTACTTGCGCCCTGAGCTGCCAAAGCCGCCTTCACCGCGCACGGTCTCAGAGAGGGTGTCTACGGCGCTGAAGCTGGCTTGCACAAATTGGGCAATCACCATCTGGGCGATGCGCTCACCGCGTGTAACCACAAAGGGTTGGCTGCCATGATTAATGAGAATCACGCCCACTTCGCCGCGATAATCTGCATCGATGGTGCCAGGTGAGTTGAGCACAGTAACCCCATGTTTGTAAGCAAGCCCCGAGCGCGGGCGAATTTGCGCTTCATAACCATCAGCCAAAGCCATGGCAAAGCCAGTTTTGATCAAAGCAAAAGCACCGGGTTTGATAATCACATCATCGGTTACCGCCGCGCGAATATCAGCGCCAGCAGCTTGGGCTGAGGCATAAAAGGGAAGCTCTAAACCTTCGCCGTGGGATAAGACTTGAATTTCTACAATGGCATGATGCATATGATTTTCCTTTGGTGTTGCTGTGTTATTTTTCGTGGTGATATTTAACCCTGCATAAGCACTCTTTGCAAATGCGTTAAAGTGCTGTGGATACTTTAAGTGTTATCCAGCGCATGACCAACAAAGACAAAATGCTGAACAAGGCAAAGCCAAACACAATGGGTAAAATGGAGTTGTTATAGCTTTGGCCAATGAGTGTGCCAAAGGGCACGGCGATAAAGGTTGAAATCGCGCCAACCAAGGATGCACCTAGACCAGCCATTTTGCCCAAAGGCTCCATAGCTAAGCCGTTTAGGTTGCCCATCAAAATACCAAAACAAAACAATACGATGCTTAAATAAACCATCATTTGCCAAAGCGGCGGCTGACCATGCTCGGGCAAAGCTACTGCAAAAAAGATAATGGATACCACGCTGATGGTGATAAGGGCGTATGTCGACATGGTGCGCATACCAAAGCGCATCACTAATTTGGCATTGACCATCGATGCGCAGCCTACGGCAATGGCCAAAGCGCCAAAATAAATAGGAAAGAGTTTGCCCAAGTGATATTGGCTTTGAAACATTTGTTGGGAGGTGTTGAGGTAGCCGAGAAATGCGCTAAAGACCAAACCTGACATAATAGTGTAGCCCATCACTTCGCGGTGTTTGAAAATCAATAATAAGTTTTGGCCGATTTGGGAGAGTGAAAAAGGTTTTCGCTTGTGTGCCGGGATGGTTTCGACTTGGCGCAGGGCAAACCAAACAAGGATGAGTAGGCTCAAAGCGAGTATAAACCAGAAAATCATATGCCAATTGGCAAATAATAAAATCCCTTGCCCAAGTGATGGTGCTAGAATCGGAACCAAGATAAAAATAGTCATAATCAATGACATTACCTTGCCCATTTCGTTGCCATGATAGAGATCGCGCACAAGCGCGACAGTGATAATGCGCGCTGAAGCCAAGCCAAGGCCCTGCAAGAATCTGCCGATAAGCATCCAAAGGTAAGTATCTGAAAACAGTGAAATCACGCAGCCAACTATGGCAATAGCAAACCCTAAGTATATGGCAGGTTTTCGCCCATAACTGTCAGATAGTGGGCCGTAAATGACCATGCCCAAGGCAAAACCCAAAAACAAAATGGAAATAATCAGCTGGGTGTCATTGGCCTCGGCCACATTCAAGTCGTTACCGATTTGTGCAAGTGCAGGCAGCATAATATCAATGCATAATGCCATCAGCGACATCATCAAAGCCATCAGTGCGATAAATTCACCAAAGGCCATGGTTTTTGTGGTTTGTTGTTCAGTCATGTCAGTAAGGCCCCAGCGGTATAAGTTGCGGCGAAACATAACCGAATTTATTTCATTTGGATGCTACTACTCATGCGGCTTGAAAATCTTGGTTTGTTTGTGAATGACTAGCAAAGGCTAGCTTCTCATGATTCAGACAAGATGCCATGCGGCATAACAACCAACACTGAGCAAGGTGCATCGCGGACCACGCGTTCAGCAGTAGAGCCGATCACCAAGTGTTCGAGAAATCCTTTTTTACCATGACGGCCAATGATAATGAGATCGGCAGAGGCAGTTTTAGCAAAGTCACAAATGGCCAGCGCTGCACTGCTGGTGGCATCTTCAAGATGCGTTTCTATGGGTGTATCCACACTTTTGGCTTGTTTGGCCAGTTGCTTGGTCGCGCTTTGGTGTTGGATTTCGGTAAAAGCATCAATGGGGGTCATGAGCATCAAATCAGCGTCGATATACACAGGCGGCTCAATCACATGCAATAGATGTACGCTGGCATCCAAGAGCTTTGCCAGCACACAAGCCCTACGCAATGCTTCATCCGATTGGGGTGAGAAATCAGTGGGAACTAGAATCTTGCCATGTTTTATCATGATCAACCTCCTGCTGAACGGAAACTTTTATATCGTAAGCAAGTTATACCAGATAGATGCTCAGTTGCCTAGGTTATTGGCGCAATCTAGATGCGGATTTAATAGTCAGAGAGCGTTGCAACATACACACCTTCGTGCGTGCCGCCGATGCCAGTTGGGCTTTGTAAGGTTGAAGTTACGCTGATGCGGGCTCGCCCATGTTTACGCAAGGTTTTGATGAATCTGTACCAGACTTCAGAGGGAGGAGCGATACAAACTGCTTCAAAGTCGGATGTGACGGGCGCTAAAAATTCAAAGGCACTTTTTTGAATCACAAGTGAACAATTGATATCGATTTCTTTAAGTTTGATAAACAGCAGCGCCCAACCCGAGAGAATACCAAATGCCGATAAGCTGCCGCCAAAGGCGGTGTGATGATGATTAAGGTTTTCCGCCAAAGGCGCCGAAACAACTACTTTTTGGCCATCGTATAACGAGATGCTTGCGCCCAAGTGCGGGGTGATAGGCATTTGGTCATGAATATAAGTATTAATCTCATCGAGATTGATGATCATGGACGATACTCCAAAGCTTGGAGCAGGCGCTTATGGATGCCCTCAAACCCGCCGTTGGATAAAATTAAAATAATATCTTTTGCCTTTGCCTGTGTTGTGATGCGCTGAATAATTTCTTTTGTGGTATTGATGACAGAGGCATTAACGCTAAGTGCTTTTAAATCTTGGCAGACTTGGTTGACATCAAGTAGATCTTCTTTGGCCATATTACGGTCAGAGGGTGGGGTGAAAATGACATGATCAGCGCTTTGAAGTGATACGGGTAAGCGATGTTGATGAATTTTGGTGCGCATGGTGTTGCTGCGTGGCTCGATAACCACCCATAGTTTGCCCAGTTTCATGGTCGATTTTACCGAATCGACAATACCTTGGATGGCAGTGGGATGATGGGCGAAATCATCATAGATGGTAATGCCCTTGGCTTCACCAATCTTGGTCATGCGACGGCGCACGCCGGCAAAACTTTCAATGCCAGCTTTGATGTCGGCCAGTGATACACCCAAGGCAAAAGCAGCGGCAGTCACGGCACAAGCGTTCATCACATGATGTTTACCAATGCTATCCCACTGCGCTTGAAAACATGGCTTGTCCCCTTGGTAGATGCGAAAAGAAGAGCCGTCTTCAGCCAGTGCCGACCAAGACCAATTGTGTTGAGCGTAATCATTACGCTCGCCAAATGTTTGGATGGGTGTCCAGCAGCCCATATGCAATACATCCAAGATGTGTTCATCATCAGCATTGGCGATAATGGTACCTGTTTCTGGGATGGTTTTAAGCAAATGTGCAAATTGTATTTTGATGGCATCCAAATCTTTGAAGATGTCGGCATGGTCAAATTCGAGGTTGTTTAAAATCAGTGTTTTGGCGTGGTAATGGATAAATTTTGAGCGTTTATCAAAGAAGGCGGTGTCATATTCATCACCCTCAAGCACAAAGGGCGTCAAAGGGTTAATATTACCAATTCTTGCACCTTCACCGAAGTTCTCAGGGATGCCGCCAATCATAAATCCAGGCGCTTTTCCAGCCGATTCTAACACCCAAGCTAACAAGGAAGCTGTGGAAGTTTTACCGTGTGTGCCAGCCACTACTGCAGCGTGGCGTTGCGGCAAAATATAACGGCCAACAAACTCTGGGCCTGACATATAAGGTAAATCGTGATTAAGGATATATTCCACTTCCACGTTGCCACGGCTCATGGCATTACCAATCAAACAAAGATCGGGGATTGGTTGTAAGTTATTTTCAGAAAAAGTGGCGATTTCAACACCCATGGCCTGCAAATAATCGGACATGGGTGGATACACATTGGCATCAGAACCTGTCACACGCCAACCTTTGGCTTTGGCCAAAGATGTGATGGCAGCCATGGCTGTGCCGCAAATGCCAAGCACGTGTAAATGTTGCACAGTTTTCATGTCTTCTCCTCAGTCAAACGCAAATGAAACCGCAGCTTCAGCACAGCAAGTAAACCCAACAATGCCATGAAAGTACATGCTAAAAAGGCAGCTTCAAATCCGCGCAGCTCCACAATATAGCCGCAAACCATGATGCCTAGTGTGCTACCAAGGCCAAAACCAAGTGAGCTGTACCAGCCTTGCGCTGAGGTTTGTTTGTGGGGATTGGCTAAGCGGCGAACCCATGCCACAGCAGATAAGTGAAAAGCTGCAAAGCTAGCAGCATGCAGCAGTTGTAAGATAATGATGGCTAAGGCATCGGTAGTAATCGCCAAGCCAAACCAGCGCAGGGCTGCCAAGCCAAGGCAGACTGCAAAGATGCGTACAGGAGATGTGTGCTGAATCGATTTGCTCCAATACCACATCAACACAATTTCAGCGATCACGCCCAGCATCCAAAAAGCGCCGATTTCTGTGCCAGAGTAGCCAGCTTCGAGCATATATAAGCTGAAAAAACCATAATAAGCCCCATGGGATGCTTGCATGCAAAAGCTGATGAAAAAGAGCCACATTAATGCGTTGTGATTGGGCTTATGGGTGGAGGCTGGGTTGTTGTGTTCACCAAAAGTGGCCAGGTTCGGGAAGCCAATAGCAGCAAGGGTGGTGAGTAATAACAACGCTGTAAGTGCCCATGGGAAATAGTAAATACTTTGCCCTACGAGAAAAATACCACCAGCAAAAGAAGCAAGCACAAACCCTACTGAGCCCCAAACGCGTAATCTGCCGTAACTCATGATGGATATTTCAGAAACCACGAGTGATAAGCCATCGGTGAGTGGTAAAATGGCTGCCCAAAACAAACCGAAGATAATGACGAAGCTGAGCATCACGCCCAAACTGGTATCCAGCATCAAGCTGGCCGCAAAGCATGTAGCTAAGGCAGAGGTGAGTAATAAAAACTTACGGGTGTTGGTGTTGCGATGCTCAAGCAATAGGCCAGCTAAGGGCGGTGCAATCACTTTGGTGGCAGTGAGTGCGCCGACAAAAATGCCCACCCATACGGTGCTTAGACCCAAATCAGTTAAATAAACTGGGAAATAAGGTAAAATAAGCCCCATGGCTGCAAAGTAGGCAGCGTAAAACAAGCGGATGGAAAGCAGGGAAGCGTTGGAAATCACGGCGTTATCATCGGTTTTTGAGCCTGGTTTGCAAAGGAGAAGTTTGGTGACTATTGAAATTTGCCTGGGCCAAAATTGCAAAGCTTATGGCGGGCAAGCACTGGCTGAAGTTTTGACGGAAAAAGGCGTGCCTTTTCAGGTTTTTGAATGCAGAAGCTTGTGTACATACGCGCCAGTAGCCTTCGTTGCAGGCAAAGCCAAATTGCGAGCCACCTTGGATGATGTGGTGGTAAACGATTAAACTGGTCAGGATAGATATTTTAAAGCGGCACTGGGGGCGGGATGCGCTCTACGGTTAAATCATCATGCGGGAAACACAGGCAAGCCAAGAAGTGACCTTGGGCTTGTTCTTCGGCAGTTAAGGGTTGCTGAGCATAAGCAGGTGGCGCGCCGCAGATGGCTTTTAATTTACATGAATGGCAGATGCCCACCATGCAGCTGTAGGGCAAAAAGACGCCGTGGTCCAAAAGGTTGTTGAGTAAGGACTTATCTTCAGCGCAAACATAGGTCTTGCCTTGATAGGTGACATGACTCATGCGTTTTGCGTTTCACTTTCTATGATTTCAGCGTCTTCTTCATCGTCATCATCGATTGTTGCTTCTTCAAGCGCCTCAATATCACCATCATCGTTGGTGGTGATTGCTTTTGCAAAATGAATAGCTGGCGGTTCTACGCTGACAATGCGGCAGCCAAAGGCTGCTTTAATGGCCTGCACATGTGGCTCAGCTTCGGCTTGTTCCCAAAGCCGGCGTGTGGCTTCTTCGGCTTCGCGTTTGGTCGATTCAATTAAACTTTCACCTGTATTATCAGCCTTGTCTTCCCAAAAGACAGGGCGTTGCATCCAAGTTTGAAAGTCATTTCTTTCTGATTCGGTCAAGGAAGACCTTTGATGTGTATCGAGTAAAATATGCAGTTCAGGCGCAAAGCTAGCGCAAACGCAATGCTCTAAAATTGCGGCCACACCGGGTTTAAGCTGATGATAAGATGCCATGGCTTCTGCCCAGGAAGCAGGAAGCTGAGGTGTTTTTTCTTCGGCCGGCATTAGAGCAGGCTTTTGCAGCTCTTCGACCGTTTCCTCAGGCGGCTCATCAATGTCCCATGGGGGCGTTTGTTGGCTAGACTTTGGTTCGCTTAGGTGTTGTTCAGTGTTTTTTTTTATGTCTGCATCCGCAGAATCAGCTTCGCTGGTATGCAATGGCGTGCTTAAGTGATTGGCAGGCGTAGATGGGGAAGGCTTGCTAAACGCAGCCTGATTACTACTTGCGGGCATGCTGGCTAGCGCTGGTGAAATGCCATTCAAGAAACAAAGGCGGGCGACAATCATTTCCGCGCCGCGTTGCTCATCCACCAAATAAATATCGCGTAAACCATGAATCAGCACTTGGTAACGCATATCCAAAGCTTGCTCGCTCCAGCATGCGGCGACTTGCAGCAGCCATGTTTTGGTGTCGGCGCTAATGCCTTGCGGCACCAGCGACTCATCGAGTTTGCAGCACATCATTTCATGCCATTGTTCTGACATCGATTGAAGTAGTTTTACCGGTGATAAGCCAAGCTCACGGCCTTGGCGCAACACTTCAATGGCGGCCTTGGCATCACCCGATAATACAGCTTGTGAAAGGTGCTGTGTTTGCTCGGAGCCGATTAAACCAAGGGATTGTTGCACATCAGCGATGGTGATGTGCTTGCCAGAAAAGGCCAATACACGCTCAGTCAGTGATAATGCATCGCGCACACTGCCATCGGCTGAGCGCGCAATCACTTGCAGTGCATCTTCATCGGCTTTGACACCTTCAGTGTCTAAAACAAAGCTGAGATAATGGCTGATTTCATCAACATTTAAGCGGCGTAAGTCAAAGCGCTGGCAGCGCGAGCGCACGGTGATGGGCAGCTTATCAGATTCCGTTGTTGCCAAGATAAAAAGTATGCTTTCAGGTGGCTCTTCGAGTGTTTTGAGCAAAGCATTAAATGCGCTCTTTGAAAGCATATGCGCTTCATCGATGATATAAACTTTGCGTTTGAGATGTACCGGTGGATAACGCACGCCATCAAGAATCTCACGAATATCATCCACGCTCGTATGGCTGGCAGCATCCATTTCCTGCACATCAAGATTGTTGCCTTTAGCAATAGAAACACAAGATTCGCAAGTGCTGCATGGCTCGCCGCCATCAGCGTTGGGGCAATTGACCGCCATGGCCATCAAACGCGAAATCGTGGTTTTACCCACGCCTCGAATGCCTGTCATTAAATAAGCATGCGCCAGATGATCGCTAGCAAGCGCATTTTTTAGGGTACGAACGATAACATCCTGGCCGGTAAGTTCTTTAAACTGACGTGGTCGCCACTTGCGTGCTAAAACGAGATAAGACATTAGTGAAGGATATCCGCCCTTGGGGTAGCCAAAGTGCCTGAAAGGCGCATTTTGGCTTTGTTTCCACCTGCAAATGATTTGATCATCATCGCCAGCGTGGGATTGGAATCATCCACGGTTAAACCCGCTTGTCCACTTAAGCCCCAGCGCATGGGGTCGTTGTCTTGCGTATTGAGCAATCCCTTGCCATCGATGGCTAAGCTGTTGCCGCCGCTGATGGACCATGCCCATGGTTGGGTTGGGTCGGTATCGCTATTGAGCTGGAGTTGATAATCGCCAAGCTGAAATTGCGGTGTACCAAGACCTGCTTGGGCACCAAGCCAAGCGGCATTGATGTTGATGGCTTCGGCTTTCTGGGTGATGGGATTGACCATGGCGTTACCTTTAAGCTCAATGTTACCAGCCAAGGCAGCTATTAAATTGGGCAGCAAAAGCTTCAGGTCCTCTGCTTTGATTTGTGCATCGATATTGTCGAGGGCTATAAGGTCACCGCTTTGGCTGATGGTGCAGCTGATAGGGTTTTGTTGCCAAACAATGTCCACGTCCACACCGAGTTTTGCAGCAAATAATGAAGCAAGGGAAAGTGAGGTGTGAAGTGAATCAGCTGTGATGGCTTTGTTGTTCCCTTGGGCAACACTAAGGTTGCTTACGGTCAGTCCCAAGCCGCTGATATGGAAGGTGTCGTATTGTAATCGCACCTGATACTGGCTGGCAGCTTGCTGAACCTGTTGTTCTACCCACGCTGAAAAATCCCAGCGCAGTAGTATAAAAATTGGCAGGGCAATCAAAAATAAAGTAATTAATCTGCGATTGCTCAGTGGCGTCATTGTTTTAGCCACCAATCACCACCTGCGCTTGCACGAGGCCAGTGCTGGCTGACTGCAATTTTAAATTGGTTATGGATAAATTGGCTTTTTCCAAGGCGGAAATAAACGCCACAACACTGGCGTAGGGCACATCTTTCATTTGCACTTGAATAGTGGATGCTCCGCCCATGATTTGTTGTGGGCGCAAGCGGGTCATAAAGGTGCGTACATTGGTGCTGCGCGCCAGTTTATCCACTTGTGATAATAAATTGCTATTGCTGCCACTATTGGATTCTGCCTGCCCAGGATTTGCAGCAAGCGTGCTGGCCAGTTGTTGAGCTTCGCTTAATTTAGCGGCGTAGCTGGTGATGTCAGCTTGAAGCGCTTTGTTTTTATCCAATATTGGCATGACCAGACCAAAAACAAATAGAATTATCGGCAAAACGATAGCTGCGATGAGAACGATACGTTGTTCGCGTTGCTCTAATGCTTGATACTTAGGCTCAACATTGTTTTCCCAGAAGGTGAGCCCTTGCTGGCGAATTTGTTCGGTGATGGTGTTGAGTATACTCATGATTTACCAGCGCAACCGAAATGAGACTTCTTTGCCGCTAAGGTCAGTATCAGCAATCACCACTTCTGAATTTGTAGCTGCTGCTAAAGCATCACGAATCGCATTGAGTCGCTCTAGAGTGCTTATTTTTCCCGACATGGTGCTGCCTTTGTCATCAAATTTTAACTCTTCGATTTGCCAAGCATTTTTTTCAAAAACACTATGGATAGCAGCAAGTTGTACGGTCACTTGGCTGCTGTTTCCACTTCCGCTTGAGCCGTTGGCAGCTTGGCGAAGTTGTGCCAGCACATCAATCATCACGGGTTGGTTGGGCAAACCCAGATGGAAAGCCTCAGTCATCTGTGTTTCCATGTCTGCCAATTTGGATTCTAGGCGGAAATTGCTGGCCACGGTGCTGCCAAGCCATACTAGTAAAAGTAAGCTGGCTAAAATCAAAGGGCGTTTCCAATGTAACATCACTTGGGTACTTTGTTTTGCCGACCATTTACCATGCCTTAAGTTAAGTGTTTGTTTGTTTAAAGTTGGTGGCGTTAAACGCAATGTTGCTTCGATGCGTGTTGGCAAATCATCGGAAACATCCAAGGTGTTGGTGTTTGTTTCAGGCGCACTTTCAACAAGGGCATTGGCTAGGCTGTTGTTGACTCGTCCTGCCCAAAGCGCGCTGTCATCCGTGGTTTTGCCCATTGCTTGCAGCGACCATAAGATTTGTTTTGCCAAGGGCCCAGCTTGCGCGTCATCTGGCATGTTAGCATTGAGGCGTCGAATACCTTGGCAAACTTGATCTTTAAAATAAGCGAAAAACAGGCCTTCGCTATCTACATCGATAATCACCAGTGAGGATTCGCCTTGTTCGGGCTTATAAGTATCCAAACGTTGCCAGCCATCGACAAGCAGAAGCGGGGCTTGCTGCCATTGGCTGTCGCTTTGAATGGCCTCTTTGATATTTTTGGGTAGTGCAAAAACCAGGCCAGATAGGCCTTTTTCAGTTTTCTGCGCCTGCCAGCTTAGCCACCATGATTCAGGTGTGATGCCTGCATTGTCGGCTAGCTCTTGGCCAATAATGTCGGCGTCCAAATGACGTAGGTTGGATAGTGGTAGTGCAAACTTGCGCACCAGCAAGTGTTCTAAAGGCAGATAGATGCAGTCTAACTTGTTTTCATCGTGGATAATTTGCGGTAATGGAGAAGAAGCTTCTTCATCGTGTTCGGTGACAGTAGGCGATAAAGTCAGCGAGCCATCAGCTGTGAGTAAGCCAAGCTCAAGCGGCGCCCAATACAAACGCGACGTTTGTTGTGAGTCAGTCATTAAAATTGCCAACCAGCGCGTTCACGCGATAGAAGTAGCACTGTGTTTCCAGTTCGTGATAACAAAAAATCCTCGCGTAAGTTT
>Ga0100393_10005059_pt1 | contig 11982 bp, 10 predicted proteins | sample CryGeymeta201517_FD_81546 | JGI IMG/M metagenome (GOLD analysis project Ga0100393, IMG submission 81546) | Groundwater microbial communities from Crystal Geyser aquifers in Utah, USA - Crystal Geyser metaG 2015-17 | ecosystem: Environmental > Aquatic > Deep subsurface > Groundwater | place... | reverse complement strand
CGATCAGCCCCTTGGCCAGCGGGCCGGTTTGACCGAGCTGGACCAATAGCTGAACCAGCACCCTGTAGGCGATCACCGCAAGCAGCAGCAAGCCACAGAGCCTGAAGTAGTCCGCGGCGCCCATTCGAGCCAGTAGCTGCAACCAGCGATTCGGAACCAGGGCCTCGATCAGGCTCTGGCTGAGCGTCAGCACGATGGTTGCAGCCGGCAACATGGCGACCAGGATTGCAGCACCCAGAACCAGTCCTGCCCCGCCCCAGTGCACGCTCATCGCGGCCAGCGTCACGGTGGCCAGAAGCCACAGCGCGATATGGCGTGCGGCCAGTCCATCGGGCGCATCGAACACAGTCTGGCCACCACGCCGGTTGCTGCCGGCCGCCTCACTCAGCAGCAGTTCACTGGCGACACGGTAGATCAGCAACCACAGCAGGATGCTGGCGAGCAGGCCAAGCAGCCCGCCGGCCCGGCCGGGCAGCGCCAGCCGCAGGGCTTCGATCAGGAAGCCGGCCAGGCCGGCGAGCAACGGCCAGCCGCGCTGGGCCGGCGCCAGGATTGCGCGCAGTGAGGGTGCCAGCCTCGGCTTCGACTCAGCGAGGCCAGCCATGAACACAGGGGACCCGCTCGCGCTGGAGCGGGCGAAAGGCCGCGAACTGTGTCGACAGACGCATCAGAACATTCCGGTGTCGAGCCGCGCGGATTCGCTCATCATCTCCTGGGTCCATGGCGGATCGAAGGTCAACTCGACATCGACCCGGTCGACGGTGGGAATGAGCAGCAAGCGCGAACGAACGTCGTCGACCAGAAAATCTCCCATGCCGCAACCCGGCGCGGTCAGGGTCATCCGGATCTCGACTTCCCGGCCGCCGTTGGCATTGCGATGGATCACGCAGTCGTAGACCAGGCCGAGATCGACGATATTGATCGGGATTTCCGGGTCGTAGCAGGTCTTGAGCTGCCGGTAGACCATCTCCTCGAGTTCGGTGTCGCTGGCATTTTCCGGTAGTTCCGGCTTCGGTGGCGGTTCACGCCCGATCGCGTCGGCATCATCACCGGCCAGGCGAAACAGACGGCCATCGACGTAGACCGTGAAACTTCCGCCCAGCGACTGGGTGAGGTAGCCGGTGGTGCCGGCCGGAAGCGTGATCATCTGGCCTTCCGGCACCAGGGCCAGATCGGCATCGCGTTCGAATTTTACCGGGGCATAGGACTGGCTGATCATCGATCGAAAACTGCGGCTGAATTCAGGACCGATATTGTACGCTTTAACGCTCGCGCCGCAGTGCAACGCGAACAACAGCGGAAACGACTTTGCAGCGGCGGGATTCAGTCCGGCAAATCCTGGCCGGCAATATCGAGCGCCCGCTCGGCCGCGGCGCGGGTCATCGAATGGTAGCCCGGACGGGCTCGCTGGTAGATTTCGAGCGCCATTTCATGACCCCAGTCCGAGCCCGCCAGTTCTTCGTAGAGTGGCCGGGTGAACTTGTTGCGACCGACCTCGACCAGGAACGAATCAAGCCGCTCCAACCCAGGCGGATAGCGGGTCTCGATCGATCGCACCAGCCACAGGTACAGGATCTCGACGTTTCCGGTCGCGGTCAGACCGAAGGCGGCATCGAGCGCGGCCATCTGCTCGAGATCGAGCTGGTCACCCAGGCCCATCAGGAATTGACGCCATTCGCTGACGGTCCAGTCGGCGGTCGGCACAGCGGCGAGATCAACCTCACCGGCCAGCCACTGGCGGCGCCATTCATCGACGATGTCGAAGGCGTCGGAGGCCGGAATTACGGCGTCCTCAGGCAGACCCGGGCGATGAATCCATGTTTCGAGTTCGGTGCCGAGAATCTTTTCGTCGGCCGCGGCCAGCAAGGTCTGGTCGAGGTAGGCGAGGAAATCCTCGGTAGTGATGGACTGAAATGCAAAATGGTCGAAGTAATCGCGCAGGAACACATCGAACGCGGCGCGTCCGACCCGCGCCTCGAGCCACTGCAGGAACAAGCGACCCTTGTCGTAGGGGATGCCGGTGAACGATTGTTCGGGATCCTGCCCTTCGAGATCGCGCGCCAGTACCTGCTCCGGTTCGGACAGCGTTTCCAGCTCGGCCACCAGGCCCTGATAGTCCAGCGTGCCTTCCATTTCAGTACGACGCGCGCCATACAGCGCCTCGATGATGCGCGATTCGAAGTAGGTGGTGAAGCCTTCGTTGAGCCAGAGATCGCGCCATGCGGCGTTGGTGACCAGGTTGCCGGACCAGGAGTGTGCAAGCTCGTGAGCGATCAGCGCGGTCAGCGAACGGTCACCGGCAAGCACGGTCGGCGTGATGAACGACAAACGCGGGTTTTCCATGCCGCCGAACGGGAAACTGGGTGGCAGAATCAGCAGGTCATAGCGATCCCAGCGGTACGGTCCATAGAGCGTCTCACCGGCGTCGATCATGGCTTCGAGTTCGGCGAACTCCCAGGCCGCGTCCTCGAGCGCGGCGGGCTCGGCATAGACACCGGAGCGCGGCCCGGTGGCCTGGAATTCGAGCTTGCCGACGGCCAGCGCCATCAGGTAGGACGGGATCGCCTGGGGCATCTGGAAGTGGTAGACACCGTCGGCGGAAAGCTCGCCGGTATTGCCGGCCGCGCCCATCAATGCCAGCAGCTCGCGTGGCACGCGCAGCGTCGCGTCAAAGGTATAGCGCACCGCCGGCGTATCCTGCAACGGCACCCAGCTGCGGGCGAAGATCGGCTGCGACTGGGAAAACAGGAATGGCTGGCCGGAGCGGGTCTGGTGCTCGTCCAGCCACTGCAGGCCATAGGCCTCGGGCGAGGTGTCGTAGTCGATCCGGACTCGATCCACGGCGGGGTCCAGCGCGATCACCAGCGCCTGACCGAGGTAATCACGCTCGGGCTGCGGCGCGGTCAGACGCCAGGACAGCGGCTCCAGCGCACCTTCGGCGTCGACCCGGTTGACATCGCGAATATTCAGCTGACGGCTATCCAGAACCAGGCGCTCGACATCCACCTGCCGGTCGAGATCGAGGATGACGTGGCCGGACAGGACCCGGCGCTGGAAATTGACCGTCAGATCGAGCGCAAGGTGGGAAACCCGGACCTGGTCATGGTTGGCATAGCTGTGAGGATCCGGTCCGAGGCCGATGGTGATGGCGTCAGGTCCGGATCCGGCTGCAGACGGTGGCTCGGAATGACAGCCTGCCAGCAGCACGGCAAGCACAACAGCGATCAGGCAGTGCGGGGCGGTTCGATAGGGCATGGGGAGAACACTCCGTCAACCGGACACGGCCGTGTGCGACGCGCACAGCTGCCATCCGGCACAAAAGGGAATCGGGGCCGAAACGGAGCCGATCGGAATGCACGGGGCGGAAATTACTCGCCCGGCTTCATCTGCGACTGCATGTAGTTCTGTTCACCGACCTTGTCGAGCAGCTCGAGCTGGGTTTCCAGCCAGTCGACATGATCTTCCTCGTTATCGAGAATCTTCGAGAACAGCTCGCGCGAGACGTAGTCGCGCACCTGTTCGCAGTGCTCGATCGCGTCGCGCAGGTCGGGGATGGCCTGATGCTCCAGCGCCAGATCGGATTCGAGAATTTCTCGCACGCTCTCGCCGATCCTGAGTTTGCCCAGATCCTGCAGGTTGGGCAAGCCCTCGAGGAACAGGACCCGCTTGATCAGCTGGTCGGCATGCTCCATTTCCTCGATCGATTCCTGGCACTCCTTCTTGCCCAGGACCTCCAGGCCCCAGTCCTGCAGCATGCGGGCATGCAGAAAGTACTGGTTGATCGCAGTGAGCTCGTTCTTGAGTGCCTTGTTCAGGAACTCGATGACGCGGGGGTCGCCTTTCATTGCCGGCCGTCCTCGTAGCGTGGATTCAGGCACCAAGCATACCGCAAGTGCGGCCGGCCGCCGATCGCGCCTGACCGTGCCGGCCGCGTATTGACCCGTCGATCCATTCGATTGCCAGGTGCAGAACAGGATTCAGGCCGCGTCGCGGATCGCGTCGCCCTTGTCCGTCAGCCCGGCCTGCAACTCGCGGATATCGAAATCATCGACAGCAATGATCTCCATCACGCGTTCGCGCACCGAGCGCAGCAGTTGCGCTTCCTGGTCCGAGAACACACCCTTGTTGTGGGCATCAGCGACTTGCTCTTCGAAGGTATAGCCGCGAACCCTGTCGGCCTTCAGTGCCTTGAGCAGACGCCGCTCCAGCGGCTCGGTGGCGATCACGTCCGGCAGCAGGGCCTCCATGTTGCCTGGAACATGGCCCGGGCGATCCTTGCGGTAGCAGCCGCGCGTCAGTCGATCGCGCGTCTCGGAGGGCGACAGCATCAGTGCCGCAACCTTGTGGCCGAGTCGGTCGTTGGGCCGACGTTCATTGGCACCCAGCGGAAACACGATCCAGCGCAGAAACGGACGCAGCAGCGCGACCGGGTAGTTGTCGATCACGCCCTTGAGCGCTTCCTGAATGCGATAGATCGCATCGTGGAACGCCCAGGCCATGATCGGCTGATCGGCCGCCGGCCGGGCCTCATGCTCGAAGCGCCGCAGCATCGAGGCCGAAATGTACAGCCAGCTGAGTGCGTCGGCGAGTCGGCCGGAGACCTTCTCCTTCATCTTCAGCTTGCCACCGTAGGTGGACATTACGACATCGGCCATCAAGGCAAACGAAGCCGAGTAACGGCTCAGCTTACGATAGTATTGGCGGGTCTTGCGATCCCCCGGCACGGCCGCGAAGCGCGCCATGCTCATCCCCAGTACCAGCGATCGGGCAGCACAGGAAATGGTGTGGCCGACATGGCCGAACAACAGCTTGTCGAATACGCGCAGGCGATCGTCTTCGTCCTCGATCTGCAGCGCCTCCAGCTCGCGCAGCACGAACGGATGGCAGCGGATTGCGCCCTGACCGAAGACCATCAGTGAGCGGGTCAGGATATTGGCCCCTTCGACGGTGATCCAGATCGGCGCACCCTGCCAGCCGCGTCCGAGATAGTTGCGCGGACCGAGGATAATGCCCTTGCCACCATGGATGTCCATGGCGTCCTGAATGATCTCCCGCGACAGTTCGGTGCAATGGAACTTGGCCAGCGCACCGGGAACCGCAGGCTTTTCTCCTGCATCCACCAAAGACGCGGTCTGACGCGACAGCGCACTGATTGCGTAGGTATGCGCCGCGATCCTGGCCAGAGCCTCCTCGATGCCCTCGAAGCGCCCGATCGGCAGGCCGAACTGCTTGCGAATGCGGGCGTAGGCGCCGGTAGCGAGACAGGCAAGCTTGGCGCCGCCGGTGGTCGAAGATGGCAGCGACACCGCACGCCCGACCGTCAATGATTCAACCAGCATGCGCCAGCCCTGACCCGCGTACTCGGTACCACCAAGCAGGAAGTCCAGCGGCACGAATACGTCCTTGCCGCGGATCGGACCGTTCGGGAACGGGTTGTTGAGCGGCAGATGACGCCGCCCGATTTCCATGCCCGGCGTAGCGCGCGGCAGCAGGGCCAGCGAGATGCCGATGTCGTCGATATCGCCGATCAGGTGATCCGGGTCGTACAGGCGAAACGCCAGGCCGACCACGGTGGCAACCGGGGCCAGCGTGATGTAGCGCTTGTCGAAAGTCAGGCGCATGCCGAGGACTTCCTTGCCCTTCCACTTGCCCTTGCAGATCACGCCGTAGTCGGAAATCGAGGTCGCGTCCGATCCAGCGGTGGTCGAGGTCAGGCCGAAGCACGGGATTTCCTCGCCCGAGGCCAGCCGCGGCAGGTAGTGCTGTTTCTGCTCTTCGGTGCCGTAATGCAGCAGCAATTCAGCCGGACCAAGCGAATTGGGCACCGCAACGACCGCGCCGACCGTGGCACTCATGCCACCGACCTTTTCCAGCACGGCACGGTGAGCGATCGCCGAGAACCCAAGACCACCATACTCTTTCGGGATGATCATGCCGAAGAACTTGTGCTTTTTCAGGTGATCCCAGGCGCTCTCGGACAGGTCGATCCGGTAATGGGTGAATTCCCATTCGTCGATCATGTCGCACAGCGCCTCGCATGGACCATCGACGAAGGCCTGCTCCTCGATGCTCAGCTCGGGCAGCGGCTGGTTGATCAGCTTGGCCCAGTTGGGACGGCCGGTGAACAGTTCCCCTTCGAAGCCGACCGTGCCGGCTTCCAGGGCAACCTGCTCGGTTTCCGAGATCTGCGGCACCATGCCGGCGAAGACCTTCAGCACCGGGGCGGTAATGAAGGCCTGACGCCAGGGCAGATAGTTCAGTGGTACCGCCACGGCGGCGAACAGAACCCAGGCCAGCAGCAGCGAGATCCAGCCCGGCTCGCCAAACGCCGTGAACAGCAGCAGGGTCGCAGCCGTGGCCGCTGTCCAGAGCATCAGCGAGGTTTTCAGGAAGCTACAGCTCAGGGCGACGACGAACAGCGTCAGCAGGAATAGCAGAATCATCATTTCATTTCTCCTTCGGCGGAGTGCTTCTTGAGGAAGGGCACCGCGGCATGCAGGAATCGGTCATTGAAGTCGCCGGCAACCATATGACCGGACTCGGCGACAGAAACGTGCTCGGCGTGCGGCGCAAGTTTCAGGAACTCCTGCACGTGCTCATCGGAGATCAGCTCGGACTTGCCGCCGGATATCAGCAGTATCGGCCGCTTCAGCTTGCGCGCGGCCGACTTGAGCCTGCTCTGCAGATTCTTGCTCTTTTCGGCCAGCGCCAGCATCGCCGGATCCCAGTGCCAGTACCAGCGGCCGTCAGCGGCCTGGCGCAGGTTGCGCTTGAGGCCCTCGGCACTCGAATAGGCACGCCGATGCGGCAGAAAGGTCCGGACCGCTTCGCGCGCCTGGTTCAGAGAAGCAAAGCCGGAAGGATGCTGACGCATGAAACCCAGCATCGCCTCGACGCCCTTGTCGTCCCAGCGCGGCGCGATATCGAGCAGCACCAGAGCCTTGAGGTCAACGGTGGGCTTTTCCGAGTGCGCCAGCAGAGCGGTCAGCCCCCCCATCGAGGCCCCGATCAGCAGCGGCGGGTGCGGCAGCGACGAGCAGACGCGGCGAAAATCCTCGACGAACTGCTCGAATACATATCGTCCCGAAGGCGCCCGGTCGGAATAGCCGTGACCGCGAGCGTCGTAGCTGACGGCCTGCCAGCCGCCGGCGGCGAGCTGGCGCGCTGTTTCGGTCCAGGCAAACTGGGTCTGTCCGAAGCCGTGAGCCAGCAGCACGCAGGGTGCACGTTCGTGCCCGAGATAGCGCACATCGAGTCGGACGCCGTCGTCAGTCCAGATCTGACGACGCCTTATTTCATGATTGTTCAGCGATCGGATAGCTTCCATACGGTACAGTATGGGGTTGTCTCCACGATGCGTCAACGTGAATTTCGACCTGCGAATACTGCCCCGGCGGAGTGAATCAGGCGTCGAGATCGGGGATCAGCCGCGACTCCCACAGGGCAATCTGATCCTTTAGTTTGAGTTTGCGCTTCTTGAGCCGGCGCAGTTGCAGCTGGTCCATGCTCGGTGATTCCCCCAGCCGCAGGATTGCCTCATCGAGATCACGATGCTGGCTGCGGAGATCCGAAAGGATTTCAAGGATTTGGGACGGCGATTCAACCATCTGAAGACCCGGGTGCGAGCCGAACTTCCGGGCCCGGGTCGGGCATCGGCCGAACGGCGAACGACAACTTTGGCGGCTATCATAAGCGCTTTGCCATCGCCCGGACAGCAATGACCAATCCGCTGGAACGCGAAAAGTACAACGCCGGCAAGCTGTTCAAGCGCCTGCGCCGACAAGTCGGGCAGGCGATCGGTGATTACGGCATGATTGGTGAGGGTGACCGGGTCATGGTCTGCCTGTCCGGCGGCAAGGACAGTTACGCCATGCTCGACCTGCTGCTGAGTCTGCAGCGTCGGGCGCCAGTGCGATTCGAACTGGTCGCGGTCAATCTCGACCAGAAGCAACCCGGGTTTCCCGAGCATGTGTTGCCACAATACCTCGATCGGCTTGGCATCGAATACCACGTCATCGAGCGGGATACCTACTCGGTGGTCAAGCGTGTCATTCCGGAGGGCAAGACCAGCTGCGGGCTGTGCTCAAGGCTGCGGCGCGGCAATCTCTACAACTTCGCCCGCGAGCACGGGATGACCCGGATCGCGTTGGGTCACCACCTGAACGACATCGTCGAGACCTTCTTCCTGAACCTGCTGCACGCGGGTAGATTGAAAGCGATGCCGCCCAAGCTGCGCAGTGATAACGGCGACAACATCGTCATTCGGCCGCTGGCCTACTGCCGCGAGGAGGATCTGGCCCGGCTGGCGGAGCAGCGCGACTACCCCATCATCCCGTGCAATCTTTGCGGTTCGCAGCCCAATCTGCAGCGTCAGGTGATCAAGCACATGCTGGCCGAGTGGGATCGGCGCCAACCCGGGCGTAGCGACACCATTTTCAAGGCCCTGTGCAATGTCGCGCCATCGCAACTCTGTGACACCAGGCTGTTCGACTTCATCGGGCTGGAGCAGCAACCGCAAGGCACCATTCCGCTGCGGCTGGACTGGTTGATGCCGGAGCGCCAAGGCAACTCGGATTGAATCACCATAGGCGCAGCTCTCGACGAACAGACGGCAACAATAGGCGATCCGATCACACCGATGACTTTCGGGCCTTGCGTGCGGCCGGGCTCTGGCTGCAGAATTCTCGTGGAGAAAAACGGCACAGACTGCGCTCAGGGAGAGCACGGATGAAAATACGATTTGTTTTGGCGGTGGCCGGAGTAGCGCTACTTCTCGACGGCTGTTTCAGCATCAACTCGGACCTCGAGGTTGCTGCCGGCGAGCGCGTCGAGCGGCCCCTGTCCACAGTCAATGGCCGGGTCCGCATCGGCGATGGCGCGATCGTGGAGCGAAGCACGACGACGGTCAACGGCGGCATCGAAATCGGTGCCGAGGCCTCGGTGGCCAGCGTCGAGACGGTCAACGGCAAGATCGTTCTTGGGCGCGATGCACAGGCGAAGTCTCTGGCCACAGTCAACGGCCCGATCCAGATCGAGGCCGGTGCCCGCGTTGCGGGTGACATCAAGGCGGTCAACGGCCGGGTCGTGCTTGAGCCAGGCGCGGAAGTTGCGGGCCAGGTCGAGTCGGTCAATGGTCAGATCTGGCTGAAAGCGGCGCGGGCCGGGTCGCTGAGTAACGTCGCCGGCGGCATGGTCCTCGAATCCGGCAGCGTGGTCAGCGGGGAGCTGAGAGTCCGCAAACCCCGGAGCGGCAGCCTGGGACCGGTCACCATCGTGATTCACGCCGGCGCACGCGTCGATGGTCCGCTGGTGTTCGAACGCGGGGTCAAACTTCAGGTCCACCGGGAGGCGATCATCGGCACAGTGGAAGGTGCAACGCCGGAATATTTCGAAAACTGAACCGGATGCGACGGGCATTTGCCCGTCGCTATCGTGCACTGGTGGCTGCACTGGTGGCTGCTATTGGTAGCAGGCAGCGCGTCAGTCGTAGCGCTTGCCCTTGTGTTCGATCCAACCGCCACCACCGGGCTCGCTCGGTGCACTGAAGGTGCGCGAGATGAAGCCGCCGCGCGGGTCCCATTGATAGTAACCCTGGACTCGAATCGTATCGTCGGGCTGAACCGGGATGCGCTCCGCATCATCGATCGAGTGGCGGATCTGGACCACCAGACTCTCGGCCGGACTGATGGTGAAGCGCTGATGCATCTTGCCGCCGATCGCCTGATCGGATAGCAGTTCACCGACCGGCGCCTCGGCGCTGACCCAGATTCCGGTCCGAAATTCAGCATGGCTCTCGATCAGCCGGTCATTCGAAATTGGCACTTCCCCTTCACCGCAACCCCCCAGCACCAGGCCCGCAAACACGATCACAAACGAAGAGAAAATCCGCATTGGATCACCTTGACACCTGATTTGTGCCAAGCATAGCAGATTAGAGTGCGAGTTCTAATATTCAACCGCCATTGATTGGCCTGGCATGCTGACCGCACCAAGCCGGGTGGTCGGGGAGCAACTCCAATTATCGCTTCAGGTTCCTGCGCAGGCGTTCCAGCGCGGCAAGCTGAGCCACGGCTTCTGCCAGACGGGCCTGGGCCTCAGCCATTTCCATGTCCGCCGTGCGGTCGGCCAGGACGCGCTCGGCTTCCTCCTTGGCACGCACGGCGGCGGCTTCATCCAGATCGGCGGCACGCGCTGCGGTGTCGGCCAGCACCGTCACCACGTGCGGCTGAACCTCAAGCATGCCACCGGAAACGTAGTAGAACTCCTCCCCACCTTCCGGGAGCATCACGCGCACTTGTCCCGGTTTGATGCGAGTCAGTAATGGCGCATGTCGCGGCGCGATCCCCAGCTCGCCTTCTTCACCGGATACGACAACCATGGTAGCCGCACCGGAAAAGATCTCGGACTCGGCGCTGACGATGTCGACTTGGATTGTTGATGCCATTGTTCCTTCACTCCCGGTCGGGGCTTCCGACACCCGCCATTCTCGATATCAACTCGCTTCGTGGACCCGGCCTTTTCGGCCAGGCATCAACCCGGCATGCCTTGAATCATGCCGGGTGCACAGGGAGGGCGTGATTCGCGGGGGCTGGCAGGGCTTGAGCCGGCGTCGGAGCGGTACGTACACCAGTACGTGAGCATTCCGACGGTGGCGAAAACGCAGTCCAGCGCGCGCGAAGCGCTGCCTCTCAGGCGGCTTTCTGAAGCATCTTCTCGCCCTTCTCCACCGCCTGCTCGATCGTGCCGACCATGTAGAAAGCCTGTTCTGGCAGGTGGTCGTAGTCGCCGTCGACAATGCCCTTGAAACCACGGATGGTTTCCTTCAGCGGCACGTACACACCTGGCGATCCGGTAAAGACCTCGGCGACGAAGAACGGCTGGCTGAAAAAGCGTTCGACTTTGCGAGCTCGTGCCACGGTCTGCTTGTCTTCCTCGGAAAGCTCGTCCATGCCGAGAATTGCGATGATGTCCTTCAGTTCCTTGTAACGCTGCAGCGTACCCTGGACCTTGCGGGCGACGTCGTAGTGCTCCTGACCGACGACCAGCGGATCGAGCTGACGCGAAGTCGAGTCGAGCGGATCCACGGCCGGGTAGATGCCGAGCTCGGCGATCTGGCGCGATAACACCACGGTCGCATCGAGGTGGGCAAAGGTCGTGGCCGGCGACGGGTCGGTCAGGTCATCAGCCGGGACGTAGACTGCCTGGATCGAGGTGATCGAGCCGGTCTTGGTCGAGGTGATACGTTCCTGCAGCGCGCCCATTTCCGCCGCCAGCGTCGGCTGGTAACCCACCGCCGAAGGCATGCGGCCCAGCAGCGCGGATACTTCCACCCCGGCCAGCGTGTAGCGGTAGATGTTGTCGATGAACATCAGGACATCACGGCCTTCGTCGCGGAAATTTTCAGCGATGGTCAAGCCGGTCAGCGCAACCCGAAGGCGGTTTCCAGGCGGCTCATTCATCTGACCGTAAACCAGCGAAACCTTGTCGAGAACGTTCGAGTCCTTCATCTCGTGGTAGAAGTCGTTGCCCTCGCGGGTACGCTCCCCGACCCCGGCAAACACCGAGTAGCCTTCGTGCTCGATGGCGATATTGCGGATCAGCTCCATCATGTTGACGGTCTTGCCGACACCGGCGCCGCCAAACAGACCGACCTTGCCGCCCTTGGCGAACGGGCAGACCAGGTCGATGACCTTGATGCCGGTCTCGAGCAACTCGTTCGACGCTGCCTGTTCTTCGAAGCTGGGCGGCTTGCGATGGATCGGCATGCGCTGCTGCTCACCAATCGGGCCGGCTTCGTCGACCGGGTTGCCCATCACATCCATGATGCGGCCAAGCGTTTCCTTGCCAACCGGCACGGTAATCGGCGCACCGGTGTTGGTGACTTCCAGACCGCGCTTGAGTCCGTCGGTCGATCCGAGCGCAATCGTCCGGACCACACCATCGCCGAGCTGCTGCTGCACCTCGAGCATGATCTGGCCCTGG
>Ga0100393_10005048_pt1 | contig 11993 bp, 13 predicted proteins | sample CryGeymeta201517_FD_81546 | JGI IMG/M metagenome (GOLD analysis project Ga0100393, IMG submission 81546) | Groundwater microbial communities from Crystal Geyser aquifers in Utah, USA - Crystal Geyser metaG 2015-17 | ecosystem: Environmental > Aquatic > Deep subsurface > Groundwater | place... | reverse complement strand
CTATATTAAATAAACTAACCATAGGCTCTCCGTTGATATTAGTTCCAGTTTTATACAAAATATCATTTAATTTAGATCTGAGTGTTGAGAAATTAGATATATTTGAGGGAATAAAAAGTAAATCTAATTTTTCGCTCGGTGAACCATTGTACAATACCCATGTCTTTTTACCCAATGTAGTAACTTTTTCTTGGGGCACACAATTGTCGTCTACAATCTCATAATTTAAAGTACAACCACATAAAGAAGCTCTACTAATTAAATTTCCATTATCGCAATACATCGGCTTATTAGTGGAACACTGTCCGTAAAGAGTTCCATCAGTACATTTCTGCGCAACGCAGATTCCATTTTGGCAAATGGTATTTGCAGGACAGTTAATTACTAAACCCCATTCTAGACAAGGATCATTGTCATAGTTTCCGCAAATTTGGTAACTATTATTAGAACATCTTTTGGAACCAGCTGGAGAACATTCATTTTGGCAAGTGACTTTAGGTTCAGTGACTTCAGGTTTTGCTTCTTCAGCTGGTTTTTCAGCAATTTCTGGCATTTCTGTAATTTGTTTTGAAAGATAATAATATAAACCACCGCTGACTAAACCAACTACAACCAAAACAATAATTATTCCAATTAAACTTTGCCCTTGGTGATGAATTTTGAATTTTCTCATAATTTTTTTTATCTTATCGTTTCTTTTTCTATCGTACGAATAAATCTTAAAGGATCCACACCTGTCTTATTAACTTTCACTGAAAAATGTAGATGGGGGGCTATTGAATAACCAGTATTTCCTGAAAGACCTATAATGTCTCCGCGTTCAATTCTTTCATCGTTCAAAACATTAAATTTGCTCAAATGTAAATAAAGAGAAAAAATTCCCAAACCGTGATCAACTATTAATGTTTTCCCATAAGTATTTAGCTCTCCAGAAAAACAAACCATCCCATCATTGATAGCATAAACTGGGGTCCCAACAGTTGCATCAAGGTCTACTCCTAAGTGCTGCAGAGCTAAATCTCCGTATTTTCTAATATTGCCAAAAGCCCCTACATCTTTAATTTTTTCAAGAGGATAGACAAATGCTTTATTAAAATAAGCTTTTGGAGTATAAACATCAAGAATCTTCTTTAAGATTAAATTTTCTTTGGTGGTAACATCCTCTACAATTTTTTCTTGGCTGTATCCCTTTTCTTTTAGTTCTTTGGTAACTAAAAGTTCTGTAATGGGAAATTTTCTTTTAATAACATTTACTTGCTGCCTAAATTTGTCTCCCCCGGAAAAATCAACAATTAAATCATACATCCCCGGCTCCATTTTGACATCAATACCTACAATCCCCCACCATTCTTTCCCTCCTGCTGGTTCGAAAAAATTTATCGCCTCTGAACTAAGTCTTCCGGTGGGCTCATCTATACCAAATTGGCTAACTACTTTAATAAAAAGAGTGTCCCCTTGTTCTAAGGAGTTAGAAGAGAGAAAAACTTGGGCTAGCGAGGATGGTTCCGGGGGATTTTTTTCTTCACTTGACTCTTCAGTGATTTCTGGTGCTTCTGGGATTTGTCTCTGAAAATAATAATATAAACCACCGGATATTAACCCGACGATAACTAAAACAAGGATTATCCCGATTAGACTTTGCCCACGAGCATAAAAATTAAATTCTTTCATTTTTTAAAAATCATTTTATTTGATAACTTGCCGATAGTTAAATTTATTTTTGGACGGAAATCATTGCTGATTTGCCATTTTCAACATCCCCATTATTCCAATCGTGAATTGCTTTCCTTAATGTCTGATATGAATAAACGTAATCTGCTCCTCTCTTGGTTCCCGGATCATTAGTAATAAATTCAGTCTGGGTATAGCCCTTAACCACTAACATATGATAAATTGGGCCCGGTGGTGTGAAATAAGGATTCCCAAGCAATCTACCGGCAGTGGGAACAATAACAGGATTTCCTTTAACTAATTCTTTTTTAATATCTTCTAACGATACATCATAGTATACTTGCACTTTGTAGCCATAATAATCTCTAATTAACTGAGCGGTTTGCTCGGCTGAAGTATCCTCATTAAAACCATAACTCTTGTTTTCAAAATTTGTTATGTCACGAATTTCCTGGGCAACTTCAATCGGATCAATGGTGGTTTTGCCTTGCAGGTAATAATGGACCATTAAAATAGCTGCCTCCTCGCAGGCATGATCAAAAGGAGGATTCCAATTTCCTAATGGAGCTTGCGAGAAAAAAGGTATATCTAAAGCAAAGGAATCGGGTAGGGTGATTTCTTTTGGTGGTGTCTCTTTTTGGGATTGTTTTGTTTTTACCAACTCTTCGTTCACTAATTCAGTCTCTTGTGTTTTTATCAATTTATTGGAACCGTCCCCTCTTGGCCAATGATAATAAAGATAAATTCCTTCAAAAGCTAACCCAAACAATACCAAAATCAAGATTATTTCTAAGGTTATGTCTATTTTAGATTTCATCTTACAAGTACTCCACTATACCCAAAAATTTTCCAGTTTGTCAAGAAATAAGAAGTTGGCCAATAAAGTCTTCCTGCTAGAGGATCATTTAAAATGATTTTTGAAGGATTTTCGCTTTCCCCAATAAAACCCACTACTAATCTTACGTGGGTTTCTTGAAGAGTCTTAATATATTTCCTCTCGGGAGTATACCAGGAACACTCGTGGAGAGTTTGAACCGGCAGAGTGCCCCAAACAATAACAGGGTTACCTAATTCAATCTCTTTTATCAAATTTTTAAGATTCCAACCAGAAAAAGCTTCGGCTTCTCGCCACTCATTTGCTGCCTTGGCGACTGGCTGCCAATGGACCCCATATCCTGTATTGCATATTTTTCCATCGATATTACCTACGTAAGCCCTATCGGGATCTCCCCATATATTTCCTTGATGCGGGGTAGGGTCATAACCGATTTCTTTCATAATATCATTCTCTGAAATATAAACTCCTTTACTAGTCAAAGCCATTTTTAAAGAAGCTGCTTCGCAAGATAAGGGATGATCTTGCCAATCTAGGGCGACATTAAGCAAAGTTATTTTCGGTTCTGGCTGAGTTAAAAAAGAAGTTTCCGGTGGGAATTTCGAAGTTTCTTTTAATTGAGTTTCATTTTGAGAAATTTCTTCAGAAGACACCAGTCGGGTCTTAAAACTGAAAGAATAACGACTATTAAATAAACCAACCCCCAGCGGGGAAGTTATATTTTCTATTTTAACTTGATATTCGGTGTCTGGCTTAAAATCGACTGCTGGAATAAAAACTAGGGTTCTATAAAGATGATTTTTTATTAAAGGGTCTTCAAATTTCCACTCGCCATAAGCCTCAGGAATAATAAAGTGGTTGAGTAATTGTCTCTTAACTGGTTTATCAAATTTTATTATTAAAGGAGAACCAGGAGCTACATCTTGAGCTTGATTAAGAGGGTTAACGGTAATTGCTTGAGGAGGCAAGATAAAAAGATAAATACCTAAACTAACAATAAAGAAAATAAAAAGAGTGATAATTAACTTTTGCCAAAAATTTTTCATAAAACTTTACCCTTCAATATAGGGCTGGAAATGATTTTTTACCCTTTCTCGCAAATTTATTGTCTTTCCAATATATAAAATTTTACTTCCATCCTTAAAGCAATAAACTCCGGGATTTTTAGGCAATTTATTAATTTCCTCTTTTGATAAAAATTTAAATCTCATACCTTAAATTTTAACTCAAAATTTTTAATTTTTCAATTAAAAATCGGAAGTTTAACCTCCGCTTTTTTGTTCTCAAAAATTAGAATTGATAATCCTTCGTTTCATTCGTAATAAATCAAGATTTGTAAATCTTTAGTGTAATCTAAACGGCTAATTTTCCCTATTACGCCCTGGCTATCTCTTATTGATACAAATAAATATTGTTCTGTTTTTCCTTTAAGAAGATTAATGCTGGCACTCTCATCTCTAAATTCATCTAAAGTTATTTTTCGATTACCTATGATTACCTCTGCTGATCTTAATTTGTTAACCACGGTTACCGGAAAAGTAAGCATTAATTCATGGCCTTTAAACCAACCCATTTTAATTACAAATGAAGGATCGGAAATCGTTTCACTAGCATAGCATAAAAGATTTGTAGTTTCTGAAACTGGAAAAATTTTTGGAGACTTCGCTTCAATCACAATTTGGTCATTTCGTTGTTCTACATTAACATTATAATTTGGTTTTTGAAAATATTTTGGGAGTTTCAAAGAGGGATCGCCATAAAGAATAAAACCATAATTATCAAAAAATAGGCCCTTTATTTGCTTAGAATCAGTAATGCTAAACGTGTTTAATCCGCGCTGAATATTTGGGATAGTAGTGTATTTACCAATTGGCCAATCTAATTTACGAACTTCAACGAATATTAGAACAGTTGAGTTATAAACGTCTTTCATAACCTCTCCGATGGTTTCCCCGCTAAGAATTTTTGGTGTTAATGGGGGAACATATCCGGATGGATTATAAAAACCCATAAAGGCAGCTGCCCCATTTTCAATTAGTTCCCGACCTAATACTTTTCCATTATTACAAGCCATATGAATAATAATTGGTCGGTTTGATAAATATTCTAGCTCTTCCTCCGAACATAAAGATGGTTTACCATTAAAATTTTTACGAAAAGAACAAATGTCTAACGAAGTTTCATTAATTGATGCTATGGAATCGGATCCATGGGTTCTTAACTCCAATATAGCGCTTTCTCTATAATGTTTAACTAAATCTAAAATGTTGCTCTTTCTATAAACCCGGATATTCGGAGAAAAAGAATTTAAACAATATTTTGCATAAGCATACTCTCTAACCGTAAATGAATCTTCGGGGTCTTCTGTAGATGAAAGAGGGTAATGTTCAAGAGTAATGAAATTTCCTTTTGGTGTTAAATCTGCGAAATATTTTTTAAGTTCGGCTTCCGAGGAAAAAGGTAAACGACCAATAGCAAGTTCAATAAAACCATCATTATTAATATCAGCATACAATGAGGGATCTGTTTGGTAAGCTTCATTCTCGCTGTTATAAATTGCATAAGGTATTTCTTCATTTGTTCCTATCAACAATAAATAATAAAATTTGTTCCGATTATAAAAATTGATTATTTCTTTTTTTATTTGATTATAGTCTGAAGTATTCACAAAAAGAACATTCCAATCTTTAGCCGTAGCAATCTCTCTAGCAAAATTCTCACCAGAAGTCCCTTTTTTAACAACAATTAATCCTGGTCTCGAATCAAATTTAGAAATTTCAACTAGGCAATAATTATCAGAGATTTTGTAACCCGCAGGACAACCACAAAGAGAGCTCTTATCTACTAGATTTCCGTTTTCACAATATTTTGGTTTATTGACTGAACATTGACCATAGGGGGTTCCATCGGTACATTTCTGAACAGTCGGTTTTTCCGATTTAGGTGGTATGATTATTTCCTCTGTTGGAGAACTTATCTTTTCTTCAATTTTTTCTTCTGTTTCTTTTTCAGTAACTTTTGGTGTTTCCGTGGTTTCTTTCTGAAAATAATAAAATAATCCTCCGCCTATTAATAAACTAAGAACAACTAAAATAATAATACCAGTTGAAATTTGTCCTTGATTAAAAAAATCAGATTTCATATTATCTATTTTAAACCCCGTTAGAAATTATGCAAATGTAATTTTCTCAAAAATAATTCTCCAATGAAATTTCTAACGGGGTAAACAAAAAAGGGCTTTTAAGAAAGCCCTTTTAAAGTTTTAATGTCTAAAGATTAAAACCAACTACGCATAACTCTGTCAACTACGCATAACTCTATTGAGAGGTATTCTCTTCTGCTTCTTTTCCTTCTAATTCCTTCAGGTTTTCGTAAAGCAAAAAGATGAAAGTTAGAACAAAGAAAAACCAGGGAATAACTAAAAGATAACTAAAGAATATGCCATAAGAGGTTTTAGAAAAAACAGATTCAAATAAGAATTGAATTCCTAAACTAATTATTGCTATAGGTATTAATCTGAAGAAAACCTGCCACCAATTTCCCTTTACCAACTTTTTGCTTCTTAGAAGAGCTTTCCATCCCTTGATGTCTTCTGCCACCAAAATAGGATCAGCTAAACTAAACCAGACCCAAAAAATAAGACCTGGGATAAATAATAATAGAGAACCAAGCCCAATAACAATAGCACTTAATAACGTAATCCAATATAAGGAAAGAATCTTAGGCCACCCCTTTCTCAAAGCTTCTTTTGCCCCTATTTTTATTTCTCTTTCTTTGACAGCATAGAGAATTGCGAGCTGGGGCCAAAGGAGGCTAACGGTTATTACAATTAAAGCGACAAAAAACGACAGGATAAGTATCAGCCGACTACCGCTTGACCATAAAAAGATCCTCCCTAATAAGGCAAGGCCGAATGTAGATAATAGCAAAAACACCATTACAGCTAAAATCGGAATAATCATTATACCAATAAAAACCCATATTCTTTTCTTAAATACTTGCAGGGTTTTCTTAAAAAGTTGACCGATTCCTAATAATTTAGGAGTGGGTTTGACTTGTGAAAACGGTTGTTGTATTTCCATAGATTTATTTTTTATTATTATTATAGACCTTTGATTATAATGAAAAATTTTCTTTTACGAAATGTGGTTCCCGCTCAAATCCTATTTGAGCGAGGCTTGCTCAGACAATCTGAGCGGCGAGTCGATAGTTCGACAGGCTCACCACAGGTATTTTTCTAGTTTTTTTGGTAGTTTTCATCTATTGGCCAAAGCAGGTGTCTTGATTGGAACTTTATCTTTTTGTACAAGAGATTTTGCTTTGGCTAAAAATTTACTGGCTTCTAAAATCTCAATTAAGACCGGTATATTATTTTTAGTAAAATGAACAACAACATTACCAATCTCTTTGGCAAAATCAATTGGCTTGTCAGTAATTTCCCACATTAAAACATCGGCCTCTGGCTCATATGAAATTTTTGCTTTATTTCTGCTTTTTATATTATTTGTCATATTGTTTTCTTCTACCAGGATAAAATGTTATGACCTTTATAATCCCAAACTCTTGTTTATATACTACTCTTAAAACATATTCTCTGTCAATTTTTCTCTGGGCAATCAAAAGAGGTAAACGGGATTTATCAATTAAATCTGGTTTTTCTATGGTTCTTAAAACCTGCTTTTCGATAATTAAAAATTTATGCCTTTTAAGAATTTTAAATTTGTTTCTGGCATGCCTAGTAAAAATTATCATAGCACTTGTTTGCAGTTTATTTGTGCTCTATTCTTGAAATAGCGCGAACTGCCTGTACGGGGACAATTTCAAACTTTTTTATTGTTTTTATAGATTTATTTATCAATTTTCCTTTTCCTTATTATTCTAAAAACAAGAATACCAAAAGCTATAGCGATTGGCATAAGACCAAGCCAAGTGCCAGAAAAAATCCAAATACCAATACCAACAATGATAATAGCTAACTGCATTGGAAGGCAAATAAAGAAGGCTACCATTTCTGCCTTTTCTGCCTTTCTAACAATATCAGGGTTTTTACTCTTTTTTGCCTTTACAGCGTAGCAAAAAGCGCTGGGAGGCATAATAATACTATATAACCTTGCTCTTTCAGCAAATTGCTTGAGTTCTTCTTCGCTATAAACTTTATTATCTTTTTCTATATCAAAATCAAATTCCAGTAAGGAAATTAGATATTTTATAATTTTCATAATTTTTTGATATTTTATTTAAAGAAAATTAGTCAATTATCTGTTTTCCATTTTTCCGGGCCCCTAAAAGCTCTCTTTCGCTTAATTGGAAAAGTATGCAAAAGAGAATAAAGGGTTATATAAAAATTTTCTTTACCCCACTAGTAGAAACTTCGTTTCGCTACGGGGCAAGTATTTTCTACAAGTTCTTTGGCAGTTTTTCCAAAGCGGTGGCCCCAACCGGATTTGAACCGGTGTTTCCTGCCTGAGAAGCAGATGTCCTAAGCCGCTAGACGATAGGGCCTGATTTTTTATTCTACTATAAATAAAAAAAGTGTCAAACAGAGGACGGGCCTCTGTAAGCTTAGAATTAATTTACTCACGCTCCCGAGCAGTAGCGAAGGGGGAAGAAGAAAGTTTGCTTTCTTCGCCCTCGGGAGGGATTTGCCATAAATCAATAATATATTTTGCCAATTCTCTAAACAAAGGAGCGGCTGAGTATTCAGCGGTTTTTACTCCTTTGGGGTTGTCTAATTTTATAAAGATTAAAACTCTCGGATTCGTAGCCGGAAAATAACCCATAAAACTTTGAATGGTTTTATCTTCGAAATATCCTCCTTCTTTTAAGGGAATTTGGGCCGTTCCTGTTTTGCCAGCAATAAAATATCCCTCAATCCCTGCGCTTTTTCCATATCCATTTTCAACCACACTGACTAACATTGAAGTAAGCTTGGCAGCAATGGTCTCGGAAATAACTTCTCCCTGAATTTCTGGCTGGATTTCAATTTCCTCTCCATTATCCTTAATTATCTTCTCAACAACATAAGGCCTCATTAATTTGCCGCCATTGGCTATGGCCCCGAAAGCCCTAACTAATTGGATAGAGGTAATCTCAATCCCCTGGCCGAAAGAGGCCGTGGCAAAATCTCGGGGATAACCCTGTCTTAGAATTTCATTCGCAGAAAATTCTTCTCCCTGTAAATCAATTTTAGTTTTTTCAAAAAAGCCAAATTTTTCCAGATATTTCAAAAAAAGCTTTCCTCCAAGTTCCTGCTCGACAAAAATCGCCCCGGTATTAATTGATTTTTCTAAAACATTCGTCATTGATTGTTTGCCCCAAACCCTTTTTCCGTAATTATAAATAGAAGGTCCCCCGACATTTACATACCCTTTGTCTTCATAGGTTGTTTCGGGGGTTATTAAATCTTCTTCTAAGGCGGCCGCCATTGTTATAGGTTTAAAAACTGAACCTGGCTCAAAAAGTCTTTGAACTGCTCCATTACGAAAGATTTCAAAATCTGTTTCTTTTTGATATTGATTGGGGTTAAAGCTGGGAAAAGTCGCTAAACTGATTATTTTCCCGGTCGTTGGTTCTACCACTATTACTTCTCCTGAATCAATATCCCATTTTTCTTTGGCCTCTTTTAGTATTTTTTCAGAAAAAAACTGGATATTATAATCCAAGGTTAAAATAAGGTCAGAGCCTGGCTGAGGCGGATTGAGATCATCCTCCCCAGAAGAAAATAAAGTTAAATATCCTAAAGGAGCTCTTTGTTCTTTTTGAAAACCTTGTTTTCCTTTTATTAGGTCATCAAAATAACCTTCAATCCCATATTGGCCATTCCCTGCTTCGTTGACAAATCCTATTAAAGAAGCAGCCAAAGAGTTTTGAGGATAAAATCTTTTTTGGATTTCATTTCCGGAAACTCCTTTAATGGTTTGTTCTTCTAATTTTTGAAATTGACTATCATCAATTTCTTTTTTAAAAGTTTGATTTTTTTCAAGTTCAACCAAGATTTCTTCTTTTGGCTGATTAAAAATTGCTTCTAAGATTTCAGCTGTCTTTTCTTTATCCTCTATTTTTTCAGGAAAGACATATATTATATTTTTTTTGATATTTTTGGCTAAAATCTTTTTCCCGTCTTCCAAAAAAAAATTGCCTCTTTCCCCTACTGATTCTTTTAGAGACAGTTGTTGTCCTTTGGCTATCGCCTGCCAATAGTCTCCATTTTTGATTTGAATGAAAAACAATCGGTTCCCGATTATCAACGAAAGGAGAAAAAATAAAAAAAATATAAAATAAATCTCTATTTTCTTCATTTACCGAGCCCCGCCAAAGGCGGGGTGAAGGTGAAGATGAAGCTTTGGCTTCATCGCCTACCGAGCCCAGCCAAAGGCGGGGTGAAGGTGAAGATGAAGCTTTAGCTTCATCGCCTACCGACTTACTTCGTTTCTCTTACTAAATAATCTTTAGAAATAAGGATATATTTGATTTCTTCAACCTTTACGAGATTGAGATTTTCAATTTTCTTTTCTATGTTTTCCAGAGAATTGAAACCGACTGCTTCCATTTCAAGAGAAGAATTATTTTTAGAAAGCCCCGTAACCGTCTGCTGATACTTTTCTATCTGATATTCCTTATTTATAATTGCCTGGACTTGAAAAACATAGAAGCTCAGGAAAAAAACTAACAAACCAGTTCCTAATAAGGCGAGTTTTTTAAAATTCAAGGTTAAAGGAGGGCAAATAGAAATTAAGGGAAAATGTAAGACTAAAGAATTCATATACCCGAGCCACAGCGTAGGGTGAAGATGAACGAAGTTCATCGACCTCGCCTAGCTGCTCTTAATTTTGCTGACCTCGACCTTTTATTAGTTTTAATTTCTTCTAAAGATGGCCTAATTGGTTTTTTTGTCAGAATTTCTATTTTTCTTTCTTGTCCTTCGTAATCTTTGGCAAAGGTGGAGAAAAAATTTTTAACGATTCTGTCTTCTAAAGAATGAAAAGAAATAACTACTAATCTTCCTCCATCGCCTAAAACATCTAATGCTTCTTCAAGACCCTTTTTAATATTCTCTAATTCATTATTGACAGTAATTCTCAGGGCCTGAAAAGTTTTGGTGGCAAAGTGCTTTCTTTGATGATGATACCAACTCGGCGTTGCTCTTTTTATAATTTCAACTAATTGAAATGTTGTTTTAATTGGTCTTATTCTTCTTGTTTCAATAATTTTTTTAGCAATTCCTTGGGCAAATCTTTCCTGCCCGTATTCTCGTAAGATTTTTTCCAATTCTTCCCCTCGCCATTTATTTAAAATTTCTTCCGCCGTTAACTTTGAACTTTGAACTTTGAACTTTGAACTTTCATCGTATCGCATGTCTAATGGTTCATCTTTCTGAAAACTGAATCCTCTCCCGCTTTCTTCCAGATGCCAGCTGGACATTCCTAAGTCAAATAAGATTCCCTTAATCGGACCGAAATTATATTTCTCAATAATATTTTTAAGGTTGACGTAAGAATCATTCACTAAAATCAACCTATCTTGAAACTTGAATTTTTCTAATATCTCAGGATCTATCTCAATGCCCAAGACTTTACCGTTTGGTTTGTTTTTTTCTAAAATAGCAGCAGTGTGTCCCCCTTCGCCAATTGTGGCATCAATAAAATTTTCATTCGGTTTAGGGTCTAAATAATCAATAACTTCTTTTTGCAAAACTGGAATGTGAGTCATATTTTAAATACCCAATTCTTTTAATCTCTCAGCAATATCTCCTGCTTCTTTTTCTGTTTTCTCTTTATAAGTGCTCCATTTCTTTTCATCCCAAATCTCAATTCGATTATATAATCCAGCTACCACTGCTTTTTTATCCAAAGAAGCATATTTTTTTAAATAATCTGGAATTAAAATCCTGCCCAACCCATCCAGGTTTACTTCCATTGCTCCAGCCAGCATAATTCTGACAAATCCCCTGGCATCTGCCTGAGCTAAAGGAAGTTGGGAAAGCTTTTTTGCCAGTTTTTCCCATTCTTTGGCAGGATATAAAAATAAACAATTATCAAGGCCGCGAGTGATGACTGCCCTTTTTCCTAAAACTTGACGAAACTTAGCTGGAATAGCTAACCGCTTTTTATCGTCTATTTTGTAAGTGTATTCTCCTAAGAACATACTAAAAGCTTTTCCACAGAAAAGCTGAGTTATCCCCACATTTATCCACAACCTTCCATCTGTTTCCATTTTCGCTCCATTCCTTACCAAAGTCAACCCCTTTTCAACCACTTTTAAAAACCTTGATTTTCATTGAAAATACTGGGAAAATAAGAAAAAATCCCTTTCTGAGGGATATTATTTTCCACAGGTTATCCACAAGGGCTAGTCGATGAACTTCGTTCATCTTCACGTTTCGCTAGCGCTTACGTAGTCGATGAACTTCGTTCATCTTCACCCTGCGCTACTGCTTGGGTAGTCGATGAACTTCGTTCATCTTCACCCTGCGCTACTGCTTGGGTAG
>Ga0100393_10005034_pt1 | contig 12001 bp, 10 predicted proteins | sample CryGeymeta201517_FD_81546 | JGI IMG/M metagenome (GOLD analysis project Ga0100393, IMG submission 81546) | Groundwater microbial communities from Crystal Geyser aquifers in Utah, USA - Crystal Geyser metaG 2015-17 | ecosystem: Environmental > Aquatic > Deep subsurface > Groundwater | place... | reverse complement strand
TGCCATTATCCTTCATGACACATCCGTAGCCTTCTCGGCCGCAATCTGTGTCCGTGGCGCATATGGGGGTGCAGAAACCCCTATCTGGGTTGCATCCCGCACCAGCGCCACAATCCGAATCAACGTCACAATATTCAGTGCAGAAACCGCCGAACCATTGGTCGGGTTTGATGCAATGCAGTCCGCCACAACCAGCGTCTGAATCACACGACGCCCCTGCCAAATAGGGTCGAACGCACTGACCTTCGACGCATTCAACACCAGTCGCGCAGACCCCACAGTTCCGGGTTGCGCAGCCATCGGATAAGTCCCCGCATGTCTGGCCTTCGGCCGCGCAGGATGTCGTTGGTGTGCAAGTTGCGTCAACGTTCGAAGTCGAGTCTTCGAGACCGCCAGCATCGGTGTTGGTGGGTGTGCCGCTGTCTGAATTATTCGTGATGCCTCCGTCTGCGCCAATCGTCGTCGGCTCGCCGGTGGTCGTGCCATCGGGCCCCGAATCCGTAGAACTTCCATCGATCTGGATCGGGCCGGAGCCTCGTTTTTGCAGTTCGTCACCGCACCCACTGAAGAGCAAAAATAAAACCATCCAATTCATTAATTTCATCTCAATTCCTTCCATAAATTTTGGCAGCGAGGACCTTTCGAAAGTAAATCAAACGGTCCCACTTCAAAGGTCAGCGGCTGATTGCGCGACACGTTACGGATAGGCGGTTGCACCACGTACCTCAAGAGGCCGAGGCGCGGAGTAAGGTGATGTAAGGTGTTGTGAAATACTAGAGTCCGCACTCATGCTGATGGGCCGCTGAAAACGGCTGGGTGGTCGACACGTTTGTCGATAAGTCGAACGCTCGACGACATGTTTCATCGGCATCGCGAGGCTATTGAATGAGCGACTGCCCGAGCTTGATGGGCGACGAATGCAAGCGCGGTCTTAGCTCTGCACGGCAGGGGCAACCCTACTAGACCGCCAAGCGAACGCTATTGTCGCCACGTGGACCAACAACGCGGCGCTCGCGAGTGCAAGCCCATATCCAGTTGTATTCAAGACGTTTATTGCTTCTGGGATGCCGAGAAATTTCGCATAATTGCCGCGTAGCGCTGCGACCAGAACGCCGTCGAATATCGCGAGTTCAACGCCCAAGACGAAAAGAAGCTGAACCACCGGCGCAAACGGACCGCTATGGCTTCCTGGGATCAGTAGCATCAAGCGCGCTCGCCATTTCTGTGAAAACTGTTTTACCAAGACGCTCAGGCCGACGGCGAGAAGTCCCCAGAAAACGAATCCACTGGTGCGGCCGCCTGAAAGGACTGCGTTGCCGAGTTCACGCAATAACCCTCTCCAGCTTTTCGCCGTCGCTTCGCGTTCGCGAGCTTTGGACAAAGCCTGCCGATCCAGAGGTTTGGGCGCGACGCTCGTGCCCAGGCGTTCCCGCGCCTGCTTTGCGTCCGCAATCAAAGAATCACGTTCAGGCGACACGGCGAGTGTTTCGAGCCATTTGAGGGTCTCAGGATCGGCCATTTCGCCTGCCTCCAACGCATGAGGTTGGTTTCCCAACACATCCGTGAGCGCTACTCGATGCATTGCCAAAGACAGGCCAAGCGCGCTGATCACGACAAGCATGACAAGACTCGCGATTTCCGTTCGGGTTGGGCGATTCGGCCCTACTCGTACCAGGACCAAAAGGGTCATGAGAAAGACCACAAGCGGAGCGCCGACCACCACCCCGAGCCCCAAATCGATCTCGGCCGCACTACGAGTGAAAGTCGTTTGTAAAAGCGCAGCGCGGCCACGCTTGGCCCACAGGTTCGCTCGTTCTTTGTCTGCGCGAGCTGCGAACCAACGCGACAACGCAATCCAGGTCGCGCCGCGAAACTCTAATGAAGGCAAAAGATCACGCAATCGGTTCGTCAGCCGATCTACTTCTTCCACGTTGTCTTGGTTCACGGCTTGTTCGATCGCTCGAGTGAGCGGAATGGCACACGCGAATGCAATCGGGCCCGAGAATTCGTCGATATTGCCGCCGCCTTCGCGAAGCTGTGTTTTGCCCGCTTGGTAGAGCGTGTCCGCCATCTCTGTGTGGCCCACGATGTCTAGTATTTGCGCCATCTGCAGCTTATCCGACCAATTCGCTTCGATCGCCATGGCGTGTTTGATTGCAGCCTTGGATTCCGTGGCAAGCCCCGCCTTTTCGAGGAAAACCCCTCTCAACAGGGGAAAAAACGGATTGGTTGGATCGCGGCGTTCGTCCTGGCTCAGACGCTCGATCACGGCCTGTCGCTCTTTTCCATCGAGCTTCATGAATTCCAAAAAGTCCCCAGGAGCCGCATCTTTGAATGCACGTCCCTGTGCCCACCCGAAGGACATCATCGGAGGACTGAGTATCGCGTTGGCGTGATACGCAACCGTCAGCAGAGCAGGCTCGTCGTCAGCGTGCGTCTCGAGCACGATATCCATGCCGGTCTTTGTCGACTTAAGGTCCGAAATCAGTGCTGGATAGGTCTGCAGGCGAAGTACGATTCCGGATTTCGGATCGACCGCGAAGAGGTCGGCGCGTACCGCATAAAAAAGCTCCTCGCCAAGACGAATGGGCCCCGCAATCGGGAAGCTTGGCTTTCCCTCATGAACCTGCACTGAGCGATATTCATTGGTCCACACGACGTCGTGCGACACCGAATCGCGAGCGACGACCTTTGCCCCATCGACTTCAAACGCGAGGTCAACCGGGGCATCCTGTGCAAACCCCACGTTCGCCCACAGACAAAAGAGCAGAACCGAAAGTACTTTCATCATTTCCACGCCCTTCATGACAGGATGGCGCGCCGCGCCGGCTCACGCTCTACGCCAGAAAAAGTAGCCGAATCATGGTCGAAGCACCATGCGCCTCGCACGGTCGTAAGGTATTGTAAGGTCGCCATCCTCCGTGCCCTTTGTAGGCATGCCACGTTCTTGGGACCTGCATACCCACGAAATTCGACGCAACTAAAGCGTGGCGGCGGCATCCTAGAGGCGCAGCGCAACTTAAGAGGTCAAGATGTTAAAGGTGGGCGACGCCATACCGGATTTTTCCGCTCCAGCCAGCACGGGCGGCTCGTTGAGCAAGGCCGACTTGGCAGGAAAACCCTTCATTCTGTTTTTCTATCCGAAGTCTTTTACGTCCGGGTGTACGATCGAAACCCGGCACTTCGCACTGCTCGCACCGCAAATTCGAGAACTCGGCGCTCAGGTGGTGGGGATTTCGATCGATCCCTTAGAGAAGCAGTGCAAATTTGCCACTGAAACAGGCGCCGATTTTCCGATCTTGGCCGACCCCGATGCCGTGATCACCAAGAAATTCGACCTCAAACGAATGCTTTTACCCGTCGCCAAACGGGTGACCTATCTGGTGGATGAAAAGGGGTTTATCGAGGCCATCTTCGCCTCTGAGCGGGGCTTCAAGGAGCACGGTGATAACGTACTCAAAAGTCTGTCTGCTCGCTCGCGCGTCTAATTTTTTTCGATTATTCGTGTTCGTGAGCATCCCCTGCGAGCCGAATTAATGATAAGTGCATCTCATCAACCCCGAATTTGAGCGGGAAGACTAACGAAGGGCCGCCACCTCATGACGACACTCTTAGCCATCCTGTTACCGTTTCTTGCCATCTTGCCGGCATGGATCGCTCAGCGATACAGCCGAACAGCCAGCACGCTTGTTGCGATAACAGCCGCAGCAGCATCTCTCGGTCTGCTTTTTTCGCGCGCCACTGATGTGCTCGCCGGTCGAGTCTTCGTGGACTCGTGGCCGTGGGTCGCTGCGCTAAACCTGAATTTTTCGTTGCGCTTGGACGGATTGGGATTGCTCTTCAGCATTCTGATTTTGGGCATCGGTCTCTTGGTCCTGCTCTACGCCAGATTCTACCTGTCCGAAGACGACCCCATCGGTCCTTTTCACGCGATGTTGTTGACGTTCATGGGGGCGATGCTGGGCGTGGTTTTGTCCGAAAACCTGCTGCTCATGGTGATGTTCTGGGAGCTCACCAGCATCTCGTCGTTCTTTTTGATCGCGTATTGGAGCCATCTTCCCGAAGCTCGAAAAGGTGCCCGACTGGCGCTCACGATCACGGGAGGAGGCGGTCTAGCCTTGCTCGCCGGTGTTTTGATCCTGGGTCATATCGTGGGTTCTTATGAACTCAGCGACGTGCTGGCCTCGAACGAACTCATCCTTTCGCACGCCATGTATCCGGCGCTGCTCATCCTGGTTTTGCTCGGGGCGTTCACCAAGTCGGCGCAATTCCCGTTTCATTTTTGGTTGCCCAACGCGATGACCGCCCCCACACCGGTGAGCGCTTATTTGCATTCGGCGACGATGGTGAAAGCGGGAGTATTTTTGCTGGCAAGAATGCATCCGGCGCTGTCAGGCAGCGACATGTGGTTCTATCTGGTCACTGGCGTTGGACTGGTCACCCTTGTTTTTGCAGCCTACGTCGCGCTCTTTAAAGACGATCTCAAAGGCTTATTGGCTTACTCGACGATCTCGCATCTGGGGTTGATCACGGCCCTGCTTGGCTTCAGCACAAAATTGGCGACGGTGGCGGCTTTATTTCACATCATGAACCATGCTGCGTTCAAGGCCGCGTTGTTTATGACGGCCGGGATCATCGATCACGAAGCAGGCACGCGTGATACGCGACGCCTGGGCGGCCTGCGGCACTTGATGCCCGTCACGTTCACGCTGGGAACTTTGGCGGCGGCCGCCATGGCCGGGTTTCCGCCTTTGAACGGATTTTTGTCGAAAGAAATCTTTTTTGAAGAAGCCCACCACTTGATGTCCGATGGACGTTTGGCAAGCAGCCCATCCTGGATCATCCCGGTGTTGGCGACCACCGGTGGCCTGATCAGCATCGCGTACTCGATACGTTTTGTTTCGGCTGTGTTTCTGGGCGAAAAGCGCGATGACTACCCGCATCACCCACACGATCCGCCGGTTGGAATGTGGCTACCGGTCGCGATTCTTGCCTCGATTTGCGTGTTGGTCGGGTTGGCACCTGAGTTCTTTGCTGCCCCCTTGCTTGCCGCGGCCTCGCAAGCGGCCACATCAGGCGCGCTGCCCGAATATCACCTTTCTTTGTGGCATGGATTCACGCCTGCACTTGGTATGACCGGAGTCGCATTGGCGCTTGGATTCGCACTCTTTGCAAACCGTGAACGCCTGCTTCAAGTGAACGCAAAAGCTCCCGACGTCAGCGGAATGAATCTCACTGAATCATTCTTTGATCGCATCATGGTTTTGTCTGGATGGTTCACGGAGCGCGTCGATGGAGGCTCGCTGCAGAAGTATCTGTCGTACATGATCGCGGTCTCGATCATTGCAGGCTTCTGGGCCTTTCTTCAGCTCGGCTGGCAAGATGGCAGCCTGGCCCCCACCGAGGCACCACTGCTGATCCTTTTGCCATGGGGCCTGCTGATCGCCGCATGCGTTTTCACGGTCTACTACCAACGAAAACGACTCGCCGCGGTTGTGTTCATGAGTGTGATCGGCCTGCTCGTCTCATTGATTTTTGTGTATTTCTCGGCGCCGGATTTGGGCCTGACGCAACTTGCCGTTGAAGTGGTCACGATCCTACTGATCTTGCTCGCCATGCATGTGTTGCCAGAAAGATGCCCCCCCGATTCAACCGGAAATCGACGCCTACGCGACGCGACCCTTTCGGTCCTTGGTGGATTTGGGACAGCGGCCCTTGCATGGGGGGCCATGACTCGGCCGCTCAAGAGTATTTCGAGCTTTTACATCGACAAGGCACTTTCGGAAGGCGGCGGCACGAACATCGTGAACGTGATTCTGGTCGACTTCCGTGGCTTCGACACGATGGGGGAAATCTCGGTCCTTGTGATTGCCGCGGTGGGCATCGTGGTGATGCTGCGCGGAAACAAGCCGGCTCAGCCCACACAAGTCCCAGTGATGGATGAGGAACGATTCCCGGTGATGCTCACAAGCGTCACGCGGCCGCTGATGCCGCTGGTGATGTTGATCGCGGTCTACATCTTCTTTCGTGGGCATAACCTGCCAGGAGGCGGTTTCATCGCGGGACTCGTGGCCGCCGTCACATTGTTGATGCAGTATTTGGCTAGCGGCCTGAGCTGGTCGAACGCACGTGTCAAAATCAATTACTTGAAGCTCGGTGGTTTTGGCGTCCTGATCGCCATCGGCACCGGTGCCAGCGCGGTCGTCATGGGCAAACCGTTCCTGACCCATGTCATGGGCCACCCAAAGGTTCCGCTTCTTGGCGAATTTCATATCGGAACACCCGCGCTCTTTGACCTCGGGGTATTCCTTGCCGTTGTGGGTGCCTTGATGGTGATCCTTGGACGACTCAGCGAGTACCAACGGTCCTCCTACGACTCAGAAACAAAGGGGGACTCATGATCAGCTACGAATTTCTGATGGCCTCATCGATCGGTGTTCTGGTGACGTGTGGAATCTACCTGATTCTGCGCAGCCGAACGTTCCCGGTGGTCCTCGGCCTGACTTTGATCTCGTACGCCGTGAACCTTTTCTTGTTTTCGATGGGACGTCTCAAAGTGGGTGCCCCGCCCATTCTTGGCGCTCAGGCCGATTACATCGATCCGCTACCTCAGGGATTGGTCCTGACCGCCATTGTGATTGGTTTTGCCATGACCGCATTCGCGATCACACTGGCCGTTAAGGCTCATGTGGTCTTGGGTAACGACCATGTCGACGGCCAGGAGGGCGCATGAAAGACCTTCTGATCTTGCCGATCCTAATCCCCATGCTTACCGCAATGATCACGTTGTTGATGGGAGATGGACTCCGAAACGCCAAGCGCTGGCTCGGAGGCATCGCGATCGCGGCGACTCTGGGTGTGTCCGCCTACCTGCTGAGCATGAGTGCCGGCGGGGAGATCGTGACCTATGGCTTTGGCGACTGGCCGATGCCTTTTGGGATCGTGTTTGTCCTGGACCGTCTGTCTGGCTTGATGCTGACATTGACCGGGGTTTTGGCGCTCTTTGCTTACGTGTATGCGATCACAGGCCCAGACACGAAGGGCCCTTCCTTTCATTTTCTCTTCTTAATGCAGATCACAGGCGTCAACGGCTCGTTCTTGACCGGCGACCTGTTCAACCTCTTTGTATTCTTCGAGATTCTTCTGCTCACCGCCTACGTTTTGGTGGTTTATGGAAGTGGGCCCGCGCGCACTCGAACCGGCATGCAATATGTGTTTATTAACCTGCTGGGATCGTCGCTCTTCTTGGTCGCAATCGGCGTCATTTACGCGGTCACAGGCACGTTGAACATGGCTGATCTGGCTGTGAAGTTCGCGCAAGTGGGAGCTGCTGACGCAATGTTGGTGCGCGCTTCCGCCTATCTGCTCATCGTCGTATTCGCGGTCAAGGCGGGGCTCTTCCCGCTCTACTTCTGGCTCCCACATTCCTACGCGGCTGTGACCGCGCCTGTTGCTGCGCTTTTTGCCATCATGACCAAGGTCGGGGTCTACGCGATCCTTCGCTCTACGACGTTATTTTTCGGGCCTGACCAGGGGTTCGTCGAGAATCTGGTCCTTCCCTATTTATTGCCTGTCGCGCTCGTCACCTTGGTGGCCGCAGTGTTGGGGGCCGTTTCGGCCACGAAGCTACGAACGATGGCAGCCTATCTACTTCTGGCCTCAATTGGGACGATGCTGGCTGGTATCGGCCTCTTCACGGCGGCTGGCATTTCAGCATCCTTGTACTATTTGTTGCACAGCACCTTGATCATGGGCGCGCTCTTTCTGGTCGCAGACCTGGTGTCCGCACAGCGCGGGCCCGACGTGCGTGATTCTTTCGTAGCCGGACCCAAAATCCGTCAACCTCTGCTGCTGGGGGTGTTTTTCTGCTTCACTTTGATCGGTGTGCTGGGATTACCACCCCTGAGCGGTTTCCTTGGAAAAGCCCAGATTCTTGCGGCGGCCGTCGCATCACCGTGGCAAACCGCAATGTGGGCGACGGTGTTGTTGACGAGCCTCCTATCTCTGGTGGCCGCCGGCCGCGCCGGAACCACACTGTTCTGGAATACCAGCGACACCCTCGAAACGCGGTCGAGCGAAGCAGGCTGGAAATCCCTGCCCATCGCCGGGCTCTTGGCCTGCGTGGTCCTCTTGACCGTTTTTGCGGGTCCTTTGACTCGTTTCACCGAGGCGACCGCAAATCAGTTGTTGGAGCGGACTCCCTACATTTCTTCCGTATTGGAGTCCCCATGAAGAGGTTCTTACCCGCTCCAATGCTGAGCTTCTTGATGCTGACGAACTGGCTACTGGTCCAGATGTCGCTTGCGCCAGCCGATATCCTTATCGGGATTATCTTGGCTCTTAGCATCCCCTTACTGACGATCCGCTTCTGGCCCGACGCCCCGCAGGTGAGACATCCAGCCAAAGTGGCAAAATACATCGTGGTCTTTCTCTACGATGTTCTGATCGGCGGCCTGCAAGTGGCCTGGTGGATCATCGGGCCTCAGTCGAAATTGCAGCCCAAATTCATCTTCGTACCTCTCGAACTGAAGCATCCATTTTCGATAACGATGCTCGCGAGCACCATATCGCTGACGCCAGGCACGGTTTCCGCGCACGTCAGCGGAGACCGACGTTTGTTGATCGTTCACTGCCTCAACGCACCGGATGGAGACGCCACGGTGAAGGGAATCAAGGAACGTTACGAAGCGCCACTCATGGAGATTCTCGAATGATTCTCGAATACGCGACTATCGCCGCGATGATCCTGATCTCGATCGCGCTGCTCTTGAATTTCTACCGTATGGCCATCGGGCCAAGAACGATGGACCGGGTGGTGGCATTGGACACGATGTACATCAACGCCATCGCGATGATTGTGCTTCTGGGCATTCACCTGAATTCAACACTGTATTTCGAAGCCGCGCTGCTGATAGCGATGATGGGTTTCGTCAGTACTGTCGCGCTGAGCAAGTATTTCTTGCGCGGCGACATCATGGAGTAAGCCTTGAACCTCGCCGTCGAAATTATCGTTTCTGTGTTGCTGGTGGTTGGGGCCCTTTTCGCCCTGATTGGCTCGTGGGGACTCGCTAAGCTCAAAGACTTCTACATGCGCCTGCATGCACCGACCAAAGCGACCACGCTTGGACTGGGATGCATGCTTGTCGGCTCGTCAGTATACTTCACAGCAAGCCTTGGAACGCTCACCCTGCACGAGGTTTTGGTGACCGTCTTTCTGTTCATCACAGCACCGGCGAGCGCTCATATCGTGGCCAAGGCAGCCCTGCACGAAGGCTTCGCTTTCGAGGGGGGTCAGAGCAATCCACTGGATCACCCGCTCAACGTTCATACGGTTCAAACCGTGGATTTAACCGGTGTCGACGACTAGAGGGTCGCAAAGCGGGAAGGATGCCTAAAGGCGATGACCGGTGGCTAGCGGGGTTCCTTTCGCGATCAGGGCGCCATCGAAATCAGTATTTGATTCAAGGGAGCGCAAGAACTCGAAGGTGAAGATGCCGGTGTCGTGGCCGTCTCCCCACGCGATGCAAACGGCGTAGGTGCCCACTGGAGTCACATTTTCGACTCGCGAAGAGGCATCGGAGGTCATCGGGTTCCATTTCGGTGGACCGCCGCCATGCCCTTGGCAATGCGCACACGGGCAGTATCCGCGCAGGAATGTGCAAGACAAGCGGCTCTCAGCATCATCGCTCCATTCAATCTCCAGAACGTTGGTCTCTGCGACAAATTTGATCTGAGTCGGGTGCGGAACTTTTGCCATTATTGAATCCTGAATACGTGTACGCCGCCATCATCGCAGCCAACGGCCAGATGCTTACCACGTAGATCTACCGACCAACACGCGCTTCCTGTCCTCAACGACTGATGTGGCTCGGCACTGTCGCGATTATAAATCATCACACGGGCGTCTTCACCAACCGAGACGATCGTTCCGTCTTCGCCCACCGCAATTCCGCGGGCCTGACCGCGATGCGAAAGCATCGGTTTCGGATGGCCTTCGCTATCCCTGAAAACATCGCCGTTTGCCGCACACCATGCCGTAATTTCCCCATTGGTCCCGCCAGAAATCAAGGTGTCGAAACCGTCGAAGATGTCGACTTGAATCCACTGGCTATTCCAAACCCGAACCGTCCCGTCATGCCCCAAAGTAATCGTACGTACTGGCGATGTCGAAATGTCGGCCACCGGCCCCTGATGACCGTTAAGCACGTGCACACTTTCGCCGCGCTCAAGGTTCCAAATACGGGCGGTGCCATCGTAGCTCGACGAGAGCACGTAACGTCCGTCTGCTGTGAAATCGACGCCCGTCACCCATGCGGTGTGACCCACCATCTGCGCATGTCGAACACGACCAGACTCTGCGGTGGGCAGAAGCCAGAGATGAACGATTCCCTCGTCGCCGCCTGCGGCGAGCACCGATCCGTCTGGACTGAAGGCCACGGCGTTGATGCCTGGATGTTCAACCCGCAAACGATGAACGAGTCCGCCATCGACGCCCCATACACACACATGGTTATCGCCACCAGCGGTTGCGACATAGGTGCCATCTGCGCTGACCGCCACCGCATAAACGTGCTGATGGGCTGTTTTCAACACCGCAACGGGGACGAAAGTCGCCACCGTCGTCTTGCGTTTGCGACGTAAGATACCCGCAGCCGGTGCGGATGTGACTTCGGCAAAATTGTCGGGAGCCACCTCAAAAACACCGGGAACCGACCGGACGCCGTTGGGGGCTGGATGCTTCGGATCGCCGATCTGCTCCATGCGCTCGAGGGCGCTCGTCGAAACGACTCCAAGACCTTCTTCGTTCGCGCCAAACTCTGCAGCACCCAAACGCGGTTTGGTACTTTCGGCCCCCACTCCGCCGATCTCGGGCTCGATCTCGATATCCTCGAAGGCCTGAAACGACTCCTCGGCCGTGAAACTCATGATTTCGACCGGCAGGCCGAGACCCATGATTTCTTCTGCGTCAGAGAATCCATCCAAAATCGGGCGCGACGTGTCGGTTTTAATTCGTTCAAAAGGCGAGGTAGGCGGACGAACTTCGTCGGCGACCGATACTGGGCGTTCAAGGTTCGGTGAATGAGCCCGTTCCTCGGATTCCGGTTCGAGTTTTTGGGCCGGTTCTAGTTTTCTGGGCAGCGGGGATACTGCATTTTCCGACTTATCCACCGAAGAGGCGAAAAATGCGTGAGTATGGCCTGACTCTCCCTCGAGGCCCATGATGGCACTAATCTCAGACCCTAGATTCAGAAGTCCTTCATCGTCTGGATCCGAGCCCAAGCTCAAGTTCGGCGTGGCAATGGTCTTGGGGTTTTGAGGCTTTGGAAGATTGAGTCGCTCTTGCAGCAATCGTTTTTTGAGATCCAACGAATTCATGGCCTGCGTATCACGTAGCGTGGACACTTCGGCCGGAGCCTGTTTGAACGACGGGGCCGGAATCGTGCTGACCTGAGGGATTGAGACCGCTTCAGCAAAGGCTGCTTCGATTTCGGCATCGACCTCGTCGGGGTCGGCGTAGGCCATATTGCCGATGCCTGTGGTCATCGGACCAGGTTCGCCCACCAGAGAGGCTGGTTGTTCATCTTCGACCGGCTTCTGAGAGGCGTTTGGCGCCTCGGGGGGCACCGCGGGCGCCGACTGATTTGCCAACGATGACAGAATCAGATCTGCCTCGGATACCTGAAGGGCTACAGATGACTCTGCACCGGTGAAGGGGGACTGGGCTTGATCGGCTTGCGCTTCTTCGGCGGCGGCAGCGAGTTCGGCTGCCGCAAGTTCAGCGGCCTTGGATTCAGCTTCAGCAGCGGCAGCAAGTTCAAGAGCAACAAGTTTAGCGGCAGCAAGTTCAGCGGCAGCAAGTTCAACAGTTTCGGCGGTAGCAGCGGCAGCGGCAGCGGCAGCGGCAGCAAGCTCGGCCTCGGCAGCAGCAGCAAGTTCGGCGGCTTCGGCGGCTACAAGCTCGGCGGCTTCAGCAGCAGCAAGTTCGGCGGCTTCAGCGGCT
>Ga0100393_10005033_pt1 | contig 12003 bp, 5 predicted proteins | sample CryGeymeta201517_FD_81546 | JGI IMG/M metagenome (GOLD analysis project Ga0100393, IMG submission 81546) | Groundwater microbial communities from Crystal Geyser aquifers in Utah, USA - Crystal Geyser metaG 2015-17 | ecosystem: Environmental > Aquatic > Deep subsurface > Groundwater | place: USA... | reverse complement strand
ATTTTGTAATTGCGGATACCGATTGTAAATATAGGTTTGAAATCGTTCCAGTCGTTCCTTTCCGCCTGCATCGGTGCTGGTACTTGGTGCCAGACCTAGTTTGGGAAAATGACAATAGGCATAGGCAGGTTCACCGTGATACTGACATTGACGTGAGTCACACTGTATAAAGGGCACTTGCCAGTTCCGGCCATGGTGGGGCATGCCGCTTATATCAAAATTGGTTTGATTGGGTTGTAAAAAGAAGGCCAATTCCTCCTTTGTAGTAGAAGAATGGAGACTGCTGCCTCTGCTGTTGCTGCTGCTGATATTTTTGGTGGTATTGGTCGCATTTGTTGTTCCGATATGATTGGATTGTTTCGTTCCACCACGACCTTTCATAAGACCCGACGCGAATTGATCCATAACAGTGGTAGTGACATCTTGTGGATGTTGACTCTTGTCGAGACAAACGCGTTGAGCTTGCAAGGCTTTGACGTAATCTGTAAAGGAAAACATTTGGACTGTTTGTAGATCCGAGGAAAAAGCAGCTGGCATATCTTTGGGTCGAAAATGGTCACTTTGACTGGCCAGTCGCTGCAGCACGACCAGGACCAAGCAAAATGCAAGCGGCAGCAACACTTCGGAAAGAGTGGACAACCAATTGCGCCTCCTATAAATCAAATTCCGCCGTATCAATGCGCTCCAAGCATTGGAGACGAGCATTATTTGTGACTTTATTGGGTTGAAATGAGATGTGTGGGTCGCTGTGTGTACGCAGCGAATGATTGGCTTGGTTGTTCGGAGTTTGGAATAGGTGATGGATTGCTTTGTTACAACTGGTAGTCTACCTATACCAGGTACTGTAGTAGATCTACTCGAGTACAAGCTACTCCTGGTACTACTACTCAGTACTCTACTACAGCAGTAGAGCGACTAGTAGGCTAGCTAGCTAGTACCTGGTACCACCCATAAGAGAGGCTGTTGATGATGAGTTTGAAAGAATGTGCACGCAGGATGATACTACTATCCGTATTTAAATAATTATTTTAAAATAGGCATGAAAGCGTTAGGGTTACGCTGTTTCTAATTTATTTTTTTCTTTGTCATCAATCTATTATTCATCAGCCAATAAATACCTGGTACTAGACTAGACTACTCTTTACTTTTCGAATTCAGTAGACTACGTTAGTACGGAGTAATAATTTTTTAAGAGATCCTGCTCCACCCTGTCTCCTTCATGACTACAGATTGCCTGATGAAGGAGGAGAGGAGGATGCCGCGGAGGAGTTTGTTGTTCTTGCTGTGAAAGACATCCCAGAAGCACCGGCTTTACATTGGTTCTTGGCTTGTGATGATATTATGGCTTTTGTAGTTTTAGGCCTGCTGGTTGTGGTGGTACTAGCGTGAGCTTTTGCATAATGTCAACTGCCAGTATGAGATGAACTATCTTGACTCTTTTGCTGGGATTAATAATGAAAAATTCTACTAGACCCTACTAGTCGAGTAGCTTCTAGAGTAGACTACCAAAAAATCATATTATCGTGGTAGTGCTGGAGAAAAATACCTTCAATTTAGAGTTGAGGATGGTGTTCGGTGCCAAAGATTTTGGATTTTTTAATCTTTGAGTACTACTAGACTAGTAGAATACTACTCTACTAGGTAGCTACTACTACTACTAGAGAGACTAGTCTACTACTATTGATTTTTATCGTTTACTTTTAGCTAGCTACCAGTACTCATCAGTAGCTAGTACTAGCTAGTGCTACTACTAGTAGTAGATTCTAATCTGCTACCGGTACTATTATTTGTACTCGCACTCGTCATCATTGAACAGAATGACTTCTTTTTCACAAACGACACGCAGACCATAGTAAAAGAGACACATGTCAACTCTTCCTATTGATAGAACCCGTGATCCCATTCTACCTCAACAGTTTTTCAATTAGCCGCAAACAAACAAGCTAGTAGTAGTCAAGCAAGGAACCAAGATGCCAGTCTACTATGCCTCGACGGATGCCAACAAGTTAGCTGAAATCAGAACCGATAATGAATCTGCAAACTTATTGAAAATGACTATATATCCTACAGCCGAGAATCCTGATAAATTGCCGCCAAAATCACCAGGAGGTGTCTCAACGCAGTGGATAGTCCAACATCCACATATGCCAAATATCTGGATAACAATGACTTCCTTTTGGAACAAGCGACCGGCCATGCTAACGATCTTTCAGCAAACAGAGGATGGGTTGAACAAAATGACCGTCGAAGGAAGCACGGGAGGCCGCGAAGCCGTGCACGCTGTATTTGCGCCTACAGCTGCCGACGAAGACAAGGTTACCTTGGCCATTGCGCACCACAATGATGGATTCGTCAGTTTTTTTCAATTTCCCACCAAAGGAATGCCAGAGTCATTGATGGATCAGCCGACTCTCACCTTGGAACTTCCAGCTCTCAACGAGTCCAAAAAGAACATGTTACCTGCCAACATGAAAAGGCATGGACTATCTGTGCCCAGCAGTCATCACGTCTTTTACGCACCCTCAGGAAAATGGGTCATGGTGGTGGATCCGAATCAAGCCGTCATTTTTACCTATACATGTGACCCCAAGACGGGATTGCCATCGAGTGAAAACCCAACCTTTGCGTTTGAATGCCACACAGATGCTCCGGCCCTGGGTTGGTTTTCTGGAGTTGTAGGAAAAATTGCGGGACTGGGCTGCCGACCACGTCGGGTTGCCACGAGTCCCAACGGTAAATACCTATTCGTGTCCTACGAGACCAGAAACGTCGTCCAATCTTATCACTTGAAGGACGAGACTGGGCAAATCGATCCCGATAACAAAGGACTTTTGCAAGAAAACAGTACTTTGACACCCGCGCTTACCAAACAGCCATTTATTGGGTTTGCCGTTCAAGCCACAGCGGAAATGGTGGTAGTCAACAACTCTCTTTATTGTTCCAACCGTGGTGGAATCCTGGTCAAAGGACTAGGCAATAGTGAAAGCAGTATTTGTGTCATGGAGATTCGAGATGGAGGACGATTGTCATCTCCCAAAGTCGTTGAGTGCAGTGGTCCAGTACGCCATTTTTGTGTATACACCAAGGGCGACCATGAATATCTGGTGGCAGGGACGTGCAGTAAGACGGAAGGAAGTTTGCAAACCTTTCGCCGGCCAAAGGCTGTTGAAGGAGCTGTTTTTGAATCTGTGGGGCAAGCAGAAGTTGGTGTCGATGTTTTTTGTGTGTTACCGGCTAGTATAGAATAAAATACATATGCAGAGGCGTCAAACCATTCCTCACGATCGCAGTTCCATCCAAATTTAGATTTCTACTGCATGGCGTGCGCGCAGCGTAGCAACTACTAGTACTGTACTGGATAAATACTAATCAAGGAATGTTTGCACTTCGGTTTCGTTCGCTCTGGGAGGTAACTGAATTTATGTAAACGTTCGAGGAAGGATGAACGTCCTCGATTTGTATCCACGTACTCCGCAATTTTGCTGCCCGCAGTTTTTGGTCTTGCATCCACAAACTATCATTATAATCAAAATAAAGCTGCGCCGAAATTGCATAGTATTGGATGCCGGCCCATGGTAGGTAAACAACGCTGAGACTGTCGTTCTCGTTGGAAATTTCTAATTTACAGCAATTTCCGCAACCGCCCATGAGTAATGGTCTAATCTGTCACATTCATGCACAATGACAAGTTCGAGGTTTCGTCCAATTTCAGCAACTTCGGGTGCCATTTTTGTGGTCCCTGAAATTGGATATTCGAGTTTTTTTCATTTCTGGTGAACGCCAAGGCGAGTGTACAAAGTACAGTAGTAGTAAGTGCAGGCAGATACGACTGATTGTAATGAGTCATTTGTGGAGTGTAGCGTTCCTTTATTGAGGCGCACTTAAATACTAATGAGGACTACCTAGGACTAAGTTGTTCAAAGCGCCAGCAACGCTTTGTACGCTACATCTTCTCATTCCACCAAATCTCTCATGCAATGGTTTGAGTCTAGATTTGTTATAGCCTTGACTGCTAAGTAATACAATGCAAGGACAGAGCTGTCAATTCCTACAAAACATGTAAATTACTCATGTTGCATCAGCGCCGAAATAGATTTCGTTCTCTGTTATAATCTTCACTGAAACTTATTTCTAGTACATTGTGAACGCACAACGCACACCATGTGAGTCATGCTAAACATTCCCGTTCATTTTGCAGACCGAGCTCTTGAGCATGCTGTCGATCTTGACTAGATCGCGAAACGGCAAAGGACCGCAACATTTCTGGATCGGCCTGCCCATATTCGGCCATGCCATATCGGTACACTCCAATCACATCTTGCATGTACGACTTGATGGAACGACATTTCTCATCGTCAATTTCGTCTTCACCACCAACGCCGCCAGCAATGGTAGCTAGTTGGATACCCAAGGTATCATGATCCAACTCCAATCCGCGCATGGTAAAAACGTTGTCATTGTCAAATGTTTGTTCCGTTTTTCTTTGTAGCAGCATATTCCTCGTGTCGCCATCTTGTTCCAAGCACTTCCACAGTTCTTGTCGGTTGTACCACAACACCGAACGACATTCCACCGGATACTTTTCGATTGAGTACACTTGATCCGTTCCACTTCCAAAGCGAACACGATGGTACTCTTCGCGGTGATGGGCTTGGCGATTCATACTATTGTATCTTTTTATCGTGATCTTATTTGGATTTTTCAATGAGCTTGTGAGGACATATTAATAATTTATCGTCAATCAGTATTCAGTGTGTACTGGTATAAACCAACATGCGCTGGGCACTGTTTTGGTTGAAGGAAGTTACTAGTAGTTTGCAAAGTAGCTAATCGGGTGATCGTGCTTGGTAGTGGTACCGTACTCATCAGTAGTCGTAGAATACAGCATACAGCTTACAGCACTCCACAGCAGTCTCATCAGTACCATCCTGAGGGTTCTGTTTTCGAGTTGTTCCATGACACTTTCCTGTCACATGGTGCGCATCAGGCCCTCGAAAGTTTCAATAACCCTAAAAAAAGAACCTCGATTAGCTAGAGTAGGGATTTAAAGTTACTAGTAAAGGAAGTACTATAGTAGTCTACTACCTACTCCCCCGAGTAGTAGACTAGTCTAGTACTAGAGTACCTGGTAGTCTAATACCAGGTACTACTACTACTAGTAGTAGACTAGTCAAGCCAGTGTCCCCAAACTCTATTATCATTATTATTTTTAAACGACTGACAGGCCAGTGGCTGACCAGAGGGAACCCATACCATTATTTCATCAGCTGAAGCTTGATGACAGGCCAATTGTATGAAAAAATGAAGGTGCTACTACGTACCACTACTAGTAACTGGTAGTAGACTACCATGTTCCAATGATGATGTTCTAGTCTGGATCTCATCCACAGCCACCAATGTTCTGCAACTATGGGATGAAAGATATTCATGGTGGCTGGCTGGTTGGACAAAACATTGTACTAGGTACTGGTAGCTGGTGAACCCGAAAAATCCAGACTTGAACAACCAAGTACTAGTAGACTAGTCTAGTATGCTTGCATGAAAAGAATATGATGGCAACATCTATTAATATTTTTTGGTTCTTGTCTACTACTCCGGAGTACCAGGGTAGACTAGCTAGTACGGTAGGCAGTAGACTAGCCTACTGGTACTACTAGGTACCAGGTAGTAACCACCAGTACTACTGTAATAACACCAGTACGTACCAGGTACTATGCATTGTTGATCCCGATTTAAAATAATGAGTCAAGAAATTGGTTGGTGAAGTTACCGGTGAAGTTACGAGGTACTCGAGTACCAGGTACCAGGTACCGGTATGTTGTATTTTCATAAAGAAGGGAATGCCTTTCTATCCAGCATTTTCATCAACTGTGCCGTGAAAATACTGATTACTGGTTTTGCGTGCCGGTGGTGGTTTCGGTATTTCGGTGACGTAGTTCTGGTACCATCGATAAAAATATAGCCGATCCCATTGGGCTTTTATAAAAGAGAACGAAACTTTCTGATAAAATTCCCTTTTTAACTCAACTTACTCGGAGAACCTTACTGTTTGATCTTGAGATATGGTATACCAGTTTTTTATTGTAAATTTCGAATGTTTCAGCATATACCTGGTAACTAAAACTACTAGTAACAGTTTAAGTAAGAATGATTTAGACATGGTTTAACATGGTTTTGATACAAGAAGTGAAATCAATTTTAAGCTATGTACATACTTCTTCTACGTCGAGCAACCACGTACAAGCGACCTTTGAAACATTTAACGATACTGATCTACCGTACTCAGATGCGAACCACTGGTAAAGATGTTCTCAATTAGTGGTACCAGGTAGGTATACCTGGTAAAATGAGTGATTAATTGGACGACCGCAGATTTCTATTGATAAATCAATTTCTTTATTAACGGTGAGATGGTTGATAGGTAATATTATTATACCACTGTGGTACTGGTACTGCTAGCTACTGTAGCTAGTACTGGTAATAAGCCGTTCCCCAGTTTGCTCCCTCACAAAAGTGCGATTTTCACAAATCTGTACTGAAAGCAAGCAAGATCCGCAATAGCAAACGCAAGACTTGATCTTCTAGTCGAAAAACCTTCTCACAATAAAAATTCCATCTAAAAAACAATGGCTTCTTCTAACACATACGTTATCTACTGTGTCGACGCTCCCTGCGATACCTTCGTAGCGGATCCCAACGGAGGCCCACGAAGAGTTGGAGCCAAGCGCATGAGCTGCATGGACGAGCATAATGCCTACCAAATGGCGACCTCCTCTCCCAACCACGAATGTTGCATGCACAAGATTGCTGCGGTCCCAATGTTGGCTCAAGACGGTGTGACAATTATTGGATCTTCTTTCTTGGTCCAGGCACCTCGGGAAGACTGCGAGCGATTCGTACATTCCGATCCTTTCTTTCTCAATCAAGTGTGGGAGTCGGTTTCCATCAACAAGTTCTCTGGAGCTGGAAAGCCACAAGCACCAGCCAGCCAGAAAAAAACGACCGCGGGCCCCATCCAATATCGATCCCAAAGAGTATAACTATCCGTTTTGTCCTGAAAACGAGTGGAGCGTCTGTGTGTCCTCCTACCTCCTACTCGAATATACAAAGATACAGTACCTTTTATCATTACTATTTAATAACCAATCCAATCCAGATTCCATAATTATTTCCATAGTCTTATTTTGTTTTGCAGAAACAGCCGTCTACTGCCAACTAATACATGTTTACTTGTTTCTTGCCAGCTAGTGATACACGGTAGGTGTTGTTGCACGTTGCACCAGGATAAAAGGCCTGAAGGTACACAAAATTAGAAGCTGCAGAAAATGAACGCGGTAGAGCTCGTGACTATAATATTATCAACACGGCGCAATTTCACAAAAAAACTACGAACTCCTTTGATCTTGGCCGACCAACTAATGAAGAAGAAGTACTATCTACCTAACCCATTCGTGGTGACTGGGCAGATCGAACATTAATCAATGGTTGGTTGCTTTGTGCTTCATCTTCATCTCTCTCCGACAGGTAGACTTATCGAGTCCAGTAGATCTTTGGCGCCGACAAGCGCTTGCTTGTTGGAAAAGGAATCGGCCGTGTCGTAGATGAACCATCCATGATCTTGATCATTGCTAGCGAGCATCTTAATTTGAAGAATTGCTACTAGAGCTCACAACGGACCTACTAGTAGCTTTTTTACGAGATAGTGAGTGTATTTGTGCAAGAAAAATACATGATAAAATTTTAGTAGCTTTTGTTCCACAGCCTTGGGATGCTTCTTCAACGTATTCTGACTGCGCTCTAGCATCCAATAGTGCGTATTTATGTACAGGAGGGGGAGGGGGGCACAGCTTACCATTTCATGTTGAGCTTTGCCCCTTCCGACAGCTGTTGATTATTGTTGAGTCCGCTGCTGGCAACGCTCATGCTGCTCTGTGCCATTCGTTCTTCGGCGCTGCCTTTCGCAAGAAGTTGCTCGAACTTCTTTCCACTTTGAAGCAGCTTGAGACTTTCTTGTACTTGTACGTCGGTTTTGATGGCTCTCTCAATGAGCATGCTTTCAGGAACATATCTGGCCAAAATTTGCTGAGCAATGTCTTCCTTAATGTCCTTTTTGTAAATGTCAAAGTCTTTGGTTACCTCTCGAATAATGTTCTCCTTCAAGCGATCTAGCTCCTTTTCGGAGCCCTTATAATTGCTCTGCTGTAAAACCTTTTTGAGGTCATTAATCGGTCCATTATAAAGAGCCTCAAGTCGGATCTCCCCAGATTTTTGTTTCTCGCTCACAAACTTTTGAAACTCACGGTATGTATCATCGTTGATTTCAAAATTGTTAGTTAATTGATGCCTTTTACTCCAGTGGGCAGCAAAGTCTTCAATCAAGTTGGACCGAAGAAGAGTGACTTCCAACGCCGAAGCCTTCGGAGCTGGAACCTTATAGTCTGCTTCGATGCCACCACCGTCCTGCACAGGGCGCCCTAGTCGAGTGTGGAACACACCTCGATCCTTCTCGGCAACCCGCTTTTCCTTGTACCGAGAATTCGCCAAGCCTAAACCACCGCCCTCTTCATACTGAATTCCTTGAATACAACGTCCACTTGGCGTGTAGTACTTTGCGACGGTAAACTTGAGGGCCGTGTCAAAGGGAAGTTCTTCTACATTTTGCACAAGTCCTTTCCCAAAAGTGCGGTCGGTTCCAACGACGACACCAACATCCAAGTCCTGAATGGCACCCGAGACAATCTCCGCGGCGGACGCTGTTCGGTCGTTGACCAAAACGGCAAGTTTCGTTTTTGACGTATCGACGATCGGTTCGACACGGCTACGGTACAGGACACCTGGAAAGCCTCTACCTCTTGCGGACACAATGTCGCTTCCCTTTGGAACGAACAAAGAAGACACGTCCACGGCAGACGTCAAAAGACCCCCGGGGTTGCCTCGAAGATCAAGAATCAATCCTTGCAATGTCCGTTCGCCGTTGCTGGCCTCCAGAGCGGCCTGTTGCAACGATAAAATGGCCTTCCGCATTTCTGCGCCAGTCTGAGATGCAAAGCCAGTCAATTGAATGTAGCCTATGCCGTTTTGGGGGTCACCGAGAAGAGTAGCTAGCTTAACATCTCGTATACGAACAATACTTCGAGGCATAGTTACACTTTGAATACCATCCACACCTTCACGCGTAAAAGAAATAGTCACCAAGGTTCCCGGTTCTCCTCGTAGGTTGTTGCGAACATCCTCGACAGTGAAATCTTCGGTGATTTCTTTATCATCGATTGCTACCAACTTGTCCCCGACTCTCATGCCATAGTCAAAGGCGTATCCCTCAAAGGCAGAAACTACACGAATTCCGCGGTCACGGGCCAATTGTGTCTGTCGTTTACGAAACTTCCGATCTTCCGCATCTGCAATATCACTTTCGTCATCATCCTCGTCGTAGTCTTCCAAGTCCACTGCTGGACGTCCCATACCGCTGATATCACCACTGTTCACTCCAGTAGACGAAGTAGGTTCCACACTGTTTGGGACATTATTTTGTTGCTTCTCAGTTTCTACTGCAGCTGGAGGAATCATTTTCTTTTTCGCCGCCTTGTTGTTTCCAGCAATGACAAGTCCAACTCCGCCGTACTTTCCTTGAATGCTTTCGTTCATTTCTGTTGCCTCCTGCTTGCCTTCGAATTCTGTGTAGGGATCCAAGGACCGCAACATAGCAGAGACTCCCGTTTGGAAGAGTTTGTTCGTGTCGACTTCCTCGACGTAGCCCCTATCCAAATCACTGAGAATGGTTTCAAAAAGAGTTACTGGTTCGCTCAAGTTTTCGACTTGGTTGTAAATGGGAACAAAAATTGCTCCCAGTGTTAAAATAACACCTGCTGTGAAGGTCAAAAACCCGAGTGTAAGTCTCTCCTTCAAAGTCGCAATATATTCCGGTAGATTTTCCATAAATTCATCCGACAGTCCAAGCTTGGTGCCCAACTTTTGAAAGGCCTCCTTTAATTGCAAACCCAGAACATCCAAGCGTTCCTGGTAGGACTCCCAGATTTCTATGAATTTATTATCGCTCTGCTTCTCAACTTGTTTGTCATTTTTATTGCTATCATTTTTGTTGCCACTTTCCTTTCCGTCATTGCTTTTTTTCCATAGCATCAAGACGGAAGTGGGACGAGTAGTGAAAGAACAACGTCGTCGTCTCTGCTCCAGCCAGACATTGGGATTAGCACTGCTACTAGTAACACTGTTCCTTTTGAATGGCTTTCGTAAGCTGTGCACCAGATTAAAAAAATGTAGACGAATTGCAATTGCAATGTGAGTAAAAGTATTGAATCAGGCAGACAACAATAACCGATATTCATTCTTTGAGAGATAACAACACTTACATATCTCGTTTTCGCGTTCGAAATTCATCACTATCGTCATCATTATCCAGCAAACCTCTAACTGGGAGATAATATAATGAGGAAGACGTCTCAGCTGACGGCGGATTTAGCGCAGCAGGAGTAGCTCTCCCATCCATGAGAGAGTTCGGCAACACAAAGGCATGTACTTCTGCCTCCAGCCAGCCAGTGAATGACAATCCGACCGAAAGAAAAATGAATCGCAGGGAAATGTATCGGCTCATCATCGTTTTTGTGGTCTGGCGCCTGGATTTCCGACGATTCTCTTGGCTGGCCGGCCGGGCAGAACAAAAGTGATTTAATTCTCTTGAAACTTCTCCTTGTTTACAAATTAAATAATACAAAAAAACTAGTATGGAACAAGAATTTCGTGAAAATTTTCTCTGCTCCAAGTTACCGCCGTGTGATGAGCAATTTGGTTCTATCTACTAGAGAGTACTCTGGAGTAGCTTCTGTGATGTTTTTCCATTCTTCCTTCTGTTGCTGGATTGAGTACTGTAGTGTTGTTGTGATGTCGCAGCATTTGCAAATAAAGGTGACGTTAAAGAACCAATCAAATCAGCGCGAGAATTCTATGCTGGAATTCTGGACTGCGAGAACACGACGACAACCCACCTTGGTGTGCACTGGCAAGATGATGATGTATGAATGAATGTATGCAGCCACTACAAGAGAATACCTGGTATACGCTACAACAGCTACGTACCCTCTACTAGTAGTACTCTACTAGTCTACTAGTTGCTACAGTAAAATACTCAGAGGAGTACTACAAAACTGCAGTAGCTATTTTAGTTGGATAACAAACAGGACAACAACTACTACTCTAGTAATGGCTACGCTCGGATAGCTGGCCGATAGCGGTGCAACGAACGCTACCTATCATGCTACTGCACTGCTCGAGGGGACTTTCCTAATAATCAGTGCTAAGTAGGTAACATTATTCTCTGTATTCCCTCCCATGCGCACACACATTAATGCACTAACATAGCTTAATGATGTTCAAAATCCTCGCTACGGATCGACTCTGATTCTGAAACTCGATCTCCCAACGGATCGTCGTGTTTTCCCAAGTCAAGACCACGACCAGCACTGCTGACCGAAGAACTGTGATCAGAGTCTTGACCGCCATCTCTATGACTTTGACGAGATGATCTCCTGCGAGGGTTCAAGCCATCACCGCTCTTGGTTCGAGATACCTTGCGACTAGGTTTTCGCTTGCTACTCGAGTTACCGTTGGAATTTGAGCTTCGTCTTGAATCCCCGGGAACTCCTCCGATAAGCGAACTTCTTCCAGATTTTCTGCGCTGTGGCCGGGAAACGCCAGGACGGTTGGGACGAACATCCGAAGCAGTCATGACAATTCCTGTGTTCGCGAGGAAGTTTTCGTATTCTTCTTCTGGATGGTTGTTGTTTGATTCTTCCGTTTCTCCTGTATCTGTTATTTCTGCTGGAGCTCCTTCTTCGTCTTTATGTTCTGTCCCGCCCCCCTCCAAGAGAGTCATGTCCGGTGCAGCTGTGGCTTTCCCATGTTCTGATTTACCCCACGGTTTCATTTTCAAAAGTCGTTTCGTCAGACTGGGTGTTGCAGGTACCAGTTTGCCCTCCTTGTTGACTT
>Ga0100393_10005028_pt1 | contig 12021 bp, 9 predicted proteins | sample CryGeymeta201517_FD_81546 | JGI IMG/M metagenome (GOLD analysis project Ga0100393, IMG submission 81546) | Groundwater microbial communities from Crystal Geyser aquifers in Utah, USA - Crystal Geyser metaG 2015-17 | ecosystem: Environmental > Aquatic > Deep subsurface > Groundwater | place: USA... | reverse complement strand
GTTTAAATCGTACTATGTAGTATGGAAACAAATATCTGTCGTGGCACGGTGGGGCGAAAATGCTCGTTTAAATCGTACTATGTAGTATGGAAACCAAAAAATCCGAAAATAGTTGAAAAAATATTAAAAAGTTTAAATCGTACTATGTAGTATGGAAACAATATGTAATGAAGTATGTAACGAAGGAAATCGCTAAGTTTAAATCGTACTATGTAGTATGGAAACTATTAACACTATAGAGGATAACTACGCACTTTCTGGGTTTAAATCGTACTATGTAGTATGGAAACAATATTCGGCTGGTTCTTCATTTTCTCCGACATTAAAGTTTAAATCGTACTATGTAGTATGGAAACTTTTTTTTTTGCTGCGCCTGTATGAACAAGATTTCGTTTAAATCGTACTATGTAGTATGGAAACTCAAAAAAAATCAAGCGGTCTGGCGGCGTAAAGTCCGTTTAAATCGTACTATGTAGTATGGAAACCGATTTGAGGATTGATACATCTGTCTCCATATACGCTAGTTTAAATCGTACTATGTAGTATGGAAACTTGATAGGCATAAAGTCGAAGCGATGGCCGACGCACGGGTTTAAATCGTACTATGTAGTATGGAAACCAGCGACGATAAAAAACACAATAAATGGGCAACCTCGTTTAAATCGTACTATGTAGTATGGAAACGCTCTTCCGTCAGGCTCCGTAACATACACATTGCCAGGTTTAAATCGTACTATGTAGTATGGAAACCATTGCTTTTTCATCATTCTTCATTTTCGGAGAGTTGTTTAAATCGTACTATGTAGTATGGAAACATATACAAATCTTTTTTTTGCTTTTTCTTCCGTTTCGTTTAAATCGTACTATGTAGTATGGAAACCTACAAGTAAATAAGGAATGATGTTTGATATTATGGTTTAAATCGTACTATGTAGTATGGAAACAGTTGCTTTTGGGGGGCTTGCCCCCCCTACTAAATTAGTTTAAATCGTACTATGTAGTATGGAAACTCTTTATCTTTATTCTGTTCTAATAAAAAATAGGCGTTTAAATCGTACTATGTAGTATGGAAACCACCGCAAATGATGTCGTCGGGGCAAATGCAGTACTTCGTTTAAATCGTACTATGTAGTATGGAAACCTCGATAAATATAAAGGTGAAGCGTTAGCCGACGGTTTAAATCGTACTATGTAGTATGGAAACTTAATACGATACAGAGAACAGACAGTAAAAATAACAGTTTAAATCGTACTATGTAGTATGGAAACTAAAAGAGTCGGGCTGTTTGAAAAGGTAGAAACGGGGTTTAAATCGTACTATGTAGTATGGAAACCCTGCCACAATCGGGATTATTCGGCCCATATTTGCAAGTTTAAATCGTACTATGTAGTATGGAAACAAAAAATTGAAAAAAAGAATAAAAATGCAGTATAATGTTTAAATCGTACTATGTAGTATGGAAACTTGACAGGTATAAAGTCGAAGCGATGGCCGACGCACGGTTTAAATCGTACTATGTAGTATGGAAACTATCCGAGAAAGAGCACCATATAATATTGCTGTCCCGGTTTAAATCGTACTATGTAGTATGGAAACCAAATTTGAGGCTGGAAAAAAAGAAAAATACAAAAAAGTTTAAATCGTACTATGTAGTATGGAAACAAATTTGAGGCTGGAAAAAAAGAAAAATATAAAAAAGTTTAAATCGTACTATGTAGTATGGAAACTTGGGACGATGGAATTGACTTCTATGAGACGAGCAGGGGTTTAAATCGTACTATGTAGTATGGAAACCTATGTTCTCCCTCTTTTTTCATAAATTGAATAAATGTTTAAATCGTACTATGTAGTATGGAAACAAATAAAGCTCAATCGTTTTGAATTGCCGTTCGACAGTTTAAATCGTACTATGTAGTATGGAAACGACGAGGCAACAGAAATCATCGGATTTGATGGAAATGGTTTAAATCGTACTATGTAGTATGGAAACCTTCACAAGCAGACAAATCAAGAATGTGAAAGTGTAGTTTAAATCGTACTATGTAGTATGGAAACCATTCTACCTCAAAGAGGACACAACATTTCGGATATCGTTTAAATCGTACTATGTAGTATGGAAACCTTTTTCTCCGAGCTTCAACTTCTTCACAATCGAGGGTTTAAATCGTACTATGTAGTATGGAAACCTTCGTATTCTTTGTTCCTTTCTTCATTGATGTTCTGTTTAAATCGTACTATGTAGTATGGAAACCACAGGTATTTCCAGTCGGCCACACTCTCATCACCAGGGTTTAAATCGTACTATGTAGTATGGAAACGATAAAGGGGGTTACTACAAAAAAATCAGAAAAATGAGTTTAAATCGTACTATGTAGTATGGAAACTGAAAAATTTCCGATATTTTTCCTAAAAATTTTTTGAGGTTTAAATCGTACTATGTAGTATGGAAACGTTTTCAGGTGTAGGAGATACTCCCACACCCGCTTTTGTTTAAATCGTACTATGTAGTATGGAAACCGAAGAGGCCATTCAAGCTGCTAGTATGGGGCTCTTCAGGTTTAAATCGTACTATGTAGTATGGAAACATGCACGAGGAGAAAGAGTGTATAAAAATCCGATAAGTTTAAATCGTACTATGTAGTATGGAAACCAGGCGGAAGCTACGGAAAAAAAGCAGAAAGAAGCGGTTTAAATCGTACTATGTAGTATGGAAACAATATTGGTATTAATAATTAGTATGGATATATTAAGTTTAAATCGTACTATGTAGTATGGAAACACCATATAAAAAGAAATGAACAGTGGGTCATCAAATGTTTAAATCGTACTATGTAGTATGGAAACCTCGATATAGTCTGTATTTTCTGTATGAGAAACCGGTTTAAATCGTACTATGTAGTATGGAAACTACTTTTTTTTCAGCTGCTATTTTCTTTCGATACGCCGTTTAAATCGTACTATGTAGTATGGAAACCACTCCAACACTTTTCTCGTCGCAGATGGTTTGTTCCAGGTTTAAATCGTACTATGTAGTATGGAAACCCACGAGCGGGTGGAAGTTTCGGCGTGCCGTTGCGAAGGGTTTAAATCGTACTATGTAGTATGGAAACTTTCCTCCTCAGAAAGCCGCCCTAACATGCTGTCCCGGCGTTTAAATCGTACTATGTAGTATGGAAACCCACTGAAAAAGAAAAAATTGATCTCGTGAACGAAAGTTTAAATCGTACTATGTAGTATGGAAACTCGAATGTCGGAGAAAACGAAGAAAGTGTAGGTTATGTTTAAATCGTACTATGTAGTATGGAAACGAAAAAATGAGGCGTGCGAAGGTGATGGAAGTAGATGGTTTAAATCGTACTATGTAGTATGGAAACACAGATACGACTTATGCGAATATTTGGATGAATGAGTTTAAATCGTACTATGTAGTATGGAAACACAGATACGACTTATGCGAATATTTGGATGAATGACCGTTTAAATCGTACTATGTAGTATGGAAACTGCTGTGTTTCGATACTATGAAAGTGATGGAGGGACGGTTTAAATCGTACTATGTAGTATGGAAACGCAAAAACAAAATATAAATCTGAATATAGCACAATATGTTTAAATCGTACTATGTAGTATGGAAACGTTTTCTAAAACGAAATAACACAGCGGATGAAAAAGAGTTTAAATCGTACTATGTAGTATGGAAACAAAGAAGGCAAAATATATGGACAGCTCGGTGTATATGGTTTAAATCGTACTATGTAGTATGGAAACTTCGTCACTTCACTTCGTTCCGTGAGGAATATGGCAGGTTTAAATCGTACTATGTAGTATGGAAACTTCAATTCGCAGACGACATACCTATTATGCACGAAAGTTTAAATCGTACTATGTAGTATGGAAACTATATAAATATAAAAATAATAATAATATATAAACAAGTTTAAATCGTACTATGTAGTATGGAAACCGTTACGAAATATTTATTTGCGTTTTGTTGTCTATTGTTTAAATCGTACTATGTAGTATGGAAACCTGAAAAAAAATACAAATATATTGACTCCTTCGAAGGTTTAAATCGTACTATGTAGTATGGAAACATATAATTTGCGAGCAATACGAAACAACAACATCAAAGTTTAAATCGTACTATGTAGTATGGAAACCCTAATTTCAACCTGAACGAAGAGCCTTCCTTAAAAAGTTTAAATCGTACTATGTAGTATGGAAACGCAAAGCACAGCCCTAAAACAAAATATGCTATGCTGAGTTTAAATCGTACTATGTAGTATGGAAACTTTCTATGTAGAAATAACAAGGTAACCAAAAACAAAGGTTTAAATCGTACTATGTAGTATGGAAACCCTTTTGCCCTTCAAGTGAGAGCGAAAAACCTTGATAGTTTAAATCGTACTATGTAGTATGGAAACTGTATAAAAAAACAAACATAAGTAAAATGACACAAAAAGTTTAAATCGTACTATGTAGTATGGAAACCTGTATGCCTCAAAAAATAACAGACTACAACACGAAGTTTAAATCGTACTATGTAGTATGGAAACATATTCAGTGCTTTCTTCATTTTCTCCGACATTTGAAGTTTAAATCGTACTATGTAGTATGGAAACACCCTACTTCTCCGAACATAGCCGACACCTTGAAACAAGTTTAAATCGTACTATGTAGTATGGAAACGTATTTGGAAGAAATATGTTTTTGAGTAGGTCTTCTCGGTTTAAATCGTACTATGTAGTATGGAAACTTTCGCTCCCAGAAAGCTGTCCTAACATGCTGTCCCGTTTAAATCGTACTATGTAGTATGGAAACCAGATCAAGGGCCTGTATGTCCGACTTGGCTTTCCTGTTTAAATCGTACTATGTAGTATGGAAACCTGCCTAATATAAAAAAAATATAAAATAATATAATAAGTTTAAATCGTACTATGTAGTATGGAAACCCAGGTTTGCGGACAATGACGGGTCATCGTTTGTAAGTTTAAATCGTACTATGTAGTATGGAAACAAACACAATGAAAATGCAAAAAGAATATAACGCAAGGTTTAAATCGTACTATGTAGTATGGAAACTAGAGAGCGGAATAACAAAAGAGGAAAAAAGAGAGAGTTTAAATCGTACTATGTAGTATGGAAACCTAATCGCCATACTGCCATATACATTGCTCCAATGCGTTTAAATCGTACTATGTAGTATGGAAACGGGCGTCAACTGCTACGATGTTAAAAGCATTTGAAATCGTTTAAATCGTACTATGTAGTATGGAAACCTTGCTATGTTTGCGTATGTTTTAAGGGGGGAGAACATGTTTAAATCGTACTATGTAGTATGGAAACACAATAAAGTGCTCGGTTTTTTGATCGTTCACCCAAAGTTTAAATCGTACTATGTAGTATGGAAACTCGTATAATATTTCTAATATATATGTGAGGGGGGGAGGGTTTAAATCGTACTATGTAGTATGGAAACAAGGCAGAAGAGGTGGAAGAATTATGTTCTATTCCGTGTTTAAATCGTACTATGTAGTATGGAAACTTTTCTGCAAGTCTACATCATCTTCTTTTTTCTTTGGTTTAAATCGTACTATGTAGTATGGAAACTTATAGGTATGTCTTATTTGCGTAGACCGATAGTCGGTTTAAATCGTACTATGTAGTATGGAAACTACTATGTCCCAGCGCCTCTCTCGACTTATTTCAGAGTTTAAATCGTACTATGTAGTATGGAAACTCGGTACTGGAAAAAATGAATACACCCGATATCTCAGTTTAAATCGTACTATGTAGTATGGAAACTTTCATTGCGGGATTGTGCTTCGCAAAAGACTTGTTGTTTAAATCGTACTATGTAGTATGGAAACCCGAACTATATTTGATACCGCGCCCAATGGGTTTCTCGTTTAAATCGTACTATGTAGTATGGAAACGCCTATTTTTTGGTGGAAAAGAATAAAGAAAAAAAAGTTTAAATCGTACTATGTAGTATGGAAACATATATAATCACACAATATTTTCACCGATGAAATACGTTTAAATCGTACTATGTAGTATGGAAACGATATAATGAAATGTAAGAAAAATAACAAAACGGCAAGTTTAAATCGTACTATGTAGTATGGAAACTTTTGAACTGCCTCTCGACGGTGTCCTTCGTATTGAGTTTAAATCGTACTATGTAGTATGGAAACTTGTTGGGAGAAAATACATTTTTGAACAAGTCATAGGTTTAAATCGTACTATGTAGTATGGAAACAAAATTCTTTCAATCAAATCCATGCGTTTTTGGTGTTGTTTAAATCGTACTATGTAGTATGGAAACTTTTTTCAAATAGTTTCTCAAATGTTTTCTTCCTGAGTTTAAATCGTACTATGTAGTATGGAAACAAAAAAAAAATAGACTATGTATCTACATATGAAGTAGTTTAAATCGTACTATGTAGTATGGAAACCCACACACTATCACACCTGCTACCATTCATGATGTGGTTTAAATCGTACTATGTAGTATGGAAACAACATAGCAAGCAAAAACATTCGCAAATAAAGGGGTTGTTTAAATCGTACTATGTAGTATGGAAACTATTTTTCTTTTTTTTTGCGTTCAAATGCAAAAAGGTTTAAATCGTACTATGTAGTATGGAAACTGTTTTTTCAGCGTGGCTTCCGCCTGATGTTGCGCTGGTTTAAATCGTACTATGTAGTATGGAAACACCATTGGGCGATGTGCATTTTTTCGATATTTTAAGGGTTTAAATCGTACTATGTAGTATGGAAACTACATTCTTTCTCCTCGTGCGTTATATTCTTTTATCGGTTTAAATCGTACTATGTAGTATGGAAACTTTTCATCTTTTCAAAAAATAATAGATAATTAGGAGGTTTAAATCGTACTATGTAGTATGGAAACTTTTGCCATGCCCCCCGTCCTTGTATATGTTCTTTTCGTTTAAATCGTACTATGTAGTATGGAAACAAATTAGGGGCGTAAAAACCATGGTTCAAACCATAAGTTTAAATCGTACTATGTAGTATGGAAACTTTTTGGGTTTTCGGCTATGATTTTTTGAATGCTCAGTTTAAATCGTACTATGTAGTATGGAAACCACAGGCAAATAAGTCTTTTGCAAAACACAGCCCAGAGTTTAAATCGTACTATGTAGTATGGAAACGGACGCAGAGTAAAAAAAGTAAGCAAGCAAATACAGTTTAAATCGTACTATGTAGTATGGAAACTTTTATTGCTTTTTTTATACCTCAACGGTGTTCCCGGTTTAAATCGTACTATGTAGTATGGAAACCCCCTTCGGCCTCAAAATATTTCATCGGCCCCGAAAAAGGTTTAAATCGTACTATGTAGTATGGAAACCGATTAAACTCCGAGTAACAAACAGTAGTGGCGCGGTTTAAATCGTACTATGTAGTATGGAAACACGGTCCACAAACAATTTTTGAGCAGCACCGAGCAAGTTTAAATCGTACTATGTAGTATGGAAACGTCATTTTTCCCAGATACCGTATACTTGATATTTTTGTTTAAATCGTACTATGTAGTATGGAAACTTCTGTATATCTCGACGAATATCCGCCCAAGAAGCGTTTAAATCGTACTATGTAGTATGGAAACAAGAATATTTAAAGAATATTACTAAAATATATAAAAGTTTAAATCGTACTATGTAGTATGGAAACCGGTATGGTTGGGAAAACATACGGTCCACAAACAATGTTTAAATCGTACTATGTAGTATGGAAACTTATGCCGAAATGCTGATATTCTACCTACCTAACACAGTTTAAATCGTACTATGTAGTATGGAAACCTACAAAGCGTGCAAGCGCTGTGCCTATTCCTACCGGTTTGTTTAAATCGTACTATGTAGTATGGAAACGGATTTTTTACTACCAACCTGTACAGTGCTGAACCTAGTTTAAATCGTACTATGTAGTATGGAAACTTATTTGCGATATCTTTTGTGCTACCTTTTTCCCTAGTTTAAATCGTACTATGTAGTATGGAAACACCTTGCCTGTGCGATTTTTTTACTCTCTGTCATATGCAGTTTAAATCGTACTATGTAGTATGGAAACTTGGGGGGGGGAGAACATAGCAACTCCCTCCGCATATAGTGTTTAAATCGTACTATGTAGTATGGAAACTTGTATCAGTGTCAATAAATCGGTAAAATTTTCTTTTTGTTTAAATCGTACTATGTAGTATGGAAACTCGGGGGTTGCCCATTTATGACATTTTTTATTACTCCGTTTAAATCGTACTATGTAGTATGGAAACAATATTTTATGATTATTATGCATATGACAGAGAGTAAAGTTTAAATCGTACTATGTAGTATGGAAACCTTCAATTTTATGACGGTCTAACAACCTTTGGTATTGAGTTTAAATCGTACTATGTAGTATGGAAACTTGTTCGGTGCTGCTCAAAAATTGTTTGCGGACCGGTTTAAATCGTACTATGTAGTATGGAAACTAACGCAATGTCGGAAGAAAACAGTTTTTTTGGTCAGTTTAAATCGTACTATGTAGTATGGAAACTTTGACCCCATGCCCTATTGGTTTTTCGCCTTCCCAGTTTAAATCGTACTATGTAGTATGGAAACTGATTTTTTTCGTATCGGTGTCGAGAAACCTATAGAATGTTTAAATCGTACTATGTAGTATGGAAACATCGTTGACCCACCAGTATCTGATGATGTCGATGATAGTTTAAATCGTACTATGTAGTATGGAAACCTCTGAATGCTTGAAACATCTATCGGGGGTTGTCCGGTTTAAATCGTACTATGTAGTATGGAAACGTGTTCAAATGTGAGAAGTTTTTCCTTTTCTTGGGGGGAGTTTAAATCGTACTATGTAGTATGGAAACTGGAAATGTGCCCAAGTATCATCAGACCTCCAAGAATTGTTTAAATCGTACTATGTAGTATGGAAACACCAGGTATGCTTCTTTTTCATCTGCGTCGCTCGCACCGTTTAAATCGTACTATGTAGTATGGAAACTATCTCTTCTCACAGCAGAAAAAAACCGTGCATAAGACGTTTAAATCGTACTATGTAGTATGGAAACCGGTATGGTTGGAAAAACACAGGGCCCGCAAACAGTGTTTAAATCGTACTATGTAGTATGGAAACGTATTATAACTATGTTCGTAGGTAATAGGGGGGGAAGCGTTTAAATCGTACTATGTAGTATGGAAACCACAATCTCCCACTACATAGTATTTCAATATTGTGTTTAAATCGTACTATGTAGTATGGAAACCTTCCAAGAGAAGTTTCGTTTTTTCCTCTTCCGAAATGTTTAAATCGTACTATGTAGTATGGAAACGCGAAAGACTTGTTTGCATGTGCTCTATTTTTATTAGTTTAAATCGTACTATGTAGTATGGAAACCGTCTTCGTCCTGTTCGCTCCACCCCTGAAAGCATTGTTTAAATCGTACTATGTAGTATGGAAACCCGATTTCTTGACACCGATACAAAAAAAATAATAGTTGTTTAAATCGTACTATGTAGTATGGAAACCAGACAGAAGAGGTGGAAGAATTATGTTCTATTCCGAATGTTTAAATCGTACTATGTAGTATGGAAACCTTCATATTCTTTGTTCTTTTCCTCGTTGATGTTCTTGTTTAAATCGTACTATGTAGTATGGAAACGATATAGGGATAGCACTAGCGATCGTTTCTGTGTTTTGTTTAAATCGTACTATGTAGTATGGAAACACCATTGCAAAACATATGCAGGAGAACGAAAAAATTGGTTTAAATCGTACTATGTAGTATGGAAACTCAAATCAAGAATGTGAAAGTGTGAAACAATGTTTTGGTTTAAATCGTACTATGTAGTATGGAAACACAGAAGACGAAATAAATAAAGAAATAAATAAACTAAGTTTAAATCGTACTATGTAGTATGGAAACTAAAATATATATAATAACTGATAAAGAAAAAAAAAGGGTTTAAATCGTACTATGTAGTATGGAAACTACAACTGATAGATATGCGGTATTTCGGTATTTTGAAGGTTTAAATCGTACTATGTAGTATGGAAACAGAGACGCTGGGTCATAATCAGAAATATTGTAGCCAGTTTAAATCGTACTATGTAGTATGGAAACGCAATAGGCGCGTGGCTTGAAAACTCGAAAGGCGAAGGTTTAAATCGTACTATGTAGTATGGAAACGTTCACGCCAAAAGTATGTGCTGCACCTGCATTGCTGGTTTAAATCGTACTATGTAGTATGGAAACAACTAGAACTTCGGACGAGCGCGCCGCAAGAAGAAATGTTTAAATCGTACTATGTAGTATGGAAACGCAGCGGGCGGCATAAAAAATGCAGCAACGGGGAAAAGTTTAAATCGTACTATGTAGTATGGAAACTATTATATTTATAACATCTGGGAAAAATTGACGAGTAGGTTTAAATCGTACTATGTAGTATGGAAACAAATTCTGTTTTTCATATATACAATTTTTTTTATAGGTTTAAATCGTACTATGTAGTATGGAAACAAAAAACAAAGTCTGTAAAACTCCAATCACCTGATTTTGGTTTAAATCGTACTATGTAGTATGGAAACAATGTAGAACTTCAAAAACGAGGGATTATTAAAGCAGTTTAAATCGTACTATGTAGTATGGAAACAGTCCGAAGTCCTATACAGAAAAATATTGTGGCAAAGTTTAAATCGTACTATGTAGTATGGAAACGTTTATATCAGCAGAAGAAAAAATGAAACTTCTTTCTGTTTAAATCGTACTATGTAGTATGGAAACGCAGGAGTGGCAAAAAAGTTTGAAGCCGAAGGGGAAGAGGTTTAAATCGTACTATGTAGTATGGAAACATCTTTCCACACAAGAAAAACATATTTTCATGTATCGTTTAAATCGTACTATGTAGTATGGAAACTAATATAATATATAATATATAATATCAAAAAAATAAGGTTTAAATCGTACTATGTAGTATGGAAACCTGATCGAAAAACCGCAGGCTTTGCGCAGGATTTTCTTGTTTAAATCGTACTATGTAGTATGGAAACTATGCCTCTGGGTATATTCCTCGGTCTATTTTTTTGGGTTTAAATCGTACTATGTAGTATGGAAACTCGATACAGATGAAAAAAATAACAATGGAAAAATTTAGTTTAAATCGTACTATGTAGTATGGAAACTCTGTGATGAAGAAAGTTTCGCGGTATAAAAAAAAGGTTTAAATCGTACTATGTAGTATGGAAACTAGTTTTCCGATATAACAATATAGTTGTTTTATTTTCCGTTTAAATCGTACTATGTAGTATGGAAACCAGTATGGCGATTAGCAAAAAGAAAAAAATTATATTGTTTAAATCGTACTATGTAGTATGGAAACTGTTCTATTCCACACATATTGAATAACTCCACAAAAGTTTAAATCGTACTATGTAGTATGGAAACAATATTCCATTTTTTCGAACTGCCTGTTCACGGTTGGTTTAAATCGTACTATGTAGTATGGAAACTCCAGGGTGCGTAATCCCTCCAGGCGCGTCCGCTGATGTTTAAATCGTACTATGTAGTATGGAAACATTGTAATATTATCCGTCATTTTTTCCCTTTCACAGTGTTTAAATCGTACTATGTAGTATGGAAACATTAATACGCCTGCATAGTGTTTTCCACTTTTCCTTGTTTAAATCGTACTATGTAGTATGGAAACCACCACACATCGATACGCCGTATTTCGGTACTATGAGGTTTAAATCGTACTATGTAGTATGGAAACGACAACGCCTCAAAAATTTGAAGATGACAATATTTTGGTTTAAATCGTACTATGTAGTATGGAAACATGGACATACGAAACAAACAATTGTTGGCGATATTTGTTTAAATCGTACTATGTAGTATGGAAACTTTCTATAGATACAGAAAAAGAGTATGAGTATGATGAGTTTAAATCGTACTATGTAGTATGGAAACTTTCTGAAACCAACTTCTGAAATCCTTT
>Ga0100393_10005023_pt1 | contig 12023 bp, 11 predicted proteins | sample CryGeymeta201517_FD_81546 | JGI IMG/M metagenome (GOLD analysis project Ga0100393, IMG submission 81546) | Groundwater microbial communities from Crystal Geyser aquifers in Utah, USA - Crystal Geyser metaG 2015-17 | ecosystem: Environmental > Aquatic > Deep subsurface > Groundwater | place... | reverse complement strand
GAAATTCATCGGCGACGAACAGGCCATCACGGCGTACGACCACATCGTGCTCGACACCGCCCCCACCGGCCACACCCTGCGCCTGCTCAATCTGCCGGCGGCCTGGACGGAGTTCATGGCCGATAACAAAACCGGTAGCTCATGCCTAGGCCCGCTTGCAGGCTTGGACGAGCAGCAAAAACTTTTCGCAAAGGTGATTGCCGCCCTGAAGAACCCGCACAAAACACGTCTGGCAATGGTTGCCCGTGCGGATGCGATGAGCCTCAAGGAGGCCGCCCGCGCTGCCGCCGAGCTGCGCGAACAGGGCATGACCAACCAATGCCTGATCGTCAACGGCCTGTTTCTCAAGGATTCGGACGATCCAACCGCCAAGGCCTTTGCCAACCAATCGCGCACGATGCTGCAAAACATTCCGGCATCACTCCAGAAGTTACCGCTCTATAGGGTGCCATTCCGGGCTGCGGGCATCATGGGCATGGAAGCATTGCAATGCGTCAGCCGTGACGAACCGGATATTGCGCAGAACGCGATATCCGATCAGAAGATCGAACTTCCGCCCCTCAACGACTGGGAAAGCTTCTTCGATGAACTGGCCGCCCCAGGCAAGGGTGTCATCCTGACGATGGGCAAGGGCGGCGTCGGCAAGACCACCATGGCCGCGCTGATCGCCTCCGAGCTGGCACAGCGGGGACATTCCGTCCTGCTCTCCACGACCGATCCCGCCGCGCATATCGCGGAAACACTGGGGGCGGCACACGACAACATCGAGGTGGCCCGTATTGATCCCAAGGCCGAGACGGCCAACTATGTTGAAAGTGTGCTGGCAAAGAATCGAGGCATCCTATCCCAGCAGGATATGGAACTTTTAGAGGAGGAGATGCGATCGCCCTGCATCGAGGAGATTGCCGTGTTCCAGGCCTTCGCCAACACCGTCGCCTGCGGCACCGGACAATTCATCGTGCTCGACACGGCCCCGACCGGCCACACACTACTGCTGCTCGATTCGACGCAGGCCTACCACCGCGAGATCTCACGTTCCGCTGAGGATCTGCCCGAGGCGGTCAAGAAACTGCTGCCGCGCATCCGCGACCCGAAGTTCACGCGCATGCTGATTGTCACGCTTCCGGAGGCGACCCCCGTACACGAGGCCGCCGCCTTGCAAGCCGATTTGAAGCGCGCGGGCATTACCCCCCACGGCTGGATTATCAACCGCAGCTTTGCCGCTACCGGCACCAGCGACCCCGTGCTGGTAGCCAAGGGGCACCACGAGCTGGCGTATATCGAGGAGGTCTGCCGCGACTACTCGGCGCACACGGTTCTGGCCCCATGGATCGGCGAGGAACTGGCAGGCGAGGCTAACCTGGATATGTTGAAGCAGGTGCGCGAAGGATAGCAAGATGGGCAACGTAAAGGCGGGAGAGATTAAGGCGAAAGATTAGGTGAAAAGATTAAGGTTGGTCCTTGGCGCCACTAATCTTTCGCCTTAATCGTTCGCCCTAATCTGTATTGAAAATAGGTTGCAATTATAGGCCTGAATACGAGTTTTCAGATATAGCAGTACGCAACAACAAGGAGAATGAGAGATGGAAAAGCAGAAATTGGATATAAGTTTTTTTGACCGGTACTTAACCGTCTGGGTGGCGTTGTGCATGGTGGCAGGTGTTTTGATCGGAAAATTCCTGCCGGGCATCCCCGCCTTCCTCGGCAAATTCGAGTATGCGAACGTCTCGATCCCGATTGCGGTGCTGATCTGGCTGATGATCTGGCCGATGATGATGAAAGTGAATTTCACCAGCATCACGGATGTCGGCAAGAACCCGAAGGGCCTGTATGTGACCTGGGTGGTCAACTGGCTGATCAAGCCGTTCACGATGTTCGGGATTGCCTCGTTCTTTTTCCATGTGGTGTTCAAGTCGCTGATCCCACCCGATCTGGCCATGGACTATCTCGCCGGTGCCATCCTGCTGGGGGCCGCCCCCTGCACGGCGATGGTCTTTGTGTGGAGTCACCTGACCAGGGGGAACCCTGCCTACACTGTTGTTCAGGTCGCAACCAACGACTTGATCATACTTGTTGCCTTTGTCCCGATCGTGGCCCTGCTGCTCGGGGTTGGCGGCATCCAGGTCCCCTGGATGACTCTGTTTCTATCCGTCGTCCTTTTCGTGGTCATCCCGCTGGCGGGCGGCATGCTCACCCGCGGCCATGTCATCAAGATCAAGGGCGAGGACTACTTCAACCAATCGTTCCTGCCGAAATTCAGTAACTTCACCATTAGCGGGCTGCTGCTGACCCTCGTGCTGATCTTTTCCTTCCAGGGCGAAATCATCCTGAACAATCCCCTGCATATCGCCCTGATCGCCGTACCGCTCATCATCCAGACCTACCTGATTTTCTTCATCGCCTATTTCGCGGCAAAACGCCTGAAACTGACACATTGCGTGGCGGCTCCAGGTGGCATGATCGGTGCCTCCAACTTCTTCGAACTGGCGGTAGCCGTGGCCATCTCGATGTTTGGCGCTCGTTCACCCGTCGTGCTGGCAACCATAGTCGGCGTCCTGGTCGAAGTGCCCGTCATGCTGAGCCTGGTCAAGTTCGCCAACCGCACCTCACACTGGTTTCCGGTGAAGCAAAAGTGACGGTACTACCGTTGATTTCATTCCGATCTAGTGGTCCGACGAATCTCATCGGCAGGCTTGCATCGGGTCGCGATCTCGGCTAGAAATGAAGCACTATGAATGGTGACTACAGGGGGTGGCGATGCTAGCGGCAAAGGTACGCATGGGGGCGGTTGGGGACCAGGACCGTTTCCGGCGTGAGGATATGCTGGCGATGACTCCCGCAGAACGCATTATGACCCTGATCCGGCTCCGCAATACCCAATTCGGCGCAATCTCCCGTCCCATTCGTGATGGCGGAATCGTCAGCTACCGGACCTTTGATCGGCATGTTGTCCCCCGGAGACCCGCAACATGACCTCGGACGCCAAAATGCCGGATATTTCACCGGATATGCACGATTTTCTTGGGCTGCTGATCAAGCACGGTGCTCAATTCGCGCTTTGCGGCGGGTTTGCTGTGACGTATTACGGATTTATCCGCACCACCATGGATATTGACATTCTGGTTTTTCCATCAGCAGCCAATGCAGCCCGCATCATGCAGGCGCTTGCGGAATTCGGGTTCGCTAATGCAGGGATCGTGCAGTCTGTATTCGAAAGTCCAGGGGCGGTGATCACGCTAGGGGCGCAGCCGAACCAGATCGACCTGCTGACCTCGATGTCGACAGAAGCTGCCGATGCGGTATTTGCCGACCTGCATATCACGGAGATCTGGGGTATGCGGATTCCGGTCGTCAGTCGCCGCTCGCTCTTGCAGGCAAAGAAAGAGGCGAACCGTCCCAAGGACCGGATCGACTACGAGGAGCTGACGGCCCTTTCAGAACGATCCGTTTAAAGATCCTGATCTCGTCAGATAATAACCAGTTACCCTACATGGCAATGAATAAAAGGTTTCTTCGCCGCCTTCCTCAAGGATGTGTTGATCTGTTCTCTAGGTGCCTATGGTGGCCCCGAGGCGCATCTGGGCGTGTTTATGGATCAGATGGTCGCCAAACGCCGCTATCTGGACGAAGAGGAACTGATCGAGTTGATGGCCCTGTGCAGCATCCTGCCCGGCCCGACCAGTTCGCAGACGATTGTCTCCATCGGCTACAAGATGGGCGGACCTTTGCTGGCGTTGCTAACCATGCTGGTATGGTCGCTGCCTGTGCTGATGGTGATGACCGCCGTCTCCTTTCTCTACCGCGTATTGGCTGCGGCCGATCTATCCACTGCCTTCCTGCGCTTCATTGATCCGATGGCCGTCGGTTTCATCATCCTGGCCGCCTTCCGGATCGGACGCAAGGTGTTGACCGACCGACTGACCATAGCCCTGGTGCTGACCAGTACCGTGGTCACCTACTTTATTCGTTCGCCCTGGATATTCCCGTTGGTTTTGCTGGTCGGCGGAGCCGTCACGATCTGCGCTTCCGCCGAAAAGGACATCTGGAACCGCGTGCGAATTCAACCACCCTGGCGTTACCTGATCCTGTTTGCCGGGTTCGCTGTAGGTTCGCTTGCTCTTGCATTGTTAACCGACATCCGGTTCTTTTCGCTTTTTGAGCGATTCTACCGTTACGGCTATCTGGTCTTCGGCGGCGGGCAAGTGATTGTCCCGGTCATGCACGGTGAACTGGTCACCATCAATGGTTACATGACCAACGCCGAATTCCTTACCGGCTACGGCCTGGTGCAGGGCCTGCCCGGCCCCATGTTCAGCTTTGCCGCCTACGCGGGTGGTCTGGCCGCACGCGGCGCATCCACCTGGCACCAGCTCGCGGGGGCCCTGGCAGGCGGCATCGGCATCTTCTTGCCCGGCTTGCTGCTGATCTATTTCGTCTATCCCGTCTGGTCGTAGATCCGCCAGATCCGCGCCATCAAGGTTGCCTTGAGGGGAATCAACGCGGTCGCTGGCGGCATGATCACCGCCGCCGGGATTGTCCTGTTGCAGGCCAACGGCTTTGCGACAGTCAATCTGCTGGTGACCGGGGCCACGATCGCGCTGCTGGCGACACGCAGGATTCCCGCCCCGCTGCTGGTCGGCCTGGCGCTGCTGGCAGGTGTATTCCTGCGGCCTTGATATCAAACACTGACGATCTTGTCCTAGACCTTTTCGCCCTCGTGATATAGGCTTCGATTCATGCATCCCGATCTGATCACACATATCCTGTTTGACCTGGGCAATGTCCTTGTGGGACTGAACCCCCTCTCAAATGCCTCGATGCTGTGTCCAGCCTTGCGCGCGGCGCACCAGCCTGAATTTGCAATTGTTAACGACTACGAATGCGGCCGGGTGGCCACCGATGTGTTTTTGGCTGAGGCGCCTCGCGCGCTCGGCGTCGATATACAGCCCGATGTCTTGCGGCTGGAGTTTCAACGTATTGTCGGCGAATGGTATCCGCAAACGCCGGAACTACTGCAGACGCTGCGTAGATCGTATCGCCTGGGTTGCCTTTCCAACACCAACCGGCTCCATATCGCGGCCCTCCGCCAGCGCGGTCCACACCTGGAACTATTGCACGACCACTTCTTTTCACATGAGATCGGCCATATGAAACCCGGCCCGGCTGCCTACGAATGCGTCATCGCCGCCTGGCAGGTCCGCCCCGAACACATTCTCTTCATCGATGACCGCCCCGAGAACGTTACGGGAGCAGTACAAGCCGGCATGCAAGCCCTGCAGGCTCACGGTCCCGATGCCGTCGCCGCCGCCTTGCGCCCTTTGCTCAAGGCAAAAAAACCCATGTAGCGCCTCTCTGATCCGCGCAGCCAGGAACCTCGCTTTCGGTTGTCGCTTTCGGTTTGCTATTGTTGGCCCCGGCATTACACTGTGGAGCACGTCATTTATTCACCGGAAATGGTGTTAACCGTGGAGGATTAGATATGAAACACATCAACTGGGGCATCTATGGTCCGGGCGGTATTGCCAATCGATTTGCAGACGCCATGCAAGTCGTGCCCGACGCATCCATCACACGCGTGGCAGGCAGAACGCCCGCCAAAGCACGTGATTTCGCGCAGCGGCACGGGGTGGAGAAGGCCCTGCCGGACCTCGAGACGCTCGTTGCCGACCCGGATATTCACGCTGTTTATATCGCCACCACACACAATGCCCACTGCCAGGCGGCTTGCGCTTGCCTTGCCGCCGGCAAGGCGGTCTTGTGCGAGAAACCACTGGCCATGAACACCAGGGAAGTCCAGCAGATCATCGCCACGGCCGAACAGAACCAATGCTTTATGATGGAAGCCTTGTGGACACGCTTCCTGCCCGCCTGGCAACGGGTGCGTGCATTGCTTGCCGAGCATGCCATCGGCACCCCGAAAATGGTGCATGCCAATTTCGGTGTGGTGGGGTCATTTGACCCAGAGGGACGTATGCTGAACAAGGCTCTGGCAGGGGGCGCCTTGCTCGATCTGGGTGTGTATCCGGTCGCGATGGCGCAAATGATTCTGCCGGGGCCCGTCATGTCCATACAGGCGGCCGGCGAACTCGGTCCAACGGGGGTCGATGTCAGGACGGCCATGACATTGGAATTCGCCAACGGGGCGCTGGCGCAACTAAGTGCAGCGCTCGGGACGCGGACCGATAACAGCCTTACGATTGCCGGCGACAAGGGACAGATTCGCGTATTGGAGCCGTTCTGGGGCGCACAGACGATCGAATGGACACCGGACGGGAAAGCCCGGCACCGCGAGGAATACCCCCACCGCAAAAATGGTTTCGAAGAAGAAATCGAAGAAGTCAACAACGCGATCCGTGAAGGTCGCATCGAGAGCCCCGTCATGCCGCACCACGATTCCCTAGCCATTGTCGGAATCATGGATGCGGTGCGTGCCCGGATCGGCCTGTCGTATCCGCAGGATCAAGGCGCGGATGGTGCCTGGGATCAACCTTCTGGCTTATAATCAGCCGGCGGCTCCGCGGCAAGGCGGTACGGCGTGTTTGTCTCGGATATCGGGTATTCAAGGATCGCCGGTGCGGTTTCCTCCTCCCCCGTGCAGAGATCGTCCAGAAGCATGCGCTCTTCCTGCAGATAGACATGCCTGGGGTCGAACGCATGCAGCAGCGGAGGACCGAATCGACGCGCGGCGTAAGTCCGGAGGTCGTGAGACACCTGAAGCGCTCGCGTCACGTCCGCCTGCTGCTTCGCCGTAATGGTCCTGACAAACCAGCTGGCGGGGAGGCAGGCACGGTCGCAGACGTGTTGATTCCATAGACTCAGAACGCGCAAGGGCTGTTGGTCAAATCCCGTTCGCCATTCCTGCGGCGTGGCCGGAAGGGGATAGCGACTGAACGGGATCAGCCTGATCGCCTCGGCCGATTCGGCAGGCATCAGCAGGACATAGACCGGTCGCTCCACCGCCGGCAGCGATACGGCCGTTGGCACCAGCAGACGAATCTGCCCCGCCGCCGACGAAGGACCATCCGGAGATTGCACCTTGCATCCCGTACGTTCCGGCGTCTCCGGCTCCGGCCCACGCAACTGCCGGTCCAACTGGTAGGCCGCCACCCATGCAGCCAATTGCTGGCGGTGGAACGCAAGATTAAACGGTTTAGTCACCATCGACTGACTCCTCCTTTATATACCTGAAGAGATCAGGATGTACGATTTCCAATTCGTTTTCGGTTTCGGCGGCGATTTTTTCAATCAGCGCCTGGGCCACTTGCATACGCGTGTTGGCGGATTCCTGCGGAAGCGCCATCTGCAGCAAGTCAGCCATTTTCTGAATGCCCTCGTACAGGGCATTGCACAAGGAACTCTTGCCGCACTGCGCCGCCGCCATCACGGCACGATGCGAGAGCGTTTTGCCGGCATGATGTACCGTCAAGGCGATCTTCTCGCGGGCCGACAACTGCTCGCCCACCCCTGCCAGAAGTTGATCAACCAGCGCCTGCAGATCATGCGCGTCAACCGCCGCCAGCGGATCTGCCGCCGCCGGCAACAGATCCTCCAGCGCGATCGCGCGACCTTGACAATCCCCGGCCGGATCGAGGGGCGCATCCAGCGAAACCATCCACCCGGGGTGGTGTTCATGACGCAAATAGTGCCGGACCACATCACGCATGATCAGCGTCGCACCACCCTGAATGCAGCTTAAGGTTGGCTGCGCCCCTCCGCGCGCGAAGAGCCACGCCTTCCAGGCTTTGAGCGCGCGCGTCCGCCCCAGCGCAAAATGGGTTTCGAAGGCGTGCCACGCATCAGAAGCCGTCGGGGGCGCGAACGACGGGCGCACTTTCCGCAGGTAGCGCCGGAAACGATCGAAAGCGAATCCGGCTAAATCGCGCTGCGCCGCCGGCGTGCAGCGCGCGGCCGCACACCGTGCCTGCCACATCTGCCAGTGTTCCAATTCAGCCATCTTCCCACCGCTTTCTGAACAATCTCCATCATCCTGCTATCCAAAAACCCGGACACCATCCCACCCCAACATCATCCTGTCACACAAAACCCAGGCACAATCCGGGCAGGATTCAACCGACACGCCCCTTCCTATACCTCAATTTGCCGACTTTTAAAAATATTTTTGGAAATGACTGGCGCTTGTTTCTTCCTGTAAATAGGGGCTGCCGGGTGGCACGCATCCTGACACATAAGAAAGCGTGTACAAAAAAGAGAGGAGTACAGGATGAGCAATGTCAATCGTGTGTTCTTGCTGGGGAACCTGACACGGGATCCGGAATTGCGGCAGACAGCCGGCGGGTTGTCGGTCAGCGATCTGGGGGTGGCGGTATCGGAAACCTACCAGAACAAAGCGGGGGAAAAGGTCGAGACGAAGTGTTTCACGGACGTGGTGGTCTGGGGCAGGCAGGCGGAGGTTTGCAGCCAATACCTGGCCAAAGGGGCGCCGGTGATGGTCGAGGGGCGCCTGCAACTGGATCAGTGGGAGACCGAGGCGGGCGAAAAGCGCAGCCGCCTGCGCGTCAAGGCCGATCGCGTGCAGTTTCTCGGCCGCCTGCGTGGTTCCGGCGATCCGGAGGACCCACTCGAATCTGAAGGCGTCCCGCTGGACACGGCGGACGGGATTCCGTATTAATGTCGAGAAGCGTAATCAATCAACAGTTTGTAAACCCGGTTTCAAAAGGAGAAAACCATCATGGATAACCAACACGAAACAGCGGCCAACACCTACCCGCAGCCTTTGCGATTCTATCACCCGAGCCCATCGGGACACGGCGCGGCCATGCAACTTGAACCCCGTTTCAGTCATGACCCGGATGCGCGCTACAATTGCTTCTTCCTGGAGCTGGCGGAGCAACTGACGCCGCCGCGTCAAGCCGACGGGCAGCGGGTAAACGCGACCTTCAACTGGCAGGAGAAGCTGGCGGTGAAGCTCGACTTCATGGACATTTGCGAGCTGCTCACCGTGCTGGAGGGCCGCGCTGAACAGGTCGGCGGATCGCGGGGTGGTCTTTTTCACCAAAGCAGCACGGCCAACACGATCATCAAGTTCCAGCGCGCCGACCAAGGCGGGTACATGCTGGGGCTTTCGCGCAAGGAGGGCACCTCGGGGCAAGCCACACGGGTGAGTATCGTGCTCAGCGAGGCCGAAGCACTCGGGCTGCGGCACATCCTGCAAAGCAGCTTGTTCTTCCTGGCCTTCCACCAGCATCTGTTCCGCTGCTGGCAGGAGCAAACCCGGTAGGCATCTGACGGCAAGCCCGGCCCCTGGTCCTGCCCACAGCAATTCTCATTATGGGCACCAACCCGCTGAGATTCCGGCTTCCGCCTTCGCGCTGCGCGCTACGGCGGACCGTGGGAAAGCCGGTACTACAAACACGTTTTTGCCTGGTTTTGCGGTGTTTGTAGTTCCGCCTTCAGGCGGCAGCACCCATAATGAGGATTGCTGGGGCGGGCTTGCACTGCTCGCCGGTTTGGTATTATGATGCCTGAATGAAAAACCGCCCCAACATTCTGATTCTTGAATGCGACCAGATGCAAGCCAAACGCATGGGCTTTGTCGATGGCATCGCCCACACCCCGAACCTTGACGCCCTCGCGGCCGAAGGCATCTATTTTCCGAATGCGATCACGGTGCAGGGACAATGCGTACCCTCGCGCTGCGCGTTCATGACCGGGATGTCCCCGCACGAGTGCAACGTAATGGTCAACTACCCCTTCCACGACCATTGCGGGCACCTGACCACCCGCAACCGGACCTTTATCCAGAAATTCCAGTCAAACGGCTATACCTCCGCACACTTTGGCAAAAGCCACCTCGGGTTTCCCCTGCGGCTGCTGGGGTTCGACGTCGGCGAGTGCATTGACGGTCGCTTCCCCGAAGGCAAGGAGCCCATCGAGCGCATCCGCGCCCGCGAGGAGGGCCTGAAGAACGGTGGCGATGGTCACGCCGACAGCAGCGGCAACAAATCGATTCATTACAAGGCATTGGACGAGGGCATTCCCTGGCTGGAAACCTATGATCCCGACGAGGGACCGCTGCTATACATGTTCGACACCAACCTGCCGCACCCCCCGTTCTATTACGAGAAGGAGTGGGAGAACAGGTTCCGGCCCGAGGATATGATTTTACCGACGAGTTATTACGAGGAGACCTGGGAGGGCAAGCCGCCGTTCCTGAAGGAACATTGCGCCTCCGGCCCGCACGCGCTGACAAGCGAGCAGCAGTTGCGCGAGGAGATGGCCCGGTACTACACCATGATCGCCGAAACCGACCGGGCCTGTGGCCAGATCATCGACATTTTCAAGAGGAAAGGGATGTGGGACAACACCATTGTCCTCTTTTTTACCGATCATGGCGACATGATGGGCGGGCACCGCCTGCGCCGCAAGGGCACCATGCCCTACGAGGAGCTTTACAACATCCCCTGCATCATGAAGCTACCGAAAGGCATGGGCGCGAAGCGCCAAGTCGTGGACGATCTGATTATCTCGACCGACCTGGGCGGTGCGCTGCTGGAGCTGGCCGGTCTTGACGCACCCGGCGCCTTTGCCGGCAGTGACGTGGTCCGGGCCTTGCAGCGCGAGTCGGCCCCCGAAGATGAACACGTCTTCTTTGAACATTACGCGGCCTGGTACGGCATTCACCCCTTTTACGGGGTTCGGACCAAAACCATGAAGTACGTCCGCTGGTACGGCAAGGAACAGTTCGAGGAGCTCTACGATCTGGCAACCGATCCGCACGAACTCCACAACGTGGTGAAGGATGCGGCCTACCGCGACGCCTACACAAAAATCTGCGGCATGGCGGACAACTGGTGGAAGGAAACCGGCGGGCGGGATCTCGCCTATTACGAGTCCGACGCCTTCAAGGCAAACCTTAACCGGATATCATCGCCAGGCGGCGTGCGTGGCTACTTCTTTCGTAGCCTCGGCCGCCAGGCCGTGGAGGCACTACCCAACGCCCTCGCCACCCCCATGCCCCATCGACAACCAAACCGCCACGGCTATGCCCCCGGCACTCCTCGCCTCCCAAAGCGGCTCCCGACCTCCTGAGAGTCGGGATGCCGCACTCCAAAAGTTTCTCACCCCGTTTTCGCCCAACCCAGTGAGCAGCAGAGCCAGCCATGGATCACAGCCCTACAAATCTCATAAGTAACAAACCTATCAATATTCTTGTGTTCTTTTCGCATGCGTAATACATTATCTTCGTCGATTCGAATCAGGAAGGCGTTTCTCATGAAAACCATTATCGGCAGACCTCTTTATGCACAGAAGATCGAGCCTTTCATCGGCAAGGATGTGATCAAAGTCTTTGTCGGGCAGCGACGCGCCTGCAAAAGCTACCTGATGCGTGATATCCAGAAACGGCTTCAGGATCGCGCAGACGCACCACCTGTTATCGCTATTGACAAGGAGCTGCATGCGTTTGACGACATTCATGATGCCGCAACCTTAATCCGTTATGTCGAGAAACACGCTACAGGCTCGTTTCACGCGTTATTTATTGATGAAGTGCAGGAGATCACTGACTTCGAGCGGGCCTTACGAAGCCTGAACGCAAGCGGCCGATTTGATATCTACTGCTCCGGCAGCAACGCCAATCTGCTGTCGCGCGAACTTTCCACGCTGCTTGCCGGACGGTGCATCGAGATAGATGTCTTTCCGCTGACGTTTCCTGAGTTTCTCACGTTTCATAAGCTTGAAAATTCGGATGAGAGCCTGCGCACCTACCTAAAGCATGGGGGACTTCCGTATCTGCGGCACCTCGACCGGACGGATGATGTCGTATTCGAATACCTGCAAAACATCTACCAGGCCATTCTATTCCGTGACGTGGTTACCCGTCACCAGATCCGTAATCTCGATCTGCTCGCGCGCTTGGTTCAGTTTCTAGCAGATAACGTTGGCTCGCTCGTCTCGGCCAACGCCATCGCGAAATTTCTGAAATCACAGCATCTCGCGGCTTCCACCAAAGTCATACTGGAATACCTGGGCTATCTCGAGGAAGCCTGTTTCGTATGCAAGGT
>Ga0100393_10005019_pt1 | contig 12025 bp, 10 predicted proteins | sample CryGeymeta201517_FD_81546 | JGI IMG/M metagenome (GOLD analysis project Ga0100393, IMG submission 81546) | Groundwater microbial communities from Crystal Geyser aquifers in Utah, USA - Crystal Geyser metaG 2015-17 | ecosystem: Environmental > Aquatic > Deep subsurface > Groundwater | place... | reverse complement strand
TCGGCTGATTAAATATGTCCGGATACCATTCCCCAAAACGAAGGCAGTGCGACGCAGTAAAACAAAAAATTATGACAAGAGCGTCATAAGTCATGACAATTAGGTTTTTTTGTCTCAAACTGAGGTTTTGAATGGAATTGATCATCGCTTGTGAATCTATAATAAATGAAGTGGGTTTACAATCTAGATAGAAGTCTTGATGTAGTGCGCTGGCGCCCTAAAAACTAGTATAAGGTATTGATTATGCTAATAAAGTCTGTGAATCCTAAATATTCTAAATTTCTTGAAAATTCCATTTATACGGCCTTACTTGCTTATGCAGCAGGACTTATTACTTCAATATCAATTTTGGGACTAGCTCATATTGCTATGATTTTTCCCTGTATTTACTTAGCTTTTAAGACTAATTGGAAGGATGTGCCTAAAAGCGCATGGGGCTTATTGGCGTTTACATTAACTGTAGTCCTTTCTGTTTTTATAAATCATGAAGTTATGAAAAACGGTTTTAAGCCAGCCTTTAAGGCAAAATATTTTCTCTATGGGTTCTTATCAATTGTCCCTTTTTACTATTTCTTAACAAGCAAATTAACTCAAAAGAGAAAATACGTTTTAATTGGAATCATCTTCACTTCTACAATTATTGCCTTAATTGGTGGAACGATAGCTAGAAAAACTGGATATAATCCGATTACATTTCGTCATGTAGAGATGCACTTAGATCGAAACTCGGGAATTATGGGATTCGTGCTTAATTATGCTCATAATCTATCTTATTTTATGACTATTTTTGTAACATTGTTAATCGCCTTTTGGAGAGATTTTTCAAAAAAAGAAAAAGTCATTTATGGACTCGTTTTAGCTTTAAACGTTTATGCGCTCTACACAACCTATGCTCGAGGAGCGATCCTGGCCTTGATTGCTGGTATTGCAGGATATTTTTTAAAAGACATCAAGAGATTGGTTATTACTCTTGTTGTTTTTGCTGCCCTTGGAACGATAGGTTACTTTGGAAATTATCAAAGTTTTAAACGTGAAGGTTCAGATACTCTAAGATTGAGCATGTGGGAAACAGCCTTGGTTGGATTCAAAGAACGTCCGATTTTTGGATGGGGCTATTTAAATTTCGAACAACATTCAACAGACATTAAAAAACGTCATGGTATAGTTCATCAGGAGTTTGGTGGACATGCGCATAACTCTATTCTTGAAGTAATGGCGACGACTGGAGCAGTGGGGTTCCTAGCATTTTTAATATGGATTGGCTTTTGGGTTCATGAACTCTTTTTAAGGAGCGATAAGTGGTCACGAGTTGAACTTGCTGCTTTATGCGCTGTTTTTGTGGGAGGGCTTACTCAATCAACGATAGGACTTGGAATTAATCTATTTTTTATAATGTTAATTTATTCAGTTTCTGCCGCTCATACAATTAAAGAGCGAAGTTTATAGGAGATGCCAAGACTTGGGAGCTATATCCCAATTGGCATTTTTTGAATCCTCTACAAACCACTTCTTAGGAACTGTAACTATTTTATCGCTATGTTGATTGAGCCATGCTCCCCACCAACTAAAGGAGCTATTGGCTATGATATTATTGTTACAAAGACTCATTAGATGAAGCTCATCGATATCTGTTAGGTCGGAGTGGCGCTCGATAAAAATAAAATTATCTCCAACGAAATTTTCTTTACACCATTTAATGTCATCAGAAAAAACAATGTATGTCGTATTTTTAATTAGGCCGATAGCCTTCTGATAATATTCAATAGGAAGAGGGGCTAAAATATTAATGACATTAGGGCTTAAGTAATCTCCACGCCTCACATGTAATGAACTCGAATTAAGCTCTAGGATTTTTCCTTTAAGTTTTTGAAAGGTCTCACTATTATTTAGAGGAAAAGAGAAGTCTTTAAGAATTATGTCTCGATATTGATCAAAGTATTTTGAAGATTGAAAATATCCATCAAAGGTTACGTTGCTAAATTTAGTGCTAAATATATTACTATCAAAACCTAGCTCTTTGTCTTTGATAATAAATGGCGAAAATAATAAATCATGTAATTTTCTTGTAAATCTACTGTTACCTTGTAAAGCCCAAAATGGAATATCATTTGTATATTTAAGAGAAATCGGAAAGTAGTTTAATTTGAATGATCTTGAAGTGATACTCTCTTGCAACTTATCTTTAGAAAAAAGACTGTGATCAAGATAGACTGGAGTTTGATGCTTTATAGAGTATGCTTTTGCAAACGCATATTGAAACATTTGATTTCCAAGCCCTCCGGCTATTCTAATGTAAAGCATGAACTTCCTAATTGATAATTTTCTTTAATATGATCTTTAAGTTGCGTGGAATAAAAAAAGAAACTATGGGCGTAAAAACATAAAGCAAGTTGTGCAACCCGTAACCATAATTTAAAATAGCACGAAGCCTAATTTTAGCAATGGCAACTTGTTCTCTAAATGCATATGAAATACCAATTGGTGTCACATACTCTACTGTTGGAATTGGCATATTTCCACAAATAGAGATAGGGACAAGCCTTAGAAACAAATCGTAATCTTCAGAAAAACTTAGCTCTTTATCGTAACCGTCAGAGCTTAAAAACAAACTTCTTCTCATAATAATTGATGAGTGAATGAATGTGTGACTTTTTATAATTCTAGATTTGATCGTTTTATCGTCAACTGGATGTTTAAAAAGAATTTTTTTCTTTTTAATGATTGCATGCCCCCAAGTGCCACAAATATCTAATTTATTCTGAAGAATATAATCCATTTGGAGCGTTAATTTACGAGGATCGATTTGGTCATCTGCGTCAAGAAAGGCTATATAATCTGCATTGGAACTTTGTACACCCATATTTCTTGCACTGGAGCGACCTTTGTTATTCTCAAGATCAACGACTTTAAGTCTTTCGTCCTTTATAGAACTTACGACATCTAAAGTCTGGTCTTTTGATCCATCGTTGACGACAATAACATCAAACTGGGCATAATTCTGGGAAAGGGCTGATGATATCGCCTGTGCGATGCACTTCTCGCCATTGTAAACTGGAATGATAAATGAGACTGATGGTTTCATAATATCAATTGTATCAAGCTCGGTTGAATCAAGGAAGCGTTTGTAGCGTAGAGGGTGCTGTGAAGAGTTTTATAAAGCAAAAAATCTTAAAACCAATTATTTCAATATTTCAGATGCTGGTAAATAAACTGACCTATAACCGAATTACTGATTCAGGGCAGTTTTCAAACTTTAATAACGTTTCGAATAAGTATACAGAAATCCTTAATAGTTTTGGACCAAGTGTAAAACCTGAAGAATTATCTAACGGATATTTTTGGGAAGACTGGATTCTTAAAATATCTAATAGTTTTAAAAATCAGGTATCAATTAAATTTCTAAATCAACCAGAGATTTCTTATACAATGGTTTTTTCGCATAATAATGGATTTGCATCAGCAGCAAAGAGGATTAACTTTCTGAAGAAAGTATTTACAGATGATGTAACTCGCAACCTTTTGAGAGAAGATTTTGTTGGTGGTCCAAATATTGTAAGTTTTGAATACCTAACCTCTGCGAATAGATCACATCATGCCTTTCACTTAGCTCGTTATACAGAACTTACGTCTAAAAAACTTTGGGATACATCAAGTGTACTTGAGTTTGGTGGTGGCTATGGAAATATGGCAAGGCTGCTAAAAAAGATGAATCCTGAACTAACATATACAATTATAGACTTACCTGAACTTCTATCTTTGCAGTATGTATATTTAGGAGCTATTTTTGGTGAGGAAAAGATAAATTGTATTTTCAATAAAGATCAAAATATAGCCTCTGGAAAGATAAATCTTGTTCCATCAAGCTTGGTTTTAAATAACGATGTTTCTCTAATGGCTGAATCATTTATATCTACATGGGCAGTAACTGAATCACCGAAGCCATTTCAAGATGATGTTTTGAGGAAGGAATTCTTTAAAGCGAAAAATATTTTGATTGGTTCTTTGGTAGACTCGAACAACCACCTTAAGAATAAAATTTGTAAGGATTTTTCAATCGGGCAGGTTCAGTTTTTACCAAAAGGCCATGAGTATTGGGTGAGATAGCTCTTTATGAGTTTAAATCTTATTGGAATATAAAAAATTACAGAGCCAAGCACTGTAATGAGACAATATTTTACAAAAGCCAATGGAGCAATTCCAAATTGGTGGTAATCAAGAGCTAGAAACGAAATAACAAGGGCTAGTGCTGGATTGAATCCACCGTAAAGCCTAATTAATCCTTTTTCTGTTATTACAAAAAGAAGAGTACTTATTAGTAATGCAAAAAAGACGAATATAATACTGCCACTATAATAGTAGAAAGCAATAGGTCCAGGCACACTTGTAGAAACGACCCTAGAAATTTCTGAGCTTTTGATATCCACAATTTTAGAGTAGAAAGAATTACCGTTATAAGACTTTTCAGAAAAAGCTTCAGCCAAAAGGGTAAAGCTCTTGTGTGGATAAGCAACAACCGCCATCACTCCTTCAATTCCGATCCATCTTCCAAGTGCTAGATCTTTTAGCATTTTAATTTTATTCGAATCTGTTGACTTAGAAATAACCTCAGTTACAGCGGAGTCAGTTGTAGAGTTTTCTAAGTTTGATGCATTTGCCATTAAATAATCTCTCGCCCCTGTAGCTATAGATACATTCAAATAAGTGCTAAATGAAAAAATAAGCGCCAGCATTAATATATTTTTAACCGATTTCTTAACTGACCAAGATGTGATGCTTTTTAATGTAAGTAGGAGGATGATAATGAAATAGATTAAAATTCCTAAACGACTTAAAACGCCTATTGATGAAATGGAAAAAATAAGCGAACCGATAAAAATATAAAATAGATTAAATTTTTTCAAACAAAAATATAGGTAAAGAAAAGGGAGGCCTCTTGTGAGCAATAAAAAGAAAATAACATTTCCTTTAAACGGGAGAATGACATCAGGTTTTATTGCAAAAAGAAGAATATTATATTTTAGATTTATAAATGAGAGAATTAAAGTTGAGATAAACAGGAGTAAAGCAGTTAAATAATTTGTTGAGCTATCGAATCTTGATAATTCTTTTGAATTGGGTAGAAATTTTGAAATTAAGCTAGTAATAAATATAGCCAAAATACCTATAAAGCATATCCATAGCACTTGAGATTCACTGTTACTCCCGAGAATGAAGCTTCCAATAGGCTCTCTAAACTCATTTAATTCAAGAACCTTATACATGGAAAACTTAAACCAACTTCCAAGAATTACAAGTAATGAAAAAATATAAAGAAACTTTGGTTGATCTTCGTCAAAGGGAGTTGTGCAGTTAATGGCAAGTGTAGAAGTCGATACTAGGCTCAATAATATGTATGGCAAAAGAAGAAAGCTTTCAACTTTTGACAGCGTTAACATACTTAAGGTCAAGGGTATGATGATATGAGCGAAAAGGTAAATTCTTTGGAAGTTAATATGCATTTTTACCAAAAAAACCTTTGAGTACTGTTAGAAAAATAATTTTAAGATCAAGCCATAAAGACCAGTTTTGTATATAGAAAAGATCAAACTCGACTCGTTTTTCCATTTTATCAAGAGTATCAGTTTCACCACGAAAACCATTGACTTGAGCCCAGCCCGTAATTCCGGGCTTTACCTTATGTCTTTGCATGTAGTTTGCTACTTTTTCTTTATAATCATGATTCATTGATACAGCATGAGGTCTTGGACCTACAACAGACATACGACCCTGAAGAACATTTATAAACTGTGGTAATTCATCAAGACTAGATTGTCTTAAAAATCGCCCAAGAGGCGTAATCCTAGAATCATTTTTTGTAGCTTGAACGAACTCGGAATTATTTTCAACAACTGACATACTTCTAAACTTGTAAACTTTAATCGTTTTGCCATTCCAGCCATGTCGCTCTTGCTTATATAGTATCGGACCTTTTGAAGTGAGTTTAATCAATAAGGCGATTAACAACATGAGTGGAAAAATTGCAATGAGAATAAGACTTGATATGAAAATATCTTCAATTCGCTTAAGTGTAATTCCTGATGCAGTTAACGGAGTACCATTAATTTCAATCATTGGAATATTGGCAATTTCTGTTATTCGGTGATTTAAAAGTCTAAAGTTATAAATATCAGGAATGTAGCGAACGACTGTCGTTAAATGACGAGTTTGAAATAAAATCTCAAGTACGCGCTTTTCCGCCCTTAGAGGAAGGGCGATCCAAAGTTCGTGACAAGTATCAAGAACTGACATTAGCTGATCAGGAGCAAAAACTTCAATTCCTTCAACCTTTGTAGATTTAATATCCGTATTATCATCAATAAAAGCAACTGCATCAAATCCTGACTCATAGTCAGTTTTGATCTTCTTATAGACATCTCGTCCAACTTGTCCTGCTCCGTAGATTGCAATTTTCTTTCGATTAACGCCTTTTTTTCTAAGGTGATTAAGACCGATATCTAAGAGGGTTCTGTAAATCACTAAGTAAAGAAAACTTGATGTAGACCACGCAAAAAACCAAACACGTGAAAAAGCTTCTAAGTTTTTGTTAAAAAATCCGAAAATAAGTAGCAGTGCTAAAGCTGAGCCCCATGCATAGAATATATTAATGGTTCGAGAAAATTTGTTTTTACCCCGCCATGATAGGTAGAGGCCAAAGTTTGGAAACACAATTAAAATGAGAAGTGATGATAATACTAGCGCAGTACTGTAGTAATCAGGCAGAAGAAAGTTATCGTGGTAAAAGGCGTAAACTAGATAACCTAGAGCAAAAATCCCCAACACATCTAAAGCTTTAGCAACGATGTTTAAGTGATCTGAGAGATTGAATTCAGATGGAGTGTTCTTCATTGTTTTTCATTGTTCAAAAGTTTACAAATGTTACTATGAATTAATTGATATTGTTAATAAATCACAGAAAATGCTGCGCCTCGTTGGTGGTGTGCTTTATTCTATAAGGATTTAATCTGAACAAGAATATGCTCATTTTAGGACTCGGAAGAGCATTACAAGTGATTGTAATGTTTGCAAGTTATCGTTTTTTAAGCTCACTCTTTAGCGCGGCAGAACTAAGTTCATATTACTTTCTTTTGTCTATCTCTGGCCTGTTTGGACTATTAATAGCAAATCCAATGGGAATGTATCTTAATCGAATTATTCATTTGTCTAAATCCAATAAGAATCTCAACTCAGCCATTTTCTTCTTTTTAAAAATATTTTTAATATCATCCTCTGTTGTTTTGCCAATTATATTTATTTTTCGATCAAAGATAGATGAATCTCAAATTGATATTTTTCTTATAGCTCTCGTTCTATTGATTTATGTTATTGGAGCAACTCTTAATGGCTTTTTTATATCTGCCTTAAATATCCTTTCGAAAAATATTCTTTTTGTCATACTTACGACACTAACAGCCGTAGTCGGATTGTCTTTTTCCCTAGGTATTGTAAAAACCTTCGATAATTCACCTATTTTATGGATGCTTGGCCAGGGAATTGCGACTTTAATATTTGGGCTGATAGCAGTCATAATGATTAAAAAAATTGTAACTGACGATAATTTATCATTCAAACTTAATAAAAATGAATTTATAAAGTTTTCCTTTCCCATTTTATTAACGAATATATTTATATGGATTATGTCGCAATCATTTCGCTTTATCTTAAAGGGGAACGTCGATGATTCTATCTTGGGTGAGATGGCCTTTGGTCTTGGTATGGCTACAGGTTTAGCAGTTGCTGTTGAGTATCTATTTCATCAATTATTACTTCCTCATTTTTATGCAGAGTTAGATCATGAAAGCAACCTAAGAGAAGAATCTTGGAATAAATTATTCTTGAAATCAGCTCCAGCATTCATTTGCTTGGCCATGTATATGACGATTCTATCTCCATTTATCATGAATGTTATGGCGGATGCCAAATTTAAAAATGCCTTTATCTATTTTGCGCTTGGATCAGTCGTTGAGCTCTTCAGAATGATGGGCAGCATGGTAAACTTGGCTTTTCATTCTGAAATGAAAACAAGTAAGTCTATTCAGTCGTATATGCTTGGTGGAACGATCACATTTGTTGGAATTATTTGGGTAAGTCAAAATGTTGAGATGCTCTATTTAACCCCATATATTCTTATGTTGGGACAATTCTTAATTCTTGTTTCCTTATTATGGAAATTGAAAAGTCTGATTAGAATTAAGAACCCGATCAATGTCATAGCTAAATATTTAGGATTAAGCCTTGTTTTTCTATTAGCAATGGTTATAAGGCAAGAGCAAAATACTTATATATCGCTCAGTATATGTTTTATCTTTGGTTTATATTTATTATTTCTTTTTCAAAAAATACAAAAGGAAGCAATTGAATAAGATAACTCTTGTCCAAATATTAAGGTCTCCTGAAGGAGGCATTCGTAAGCATGTTGTTGATATTTTAGAAAATCTTTCACGTGAACACTATGATATGGTCTTTATTACAGATAGAACCACAGAAGATCGTGATCTCAATTATTTATCAACTAAACATTCTGTTGGATTTTATGATTTAAAGATAATTGATCGTCCCGGATTTAGGGATATAGTGAATATCGTTAAGATTGCTTTCTTTCTTATCGGAAAGAAAAATATGATTTTGCATGGACATGGCGCTAAGGGAGGTCTTTACGCTCGTGTTTGTAGCTTATTTTTAAAATGCAAAAGCGTTTATACTCCACACGGAGGAAGTCTTCATCGAGTTTTTGGGGCAACTAAGGCTTTTATTTTTGATAGTGTTGAGAAGCTTCTTGTCCCGTTTACAGACTTATTTATTTTCGAATCACAGTATTCAAGAGGTGAGTTCCAAAAATATATTTGTAACTGTTCAGATAAAAGTATTGTTAATTATAATGGTGTCGTATTTCCTCAGTCCTCAAGTCGAAAATATTATGCTGCAGGGGATGAAATCAATATCGCTAGTTTTGGTCTTCTTCGAAAGTTAAAGGGACATGACATCGTCATTGAAGCTTTAGCTTTGTTAAAGAAGAAGAATATCCCTTTTAAATACACTATTTATGGCTATGGAGAAGAGAAGGAAAACCTACTTAATCAAATAAAAGAATCTGATCTTAATCATTCAGTGAAGATTAGAGATTTTTGTAGCGATATTCTCGAAGAAATGAAAAAATATCATCTCATTATCCATCCTTCTCGCTTTGAGTCCTTTGGCTATGTTCCCGTTGAAGCGATGTCAGTTAAAGTTCCAGTACTGACTTCATTTGAAGGTGGCTTAAAAGAAGTGGCACAAGAACCATTAATAACTAAAACCAATACTCCTTTTGATTATGAAAAGTTTTTAGAAGGTATTTATAATGGCAGTTATAACCTTGAAAAAATCGCACTTGAATCTTTTGAAGAAGCGAAAAATAAGTTTTCCATTAGTTTAATGATAAAGGTTTTAGATTCCTCATATCGAAAATTGGTAAAACATTGACTATGAATCACACATTATTTTTTTCAATATTTCTTTTTATAATCGGATTGTTTGCACCTTTAAACATGTTGGGATTGTCTAAAACTTTCTGTGACCCAAGATTGTATGTGGCGATGAGTTTGTGTTTATTGTTGATAAGATATAAAAAAAGTTTCAATAAAAAGATTAATGAGATTGAGAAGTTAATTCCATTTGCGATAGGTTCTATTTTTTTACACTCCCTTGTCTATAAGTATCTATCTTGGTTAAGTGTTGACATCTCTGGATATGATTATTCTCATTATGATTATGCCATTTGGAATATTTCTCAGGGTAATGGAGCTTTTCTAAGTGTTGCTAAAAATGAGGGTTTCTTTTTTGTAAATGTTTTAGGAACTCATTTTAGACCTGTTCTATATTTACTCTCTATTCCTCAAATCCTCTTGAATTCTCATTTTTATGTTTTTTTCCTTCAATCTTCTTCAGTTTTATTTTCGATGGTAATTTTGAATAAAATTTGCGAGGAGATATTTCCCAATAACTCATTAACAAAAATGTTTTTTGTTATAGGTGCTGGTTTCAATCTTTACTACTTAAGTGTCTTCAAATTTGTATTTCAGCCGGAGATTTTTTATATCCCACTTTCATTTTTGCTTGTTTATTTTGTTTTTAAAGTGAATACCATTGGATTAGTTCTGACGAGTATTGTGTTTTTGACAATTAAGGAAGATGCTCCTCTTTTACTCTTAAGTGTATGGGGGATGTATATAGTCTTTGGTAAATCTTTTAAAACAACGCTTACAGGAATAATTAGTATTACCTCTTGTGTTACTTATTACTTAGTTGTTACGAAATATGTCATGCCTGACTATCAGTTATGGCCATCCAGCTCTTTTGTCAGTCTTTGGGCAAAATATGGAACATCAATGGTTGGCATTGTTAAAGGAGCATTACTTAATCCTCATCTAGTATTTGTTGATATCCTCACGAACAAAAGCTTATATCTTCTTTTGCTTTCTTTAGCTTTTATGCCAATTCTAACCCCGTTAATTTTCGTTTCTACGATTAGTGTCGTTATTTTAACGACAGCAAGCTACCCGCAGCTCAATCAATTTGGAGTATATTACGCTTCGTATGTTGTAGGTTTCTTTTATATCTGTGCCTTGTTCGGTGTTGCTAATCTAAAAAGGTTTCACACTCCCATTGTAGCCCTTGTTGTTATGTCTGGAATGCTTATGGGACTTGGAAAATACGCTTTACCAAAACCAAATATAACTCTTTTCAATGAAATTAAGCAGATGCAAGATTATTTTGATACAGGTTGTCAGGATGTCTATGTTTCTGGAAATATGCTTCATGTTTTAGACTATTCAGAATCGATAAGAAGGTTTTCATCCATTGATGACGCTATCCAGAATGCTTGTCAGATTGTACTGCTTAAAGAAACAAACTCTGTTCCGATTACAAGTGATGACCATGCAAAACTCCTTGAAGCAGTCAGGAGCAAGTTCTCGAAGATCGACTATGAGTCTGATGCTATTATTTTCGCTTCAAGGTAGGTTGATTATGGCCATTCTTCTCTTTAAATGTGAGCATTGACGAATGCAAAGACCTTATATTCTCATGGCGCTTCCATGTTATAACGAAGCTGAAAATTTACCAGATCTCTTAAAGGGTTTTGAATCTCTTAATTTTAGATATGGTTCTGTTTTTGAAGTTAAAGTTATTGTTATAGATGATTGCAGTAAAGATAATACAACGGAAGTTTTAAAGAATCTTAACCTTGACCTTGATTTTAAAGTTGTTCGCCATGAGGTTAATAAGAATCTTATGGGTGGAATAAATACCGCCTTTAATATCTTTCATGAAAATATGTCCGATCCTTGTCCTGCAGTCGGGTACGCATTAATGGATGGGGACAACACACATAGTCCGTTTCATTTAATTGAGATGTTGCCTAAGATCTATCAAGGATTTGATGTCGTTGTTGCATCACGCTATCGACCTGGGTCTAGAGTATGTGGTGTGAGCTGGTGGAGACAAATATTATCATTTGCAGTAGCCGTCATGTTTCGTGTTCTAAGAAATGTTCAAGGAGTGTGGGACTATAGTTGCGGCTACAGATTATATTCTCCTCGTATAGTAAAAGAAATAAAGACTCGCTTGCCTGGAGATGTCGTAAAAGAAAAGAGCTTTACTTGCATGGTTGAAATTCTAGTCAAACTTAGTATTGTGGGTGCCAAATGCACTGAAGTTCCAATGCTGCTTCGTTATGACCAAAAGCTTGGTGAATCTAAGATGGAGTTTAGAAAAACGATTCTTGGCACCTTTAAACAACTGCTGACCTTGTGGAAAGTACGAGTTTAAGATGAAGTTACTTTTTGCTTTTGGAACTAGACCTGAAACAATTAAAATGGCACCTGTTATTAAAATGGCACAATCCAGAGGCCATCAAGTCTTTGTCGCACTTAGCGGTCAGCATAAAGAAATGGTGCTGCCATTCATTGAATGGTTCGATCTCAAAATTGATCACGACCTAGAAATTATG